>Ga0255753_1004003_pt1 | contig 14930 bp, 14 predicted proteins | sample 041ome_10_FD_179953 | JGI IMG/M metagenome (GOLD analysis project Ga0255753, IMG submission 179953) | Coastal salt marsh microbial communities from the Groves Creek Marsh, Skidaway Island, Georgia - 041412US metaG (version 2) | ecosystem: Environmental > Aquatic > Marine > Intertidal zone > Salt...
ATTTGAGTATTCTGCTAGCATCTGCCCGTCAATCTTTGCTCCATTGGTTTCAACCCTAATAAGAGATTGAAGCATCGGATATTCAATAGATGTGAGAAGGTTCATAAGCTTGGGTTGATTTTTAATCATTCCATGCAGGTGATTAAATAGCCTCAAAGTTATATCGGCATCTTCGGCCGCATAGAATGTTGCAGCAGGAATCTCTACTTGGGCAAAGTTAATTTGTTTCGAAGCTGAACCTGCGACCTCTTCATACTTCATGGTCTCATAATTTAGATAATACAAAGCCATTCTATCTAATCCATGTCTTGTACCGGTGCTGTTTAGAACGTATGACATCAACATAGTGTCTCCAAGGAACTCATTGATCTTGATGCCATGTCTTTCGAGCATAGGTAAATCAAATTTAAGATTTTGGCCTACTAATTTTTTTTGATTTTTTATTATGGTAGTGCCTAAGATTTTTTGGACTACATTAAGTGGTATTTGTTTGGGCATCCCATCATAGGAATGTTTAATAGGTATGTAGCAACCCTCTCCTTCATTGCAAGCTAATGATATACCTATAAGGTCTGCTGTCAGGGTATCCAAAGAAGATGTTTCGGTATCAATGGCAAAGACATTACACTTATCAATTTTTTTAGCCCATGCTTTTAAGTCATTTTCTGTTAAAACAGCTTGATACTCTTTTTGTAATTTTGGAGCTTTGGGTATCTCGCTGCCTGAGCTTTGAGACGACTTTATCCATGTTTTAAATTCAAGGGATGCGAATAATTTATTTAGCTCCTCTTGATTCTCTTCAGCCTTAAGCAGGTCCTCAAGAGAAACTTTTAAATCAACATCTTTTTTTAAGGTGACAAGCTCAACATTTCTATCTAAATATGGAATAGAGTCTCTAAAATTCTGTCCTACAACCCCAGTCAGTGAATCTGCATTATCAATAATTCCCTGTAGAGTCCTAAATTTACTCAGCCACTTAACAGCCGTTTTGGGCCCTACTTTTGGCACCCCTGGGATATTGTCAGAAGTATCTCCAACAATGGCTAGGTAATCAATTATCTGATTAGGGTGAACGCCAAACTTTTCTTCAACTCCAGCAACATCATAAATTTGATTGTTCATGGTATTCATCATCTTTACTAGTGGGTCCTCAACCAGTTGCATGAGATCTTTATCTAAAGAAGATATAACCATGGGTATTCCTTGCTCAGAACCCATTACAGCCAGGGTCGCAATAACATCATCAGCTTCTACTTTTGGGATTTCAATAACCGGCATTCCCATGGCGTTACATATTTCTTTTAAAGGAGAAAGTTGCTCTCTTAGGTCCTCAGGCATTGGGGGGCGATTAGCTTTATAGTCTTTATATATATCGTGACGAAAGTTTTTTCCTTTGGCATCAAAAATTGAAAGATAATATGAATCAGGGTTCTCTTTGCGTAAATTTCTCAGCATATTTGTAACCCCCTTTACAGCACCTGTTGGAAGACCTAATGAGGTTGTTAATGGAGGCATAGCATGAAATGCTCTATATAAATAAGAAGAGCCGTCTATCAAAAAAATTTTTTTTGCAGGAGTATTCATTAAAATTTATTATGTCATTAGGTTTTTATATAAGCCATGGATAATATAAGATCATCATGCACTTAATCATGAATAAAAAAATATGGGCATCCTAAAAAAAATTCTCCTTTTGCCGCCACTTGTTAATTTTTGCCTTGGATTAGGATTGATAGTGGGTGCTTATATTTTTGAGGTTGTTGGCTACTATGATCCTTGTCCACTTTGCATTCTCCAGCGTTGGTCTTTTGCATTTATTGCTTTGTGTGGAGCTCTTATGATGCTCCCAGGATTGTATTTAGTAATAAGAAAAACTCTTCTTTTTTTAGCAAGTTTATTTTCTATGTGTGGCTGTGTGATTGCTGGTAGGCAAATTTACTTGCAAAACTTGCCTATCGATCAAGTTCCGACTTGTGCCCCGCCAATGGACTTTTTAATGGACGCTCTTCCAATCTTTGAGGTTATACAAACCATACTTCTTGGTGATGGTAATTGTGCTGAATATGAATGGAGATTTATTTTTAATTTTGCCGAATGGGCATTAATCTTCTTTGTTTTCTTATTTTTTTACAACTTTATCTTTTTATTTAAAAAGTCAGGTAAGGCCTAAGTCTGTAGTATTACTACAAATGTAAAGCTGATTTTAAGCTTTAAAATCATTATTTATAAGCTAATTGACAATAATTGCTAAATATTTTCAAATCCACTACAAGAATTTATCAAGTTATGCTTCTCTCAAAGATGTAGAATATTGTAGAATCGAAAGAGTAAAAAAATTTATGGAAAGTAATACGTTGGCTGAAACATTTGAACTAAATACAGAAGACTTAATCAAAGCTGCAATTGAAAATGGAGAAGGAACCATTGCAAGTAATGGAGCTCTTTCGCTTGAAACTGGAGCTCGAACTGGACGAAGTCCAAATGATAGATTTATTGTCAAAGAGGATAGCACTTCACATCTAATAGATTGGGGCGACATTAACAAACCTTTTGATGCAGATAAGTTTTCTCTTCTATGGGATAAAGTTGATGCATATTTAGCAGAAAAAAATCGCTACCTTTCTAAAGTTCATGTTGGCGCGCATGATGATCACTATATTCCTGTTAATGTTACCGCTGAGAGCGCTTCTCATAGCATGTTCTCCAAATTGATTTTTATTAGTCCTGATGAGTTTAACCCTCAAGCAAAAAAAGAATGGCAAATAATGAGTGCCTTAAATTTTGAGTGCTCTCCAGAGGAAGATGGAACAAATTCTGAAGGATGTGTGATCATAAACTTTTCAGCCAGAAAAGTTCTTCTTGCTGGTATGAAATACGCTGGTGAGATGAAAAAATCAATGTTCTCTGTGCAAAATTTTTTAATGCCAGAAAAAGATGTTTTGCCAATGCATTGCTCATCCAATGTCAATAAAGATGGAAAAGTGTCGCTATTTTTTGGACTCTCAGGAACTGGAAAAACCACACTTTCCGCTGATCCAACTTGTTCACTTATTGGAGATGATGAGCATGGCTGGGGTGAAGGTACTGTTTTTAATTTTGAAGGTGGTTGCTATGCAAAAACCATTGATCTTTCTGAAAAAAACGAGCCTGTTATATGGAAGGCTATTAAGCATGGCAGCATCATTGAAAATGTCTACCTAGATGAAAGTGGCACACCTGATTACTCTAATACCTCCCTATCTGAGAATGGTCGATGCTGCTATCCACGATCACATATTGATGATGCTATTGAATCAAACTGCGCAGGCGAGCCTGAAACTGTTATATTCCTAACCTGTGACTTAACTGGCGTAATACCTCCTGTTTCTATCCTTTCAAAAGAAGCGGCGGCTTATCATTTTCTTAGTGGTTATACCGCAAAAGTTGGTTCAACTGAAGTTGGTTCTACTGAGTCAATTGGTACTACATTTTCTACCTGTTTTGGAGCGCCATTTTTTCCTAGACCGGCTGGTGTTTACGCGGATCTTTTGATGAAACGAATTGAAGCTTTTAATTCTAAAGTCTTTTTGGTAAATACTGGATGGACTGGTGGTCCTCATGGTATTGGTTCAAGGTTTGATATTCCAACTACAAGAAGAATAGTGAATGCTATTCAAAATGGAGAATTAAATGATGTTGAGACCTCTCATATAGAAGGGCTTAATTTAGAAGTTCCAGTGGCTGTTGATGGGGTAGATTCAAAAGTACTTACCCCTAAAGAAACATGGGCAGACCAAAGTCAATATGAAAAATATCTTAAAAACCTAATAGAGCAGTTCCAAGAAAACTTTAATAAATTCTCAGTAAGTGAAGCAATAGTTGCAGCAGGCCCATCAATTTAGCCTAGACGCATGACTTCAGACGCGTTTAAGCGCTCTTTAAGAGCTCATCAAGAAAAGGGGTTCTTTAAAAATCTTAGAATCTTGCGTGGGATTGAAAGAGAGTCTTTGCGCGTCACTCAAGAAGGAAAAATTTCTCAAAATAGTCATCCTAGAAACTTAGGATCGCCCCTGACAAGCGAAGACATTACTACTGACTTTGCAGAAGCGCTTGTCGAACTCGTCACCCCCGCATTCGAGTCTGCAGAAGAGCTTTTTGCACATCTTAGTCTTTTGCATAAATTTCTTTACAGCGAAATGGAAGAAGAAATATTATGGAATTTCTCAATGCCATGTGCATTTCAGAGCGAGCAAGAAATAAAAATTGCTGAATACGGCAATACCAACAGCGGAATGTTAAAACACATATATAGAAAAGGGTTGAGATTAAGGTATGGATCTATCATGCAATGCGTATCTGGAATTCACTTTAACTTTTCTTTATCAGAAGATTCTTGGAATACATTAGCTAAAAGCCCCAATCAGAGCTTTATAAATCAAAAATATCTTGGAGCAATTAGAAACATTAAAAGAAATTTTTGGTTTCTATTAGAGCGCCTCGGCGCCTCGCCTATTGCTCATGAGTCTTACTTGCTAAATAGAGAGCATTCTCTTTCAAAGCATGGAAACAATGATCTATTTTTGCCATTTGCAACATCTTTAAGAATGAGTGATGTTGGTTATCAAAGTAGCATGCAAAATGCACTAAAAATCAACTATAACAATTTAGATGAATTTATTGATGCAATAGTCAAAGGAATTAATACTCCGGTCAAGGATTTTGAAGAAATAGGATTAGTTGATGAACAGGGTGTTCCGCAACAAATTTCTACTGGGATTTTGCAGATTGAGAACGAGTTATATGACACAGTTAGGCCAAAAAGATCTGGCCCAAGTGGTTCTCGCCCAGCAACTCTTTTAAAAAATGAAGGAATAGAATATTTAGAATTGAGGGGAATTGATATTAATCCTTTTATTCCTGAGGGTATTGATGAGAATCAAATTAAACTTTTAGACATTTTTATAATGCATTCCTTGATCTCTGAAAGCCCTCAGGTTTCTGATAAAGAGATTGAAGAGATAAGAGCCAATCAAAAAATAATGGTCGAAAATGGAAGATCAGCAAATATCCAATTACAACAAAATGGAGTTTCAATTCCACTCAAAGAATTAAAAAAGATCTTCCATGATGAGCTAGAGCAGGTTGCAATTGCAATGGATGAATATTCTCAAGGATATTCAAATGCTTTAAGTGCTGAAATGAGTAAAAATTTACTGCCAAGCGAAAAGATTATGAATGAGATGAATTCTCAAAATTTATCATTTCAAGAATATGGTTTAGTCCAGAGCAAAAAAATAGCTGCTAAACAACATTCACTTGCTGGGGATGATTTTTCCAGGTTTAGTCTCAATGCCAAAAAATCATTAAAAGATTTCAAAAATCTTAATAAAAATGCGGGCATGGACATTAATAAATATGTAGAATTATATAATTCAAAAATTTAGGAAAAACAATGAAAGCTTTGCAGTGTGTAGAATTAGCCGGCCCTGAAAAACTAATCATGTCTGACATAGATGATCCAGTACCAGGCAATGGTGAAGTTTTAATAGAGATCAAAGCCGCTAGTGTTAACTTTCCAGATGTCTTGATGATTCAAGGCCTGTACCAAGTCCAGCCACCAATGCCATTTATTCCAGGGGCTGAGTGTTCTGGGGTAATAGCAGAAATTGGTGAAGGCGTCGATTCCTGCAATGTAGGTGATCATGTATTTGTTATGGCAGGAAATGGATGTTTTGCTGAAAAAATTGTGGTTGAAGCTACCAGAGTGGTTTTGATACCAAAGGAAATGGATTTTCCTGTTGCTGCAGCTCTTCCAATGACTTATGGAACTTCTTTATATGCATTAAAGCAGAGAGCGAACCTCAAGTCTGGAGAGACATTGCTGGTTCTAGGGGCTGCTGGGGGAGTTGGACTAAGCGCTGTTGAGCTTGGAAAAGCGATGGGTGCAAGAGTTATTGCGGCGGCATCTTCTGAAGAAAAAATTAAAATATGTTTAGAGCATGGGGCTGATGAAGCATTCGTCTACCCCTCGGGCAATCTTGATCGAGATCAGCAAAAGGAACTTTCTAATAAAATTAAAGAGCTCACTGGAGGTCAAGGGGCTAATGTTATATATGATCCTGTTGGAGGATCTTTTAGTGAGCCAGCTTTAAGATCAATAGCATGGGAAGGTAGATTTCTCGTGATTGGATTTGCAGCTGGAGAAATACCAAAGCTACCTCTTAACCTCGCTCTGTTAAAGGGCTGTCAAATAGTTGGAGTTTTTTGGGGAGCATGGACAATGATGTTTCCGGATGAAAATGAAAAAAACTTCAAAGAACTGTTCGACCTTCATGCTGCAGGCAAGATTAATCCCGAAATTTCTGATAGGTTCACACTTGAAGAGTCAGCAGCAGCTATCGCACATTTAAAAGATAGAAAAGCCAAGGGAAAGGTAATTATAGATGTATAAGAAAGCGGGAATTTTATTCCTTTGCTTGGCACTGACACAATGCTCAGAAGGAATAGATTTAATGGATAGACCTCTTCACAAAAATAACAACTCATTTCAAAATGAAGAGCATAGACTTCTTCCAATGGATGGCGCTCATAACACAAGAGAGCTTGGAGGGTACAAAACTACTGATGGCAAATCAGTTAAATGGGGTATGCTATTTCGCTCAGATAAGCTAAGTGATATCTCTGAGACTGATCAAGAGTATCTTCAAGCCCTTGGCATCAAAAAGATAGTTGATTTCAGATCAGAGGAAGAAAAAACTGAAGATCCAGACATTATTCCCACCGGAATTAGCTACGTTGAAATGCCTATTAGTGTTGATGGAGCTATGCGATCAAAAATTGAAGCTGTGTTAAAAGGCGAGACAGACAGGGAAGTTGAAAGTTTTTTGATAGATGCAAATAGAGAGTTTGTAACAAACTATACGGATGTTTATGAAAATTTTCTAAGAGGGTTGATAGATGAAGACGCTCCGACTCTGTTTCATTGTACAGCTGGCAAAGATAGAGCTGGTTTTGCTGCAGCAATTTCACTGATCGCTTTGGGCGTATCTAGAGAAGATGTAATTAAAGATTATATGAAGACTAATGCTTTTACCGAAGATAGAATTGAAGAAATTTTAGATCAAATAAAATTGATGAGCTTATATCAGGCTGATGCTGAAATTTTACGTCCATTGATAGGTGTTGAACAAATATATATTGAAACAGCCTTTGAAACAGCTGAAGAACAATATGGCAGTTTAGAAAATTTTATAAGAGATGGTTTAAATATTTCTGATGAAGATATTCAAAAGCTACGAAATAAATTTCTTGAAAGCTAACGCGGTGTTACAACTGACTGATAAGTAAGTAAAAACTTCTCCTCATCAAACGGAGGTCTAAAAAATCCAACATATTGTCCATCAGGATTGATCAATAAAATATTATTTGAATGATTTTCTAAATGTTCCATTTGGTTATGTTGTATATTTTTAGGAGGCTCGACCACCATTACGTTTAGTTGCGTCGCCATGCTTAAAAGCATAGGTCTGTCTCCCCGAGCCCCAATAAATGATTCATTAAAAGCTTTCGCATATTGATCAACATCATTAGGAGTATCATTCTCAGGGTCTATGGTCACAAGAAGGGCCTGCTTATCTTCTAAATTAAAACCTTTTGACGCTAATGTTGAGTAAAGACTCTTTATTAAAGACATTGCAATTGGGCACTCTGCAGGACATCGAGTATATCCAAAGTATATTAAGGTCCATTTTCCATTGAAAATATCTTTATTAAGCATGACCTCATTAGATGTAAAAATTTGAAAATTAGAAAACTCCTTCGGGGTGGGAAATTGATAGTATCCATTTACTAAAAGCTCAGGTGCAGACAAGTATCTTGGAGTAGTTAACTTATTAATGAACAAAGATAGAACTGAAACCATAAATAAAATGATTAAAACTAATGAGATTTTAATATTCTTACTCATATTCATATTTAGATTAGATAATGATCAAAAAGCAAAGCAGCAAAAATAAGAAAAATATAATAGATTGAGTAAACAAAAGTCGGAAAGGCAAGACTGTTATCTTCGTTAAAATATAGTTGAACTGAGTAATATAAAAAAATAGTTCCCAAAATTAGAGCTGCTATTAGATATAAAATTCCAGACATCAGAACAACAAAGGGTAACAAGCTAACCAAAATTAATATAATTGTATAGAGGATAATTTGAAGTTTTGTAAATTGGACTCCATGGGTTACTGGAAGCATTGGAATATTTTCTTTGGCATAATCATCTTTTCTGTGTATAGCAAGAGCCCAAAAGTGGGGCGGGGTCCATGCAAAAATAATTAATACCAACAAAAGAGAGTTTGGATCAATAGAATTTGTAACTGCCGTCCATCCTAGCAATGGCGGAGCAGCACCAGCAAGACCGCCAATAACTATATTTTGTGGTGTAGCTCTTTTTAAATACACCGTATAAACAAAGGCATATCCTATTAAAGATGCCAAAGTAAGCAATGCGGTCAATGCATTTACATAAACCACCAAAATAAATGCGCCAAGTGTGCCTAGAACAAGCGCAAAAATTGAGGCATTAATAGGGCTAACTTCCCCTTGAGGAATAGGCCTGTTTTCTGTCCTATTCATATTAGCGTCTACTTTTCTATCAATAATTTGATTGATTGCCGCCGCTGAGGAAGCACACAAACCAATGCCAAGCATTGCGAAAGCTATTAAAGATAATGGCGCTAGGGTTTTGCTGGCCAGCAATGATCCAACCAATGCAGTAATTAGCATCATCAGAACTACGTTGGGTTTACATAGTTCATAGTAGTTTTTGATCGTGCTATTCATCTTTCCAAATCACAAGATTAACCATTAGGGTTGCTAATAGTAATAATGCTGCGACTAAATTATGCGCGATAGCGATATACAAAGGAAGCACATAAACAACATTCATAATTCCCAAAGAAATCTGAGTGACCAATATTACTCCCAAAGTAGAAGCCAACGGAGCGGCATTAGAAAACCAAAGCTTAGTAATTAAAACCATGAAAATTAGCGTCAAAATTAATGCGCTGACTCTATGAGAGTAATGAATGGCAACCCTTGCTTCATTGTCTAATAGGCCATATAAATAATTCGGGCCAACTTCTTGTAACAAATTAAATCCATCAGAAAAATTCATCTCAGGCTTATATGTTCCTTGGCATGTTGGAAAATCAACACAAGCCAAAGAGGCATAGTTGGTGCTTGTCCAGGCCCCTAAGAAGATCTGAATTAAAAGGGCGAATAAAGCAATGCCGCCCAAAACCTTTAAGTGTCCAATCTGATGATTTTTAATGCCATCACTTGTGTTCAAAAATAGGTAGAAGAATAAACTTAGGGTAATAAAACCGCCAAACAAATGACCTGTTACTATGATTGGTAAGAGCTTCAAACTCACAGTAAGATAGCCAAATAATCCTTGGCAACAAATAAAGAACAATAAGAAAGATGCAATAGCTTTAATTTTAGTTGGCAGTTTATGCTTATAAGAAAAAACAACCAGCAAGATTGCTATAAACCCAAGGGCAGCAGCAAAGTATCTATGAACAACCTCGGGGATGGCTTTATCAATTTCATAAGGAAATTGAGGATATCGCTGTTCTGCTATTAGGATTTCAGCTTCAGTGGTAGGGAATACCACAAAGCCGTAACACCCTGGCCAATCAGGGCAACCAAGACCGGCATCGACAAGTCTTGTCCATGCACCCAATGCAATTACAACAAATGCAAAACATAATCCAAAAAATGAAAGCCCTCTAATTAAACTCATATTAAAATCTTTAAATCCTTTAAAATTAATTTAGGATCCATGGAAACTGGAAAAAACATCACCGCCCTTCCATATGGATCAATTATAAAAATTTTTTGCTCAAGAAAAAAATCTTCATTGCTTGTTTCTAAAATCTTTTCAAATAACTTTCCCTCAGAATCAATAACAATTTGGGTCCTTGGATACTCAATAAGGTATTCTTGAAAGTTTTTTTTCTCCTTGGAAAAAATTACTCTTTTAAGCTTATTGATATCTCTATTAAGCGCTACGTTAAGTTGTCGCATCAAATAAAGCGCTTCTTCTAACTCTGCATTTTCTGAAGCATAGGTGGCAAATAACCACTTGCCATCTTCAAATTTTAAATTTTCAATATCATCAATAAGGTTAAGCTGGGTTACTTCAAAAAATTCAGAGAAAAAGATTCCGTTATTTTTGGTATCTTTTGGAGAATAGCCTGATTGAAAAGATAGTGTTGAAATCAATAAAACCAAAAGAGGTGTTAATAATAGAATTACTAAAAATATCTTACTTTTCATGATTCTCTCTTCATTGCATACATAAACATTGCTGCTAAAACCAAGCTCATCGTAAACCATTGTAGAGCGTAGCCATAATGTTTGGTTGGTGTTATTACGAAGGGTGTTAATGGAAGAAACTCATTCAAAAATAGTGAGCCAGGCTCTAAAATTAGCACCATCTTCGAGAATTGTTTTCCATAAGCTTCTTGAATTAGGCTTGGTGATTTGGTTTGAGATACCATCGGCCAATCATTAGTTAATAATTCATCGCCTGCTAAAACCTCTTTCTCTGGCTTTAACAATGTGCCGACTATTCTCAATTTTGTGGCATCAAAGTCTATGTTGGGTAAATCATTTCTTGTTTTGCCTTGAGGGATCCAACCACGATCAACAAAAATTACTTGATCCTGCTGATAGTAAAAAGGTGTGTATATTTTGTACCCCACCTTCCCATTATTAATTTGGTTATCTATTAGAACTTGCTGGTCAGGATCATAAAAACCCTCTAAATATACTCTGCTCCATTGAGAGGATGACTCAGAAATAGGTTTAGGAGCTTTTGCTTGCTCTAAGTCAAATTCCTGAATAAGACTTGCCTTAAATCCAGCTCTTTCTATTTGCCAAAATCCTAAGAAAATAAATACAACGACGAACACGCATGAAAAAACAGTCAATGCTTTATTGTTTTTTATAAGTTCAATTGTTGATAAGTTTTTCATTATAAAAATGTTATAGTTCAAATATGTGGCTTAAACCTCTTATTGCAGTTGTTATTATCTTAATCTTTGTGAGCTTGTTCAGTAGCCTTTTTTTTCTTTTCAAAGACCAGGGACAAGGTAAACGCTCTGTATACAGTCTAGGATTTAGGGTTAGCCTTGCTGCACTACTGCTAATTTTAGTTTCTTACGGCTTATATACAGGAGAGCTTGGAAATACAGTTCCTTGGGGCTCTTAATTAAAGTATATAAACAAAAAGAAAAAGCATCACCCATACAACATCAACAAAGTGCCAATACCAAGAAGCTGCTTCAAACCCAAAGTGATTGTGTGGATCAAAGTGATTATAAAAGACTGACCTTGCCAACATTACCGCAAGCATAAATCCACCCATCATAACGTGAAAGCCATGGAATCCTGTTAACATAAAAAAGGTCGAACCATATATTCCAGAGTTAAGTGTTAAACCATAATGTGCATATGCCTCATAATACTCAGCAGCCTGCAGGCCGACAAATATCAGGGCAAGTGTTACGGTTATGCCTAGCCAAGTATTAAAACTTTTTTTATTATCATTTTTAAGCGCTAGGTGAGCAAAGTGCACGGTGACACTGGAGCTAAGCAGTACAATAGTATTCCATAGAGGTAGCCACTTAAGCGCATTGCCCCAACCCGGCCAACTCATATTTTTATCAGCAAGAACAAAAGCTGATCCAGAATCAGGAGTCGACATCACTGGCCATGAAGCTTCAAAGCCCTCCCAAAGCATATTTGCTAATCCTTTTTCGCCATCGCCGCCAAGCCATGGAACAGAGAAATTTCTAACATAAAATAAGGCTCCAAAAAATGCAGCAAAAAACATTACCTCAGAAAATATAAACCAGCCCATACCAAAAACGAATGATTTTTGGAGCTGGGCACTATCTAAGCCAGCTATATGCTCTCTAATAACTGCCCTAAACCAAAAATATAGAGTAACTGCGAAAACAGCAAATCCAGAATAAAGAATATATACAGAATTGCTGTCAGGTTTTCCAAGATCATTAATTGTGCCAGCGGCACCCATCACCAATAAAAAAAGTGCTGTAGCAATATATATAGGAAATTTACTTTCCTCTGGTACATAGTATTTCTGATAACTCATATTGAGGGCTCCATTTCATGACCAGCATGGTGGTCATCATCGTGATGTTGGGTAAATTCAACATCATTATAATCTGTAACATCAAAAATCGTATAAGAAAGAACAACGCTGTTGATTGAGCTTGGGAGCTCGTCATCAAAAATAAGCCTTACAGGCAAGAGCGCTTCCTCGCCTGGAGCAAGTTCTTGTTGCTCAAAACAAAAACATTCTAATTTTTTTAAATGGGCAGCAGCGTTTGATGGAGCTACGCTTGGAATTGCCTGTGCAACCATTCTTTTGTTCGTTGTATTTTTTACATAAAAAGTGGCTGTATGGTACTTACCTGTCTGAATTTGAATGTTGTCTTCAGAGGGTTTAAATGTCCATGGCATCTCTTCATTATTATGAGATACAAACTGAATTGAGATGTCTCGCCCATCGTCAATCTCAATATTTTTATCGTTGGTGGCTCTTAATTCAATTTTTCCATTTAGGCCGGTAACCTCACAGAAAACATTATAAAGAGGGACCAAAGCGAACGAAAATGTAAACATGCCCAGTACTGCGAAACACAGAGTTTTAATCGTTTTTTTTGATCCTTGGTTCATTAATTAACCTTTGGCGGTGTTGTAAAGGTGTGGTAAGGGGCAGGTGACTCTACAGTCCACTCAAGGCCTCTTGAACCCTCCCAAACCTCTGGTGTAGCCTTCTTGCCACCCATAACAGTTTTGAGCACGATGAATAGAAACAAAATTTGAGAAGCGCCAAATAAGAATGCCCCTACAGAGGAAATCATATTCCAGTCTGCAAATTGCAATGCATAGTCAGGAATTCTTCTTGGCATCCCAGCTAGGCCAATCCAATGCTGGGGGAAAAAAGTTACATTAACACCAATAAACGAAAGCCAAAAATGTAGTTTTCCTAACCTTTCGTCATACATATTTCCAGTCCATTTTGGAATCCAATAATAAACAGCAGCCATGATTGAGAATATTGATCCAGGAACAAGAACGTAATGAAAGTGTGCTACAACAAAGTATGTATCGTGATATTGGAAATCAGCTGGAGTAATTGCAAGCATTAACCCAGAAAAGCCGCCAATGGTAAACAAAACAACAAAAGCTATAGCAAAAAGCATTGGGGTTTCATAAGTAATTGAGCCTTTAAACATTGTAGTAACCCAATTAAAAACCTTCACACCGGTTGGAACAGCGATCAACATTGTTGCCCACATAAAGAATAATTCTGCAGCTAATGGCAGGCCAACCGTAAACATGTGATGTGCCCATACGACAAAAGATAAAATTGCAATGGAAGCCATTGCCCACACCATAGATGCGTATCCAAATAACTGCTTTCTTGAAAAGGTCTCAATAATATGAGAGGCAATACCAAAGGCAGGCAAGATCATTATGTAGACCTCAGGATGACCGAAAAACCAGAAAATATGTTGAAATAAAACGGGATCTCCACCGCCAGCAGCGTTAAAGAAGCTTGTTCCAAAATGGATATCCATAAGCATCATCGTTACTGCTCCAGCAAGTACAGGCATAACAGCTATTAAAAGGTATGCTGTTATAAGCCACGACCATACAAAAAGCGGCATTTTCATCAAGGTCATACCAGGCGCTCTCATATTCATGATAGTTACTATCACATTAATAGATCCCATAATCGATGACGCTCCCATAATATGAACAGCAAATATGAAGAAGGTAACACTCGGAGGAGCGTAGGTTGTGGATAATGGAGCATAAAAAGTCCATCCAAAATTAGGGGCTCCGCCTTCCATAAACAAAGAAGATAATAGAATAAAAAATGCAAAGGGTAGTATCCAAAAGCTTAGGTTATTCATTCTTGGGAGTGCCATATCGGGAGCACCTACCATCATTGGTACAAGCCAATTTGCTAGACCCACAAAAGCGGGCATAACTGCCCCAAAGACCATAATCAGGCCATGCAGTGTAAGCATTTGATTATAAAATTCAGGTTCTACAATTTGCATGCCAGGCTGAAAAAGCTCTGCTCTGATAACCATCGCCATGGCTCCACCGATTAGAAACATTGCAAAACTAAACCATAAATACAGGCTTCCTATATCTTTATGATTTGTAGTGTACAACCATCTGGTTAACCCTTTAGCAGGACCATGATGGTGATCATCATGATTGTGGGATTCTATTACTGCGCTCATATTACTTCCTTTTTTTAAACTTTTGGTTTTTTGTATTCAACAATATCTTTGGGAACAACAATCTCGCCATCACCGTTCTCTGCATTGCCCCAAGCTTGTCTTGTGTATGTGATCACAGAAGCCATGTCCACCTCAGAGAGTTGATTCGCAAATGATTGCATGGCAGCCCCCTGAACGCCTTCCATTAAAATTTCAATATTTCTAGCTTTATCATTTAAAACTATATCGCTACCGGCCAAGTTTGGAAATATTCCTGTGATACCTTGTCCATTAACCTGATGGCACGCAACACAGTTCTTTAGGTATATTCCTTCCCCTCTTTCAGTAAGCTCAGCTACACTCCAATCTTTTTCGGTTAATTCAGCCATCTTGAACGCTGCATCTTTTTTCTCTTGAACCCATGCATCATATTCATCTTGAGGAACAACTTTAACTACCACTGGCATAAATCCATGATTCTTTCCACATAACTCTGTGCACTTACCTCTATATGTTCCTGGCTCATCTACGATAGTCCAAGCAGTATTTATGAAACCCGGAATCGCGTCTTGTTTGATAGCAAAATCTGGCATCCACCATGAATGAATCACATCATTT
>Ga0255753_1004022_pt1 | contig 14866 bp, 8 predicted proteins | sample 041ome_10_FD_179953 | JGI IMG/M metagenome (GOLD analysis project Ga0255753, IMG submission 179953) | Coastal salt marsh microbial communities from the Groves Creek Marsh, Skidaway Island, Georgia - 041412US metaG (version 2) | ecosystem: Environmental > Aquatic > Marine > Intertidal zone > Salt...
CTTTTATTTCTTGTTCAACAGGCGGTATAGGACTATCAGGTTCTTGTTCGCCTTCATATTCTTCTTGAATTTCTTTTTTCATTTCAAAAATATCTTCAACAGGAATTTCTTCTTTAATATCTAAAACAATTGGTCTCGTTTTTGGAATTGAAATTAATTTATTCATAATTATACATAATACATATATATAATTTTGTATATTTTCCTTAAAATAACTCCCTGATTTGATTAAACTTTTTTAAAGTTTTTTAAAGTTTTTCTAATCGTTTATATCCGTATAAATCTTTATAAGTCGCAGGTCTTAAATGTAATATAATAGTAGTATTATCAATTTCTCTTATAGGCGTTCCAAATTTATCTACAAGTTCAAAATCCAGTTGAGACAAATACAAAGGACTTGGATTATTAAGAGAGATATACAAGCGGTCAAATTCATTATAACTATATAAAGGAAAATCAGTTAATCCTGATGCTTGATTTGTTGAATCGTATCTATTTATAACAGAAATTAGTTTATCATTATCTACTGAATTTATCGAACCAAATGTAGATTTATTAGTTAAATTTTTTAATCTTACATAAATTCCTTTCAAAAAAGGATTTTCTAAACTCGTCGATGTATAATCTCCAGTATATGTTAAATATGCATCTTCCGTATCAAGATATAAAAAATCAGGTGAGCCTATTAAACTATTTATATTAGGTTGGTTTTTAATTTTTGTTTGGATTGATACAGCATTTCCATTATCGGTAGAACCAAAAAATAAATATGGTTGAATTTCTATTTTATAAGGCGAGGCGTCAGTTAAAGTTTGTTCAGTTGAACCAGTTGAAACAGATGTTAAATCTTGATTTAATGGATAATATGTTTTTGGTGATTGTTCTGAAAATTCATAATTGAAAATTTCAGCAGGTATGATTTGTTTATTATTTTTGTATGTATCTAAATCGCTATAGTTATAACCATAATTTAAAACAGGTTTTTGAGTTCCGCAAGTTGTTATAGTAACATTATCAAAACCTGATGCTCTTTTACTTATCATTCCAGCAACTTGTAAAGGAAAAACAACATCGCTTATTTGGTCTTGTAAAGCAATTAATCCAATATTTGTTTCATTTGGATATAAAGAAACATCAACGGCATTAAATGTAAAGGTAATAACATTACCTTGAAGATTTATAGTTGATTCTATTGCTCCGCCTTCTTGAGGTTGACCATTATTAAGAATTTTATTATCAACCTGATCCCAAGTATCCAAGTCGCTTCTTGGATCTAATTCTTTGCTATAAGGAATTCCGAATGTTGCTTGAATTATTTTATCTCCAGTTGCGATCATAATCCAACGATTACAATTAGTTGTTTCGTCTTCGTTTATTCTTCCTCTTTCAAATTTCAAAATATTACATACATCTTCATTCATATCAAATGTTAAGGTTGGAGATTTGCTTGATTCTAATCCTGATGATGGATTGATTGATGAAACTTTTTTTGTTATATGAAAAGCATATTCGCATACAGATTCAGAAGGCAAATTATAACCATTTGAATTAAATAAACATCTCATGACTGCATAAGGTAGAAAGCTGGGTTCAGGATATTTAGTAAAAAAATCGGTTGTAAATTGTTCTAAATTGGAAGGACATCCTCTCATATCCGCCCAAGATTTCGTATTAGTAGGTTCTCCCCAAGATTTAACTCCAATTAACATTTGATTATTTTTATTTGTAGTTCCTTCTGTTTCATTAACAAATCCTTGAATATTTAATGTTCCATTTGAATTATGTATACCATTCGATTTAGTATAAAAAAAACTAGGATTAACAACGCCTTGACTACCAGTTGTTTTTGTTATTGATCCGTCTGCTGAATCTAATGTTATGGTTTCAAGATTTTTTGTTTCAGTAAAAAAAACGCTTGAGTCAATAATTTGGTTTTCATCTCCTGAAAGATTACTAGTCAATAAAAAAGTAGGAGTAAATACTGAATTTACAATATTCGTTTCAACGCTTAATCCTGAAATTTGTTCTCCAGCGGTACTATAATTTGTTTGGAATTGAGGTCTTGGATCTAGTTTTAAATATTCTCCAACATCTTTCCAACAAGTTGATAAATCGCCATACTCTTTTCTAGGAAGGAAATATAGAAATGGATTTGCTGAAGCATTTGAAGGAAATTCATCATCAATTTTTTTAACATCTTCTATATAAGTATCTTCCGTATCAGCCATAAGCATTCTTAAACAAGGTTTATCATTTGATGAGGAACTACCAACAGAAGAAAGAACGATTCCATTAATTGAATTTATTTTAAATTGAGCAGAATGTAATGCTATTTCGCTATACGGAGGAATTTCCAAAACTCCATTAAAATAGTTAGAAAATTTATATCCTGTTTGTTTTTGGTTATTGTCGCTTTCGTTTTTACTTTGAGAGGAAACTTGAATTAAACTCATTTTTTATAGTATAAATAAATATTATTATTTAGAATTGTTATTGAATACAGGGGATGTAATCCCCTTATACCCCTTTATATAAAGTTTTCTAAAAAATCTGTTAAGTCAAATTTTTGATAAAACTTTTTTAAAAAGTTTATTTGTATTGAAAAGGTTTAATTTTTTGGTTTGATGTAATACATTTGCATACTGGTTCTAATTTCATTTTAGAATTTTGTTTTGTTTCAAATACATCTCCTAATTTTTTCATAGGTGGTTTTTTCTTCTTTAATTTCATATCTTTGGTTAAAGGCATTTGTAAGTAATCTTCCATTTATATAAAGGTAAGACAAAAAAACTTTTGAAAAAAGTTTAGACAAAATAAACTTTTAAAAAAAGTTTTATCAAAAGTAGGGTTTAAAAGGGCTACGCCCTTTATTCAATCAAACATATTTTTCTTTTTTTGTTTTTAATTTGAATTAATTTTTTTATTGATAAAGAAATATGTTTTTTATTTTGTTCTTTTTTTTGAAATGAAAAATTACAATCAATATTATTTGTCTTAATATTTATTTCTTCATCAGGTTCAAATTTATAATAATAAATATCACCTTCTAAAAATTCAACAACAAAAATAAAATCATAATCAGGATATTTACTTTTCCATCGTTTATGCTTGTTGTAACCGCATATTGTATCATCAAAAGAATTAAAATTACAAGTTCTTTTTTTAATTTCGCATATTATTTTATTATTTTCATCTATCGCATCTATAATGTTATACTTATAATCAAAAAGTTTTAGATTTAAATTTAATTTTTTATTCAAAACATTTAATATTTTTTGTTCTATTTTTTTTTGTTCTTTTTCTTGTTCCATATAATATAAGTATATATATTTTTTTCCTTAAGTAATAATTAATTTTGAAAAAAAGAACTTTTTAAAAGTTCAATCAAATTTTGATAAAAAAACTTTGTAAAAGTTTATTTTATACCAGCTATTAATTTTACTAATTTACTGCTTCTTGGTTTTATTCTATCAACAGCATATTCAACGGCTTGAATGAAGGTTAAACCAAATCCTAATGCTTGTTTTAAATACATAATTGCGGTTGTTTCAAATCCAGCTTCAATTGCCTTAGCAATTAAAGCATCAACCAAATCGCCTTCCATTAAATTATAATTAAATATTTGTAATTTATCAAGATGTATTCCAACTTGATTTAATATTTTTTCTTCTGGAGTAAATATTACACCCCAAACAACCGATGACGATGTTAAAAAATCTTCAACAATGCTTTCAAAATCTATATCAAGAGGTGATTTTGTCCATCCTGAATAAAACGGAAGAACGATTTCCATTAAAACATCCGCTTCAATTGGATTAGGATATTCGTTTTCTTCAATAAGACTCATTTTCATATTATAAGAATTTCCTTCTATACTAGTTGAACCAGTTTCAAAAACAAACAAATCATTATTATAAAATGTTATATTCATTCCAACTTGATTAAAAGCCGTATTTAAAACTACATTTTGAGTAATTGCTAGATTATGATTAAAACCATAATCAATCGTCAAATCATTACCAACAAATTCAGCAACCATATTTACTTCTCTAATATTGATAGTCCATAGTTGAGTATCAGTTGAGCCTGATTGAATACTTACATAATTTATAATATCAGTAAAATTAGCAGTTGTAGAAATAGCAGAACCAACGGAAAGAGAATTATCTGCTATTGTATATAAAACATCAGATTCAATTTGTTCATCTGAAGCAGATTTAGTAAGAACATATTTTGAATTATACCAGCTAGCCATATCGCTTCCATCTCCTTTAGGTTTAGTATATATAGCTAGAAAGGGAGCATAACTCGCTCCTGAGTTCGTAAATTTAGCAGAGAAACCCTTAATTGTTCCTATTTGAACATTATTTATATTTGCTCCGTCTGCATGAGAATAAAAATTAAATTTACCCTCTCCTAGTTTCTGATATTCAATACCAGTATCAGTAAGAGTTATTACATTAGGGTCTACATTTGAATCTGCAACAATCGCTGGTAATTGAGCTTCAGTAATTGTATCAGTTCCCCATACGACAGGGTATTGTCTAATCAATCCATCTTTGATAAGAGAGTTATATCTTCTTCCAGTTGTATCTGAAATAGATTTTATGTAACTATTCGTCATATTATTTAAGCCATTTTCATAAATTGTCAATTCGTTTATATTGATAGGTATATTTCCTGATACAACGATTTTATTATAAATTAACTGATTAGGCATCCCAGTTGGTAATATAGGGTCAGTTGGAATGGTAGCTAGTTCGTTTGTTTCAGTTACAAGATTGTCGCAATTATACAGACTAAATATGCGGTCAATAATAAACGAATTGGAAACATAAAGCATAGGAATGACAAGCTCTCTTCCAGTATCTCCATCTACGATTACAATTTGGTCTATAATCTGATATGGTGAAGGAATTAGATTAGTATCTACAAGAAGTTTGTCTCCCTTATAGAAGAATATTCCAGTTAAATCTCTTGTTGATGTCTTGTCTGTAGTAACTACAAGTTGATTATTCTGTATGAGAAAGGACGAATATTTTATGGGAAAAATTACATCACCAGTTACAGACGAACCGCCAAAGATAAGATTGTTATTTATAACAGCGTTCGTCTCATCGGTTGGGTAAAACGGACTCATAGGATAACGAGCATCAAGAGCATTTTCATTAAAACTATCGTCAAAACCATATGTTCGAGCAAAATTAGGATTGGGTCTTGGGACTACATCATAGTCAACTCCAGCAGTATTACATATATTATAAAATCCATTTAATTCATTAAAAGCAGTAGTCATTCTAAGATAAGTATCTAATAATTGATTGGGAGAACCAACAACACCAAAATTAGTTTTAGATATTTCAAAATAATTAAAATTATCGTTTAATACAACTGAACGATATGTAAGAGCGTTTGGCGTATATCTAAGCCCTTTTAGATTATCAGTAGGATAGAAGTTAATTCTTAACTGATAAGTATCCCCATCAATAAGCGTTCCAAGACTAGTTCCTGTTTTAGAAATCCTTATATATCCCAAAGAATTTGTTTGAACAGCGTTTGGAGGCATACCATTCGGTGAGTTAGGGTCAAATTTTATGGTTACTGCTTGAGCAATTCCAAACTGATTAGGAGACGAATGCTGGTCAGGGGCAACAGAGACATTCAACAATTTATCTCCAGTTTGAGAATCAACTCCAGTTCCAACTTTTAAATCACCAAGAGATAGATTACAAGATAAGTCTACAATTTGTTTTTCTCCAATATCATCGTAATAAGGAGGTAGAAGTTCGTCTTGCGTTCCGTAGATTGCAAAACGATTTACTCTAAATATGCTAACTCCCCCTGCGTTAGCATAATCAGAAGACATCTCAAACCTGAAAGTAGTATAATATTTATCTTCGGCAATTGGATCTCCGCCAATTGTTCCGTCGTTTGTTATTTCATAGTCAAACGCTCCGCTATCCATAAGACGAGGATTAGTATCATTATCAGCGTCGGTTTGATTTTCATATACGAAATATGGATGGATTGGAGGCGGTTTTTGATTATATGTTGACCTGTTATCTTGTATAGTTGATTTATCAAGAAGAACATCAAAATTAACTCCGTCGTTAGAACCTAAAATTCTAAAAGCGGATGGAAATCCAGTAAATTGACCATCGTCTCCTCCAAGTCCTGATCGTAACCAAGTATCCTTACCTGATAAAGCAACTCGTCTAGGATGGATAGGAACTACTGATGTAAATTGAACGCTAGAATCTGGACGAATTGTAAGGGGAAAAGTATCATCTGAAAAAACTCCCCTATGACTATATGGAATATAATCCAAAGTAGTATTATTAGGAGTCGTTAAAGAAGAGTAACCAGTAATGGTTTTAGCATTCATAACTGGCGGATAGTATTCATAGGAACGGCTGTCTGTCATTTTTTTTATATTATCTATTAACATAAAAAAAATAAAAAATTATTCAAATAAACTTAAACTTTTAAAAAAAGTTTTATCAAAAAAGCAGGGGGCAGGGGGGATTATATCCCCCTTATTAGTTCCTTAATTTCATCTTGATATATTTTTTGTTGTTTTTTGTCCATTTCCATTTCAATATCTTCTATTGTAGGGTCGGTATTTCCTTCTATTTCTGTAGGATTAGCCCTTATTATTTTAACGAAAATTGTTGATTTGTCTTCGATTGTATTTGCTGGTTTTCCGTTTTTTTCTGTAATTTGTATTCTAATTTCTGTTAAAACTCGTTTTCTTTTATTTGTAAAATTCATATTAACAGAATCACCTGAATAATACCAATCACCAGTCGCTCCGTATTGCTTTGATATTACTGCAAGAATTGGTAAAACGGAAGGTATTTCAGCGTTATTAGTATACTTATAATTATCATCAGGTAAATTGCTCCTAATCAAATAAAAAGGAGATTCCAATTTGGAAGGAACAATACTCGCATAATTTTTAGTTGATTCTGTATAAGCAATAACAAATTCATTTGATATGAGCTGTCCGTTTAAATAACTTGCTCCTGCTTCGTTTAAATTAACAGGAATAAAAGCGTCAAATTGATATGGAAAAGTATTTGTTGAAGGTTGATTTATACCTCCTTGATAAACATAAACATTTTGTTCTAAATTATTTATTCCTTGTAAACCAGTCGATGAAATAATATTTGTTCTTGGGTATTGTAAAGTATATTGCAAATATCCTTGAATGTTTCCATTAACTGAAACAAAACCTGAATCTGTTAAATCGGCATCTTGTCTCATAGGATATGAATGAGTTCTGAATAATTCTGTTGACTGAGTCATAAAATTAGTTGTAAAATTTCTTTGTTGAGAGCAATATTGAAAAGGAGTAGCCATTAAATCTTCTAAATTAAATCCAATCATATTCCAAAATGATTTATCCCAGTTCGTTCTATTATATTGTCCCCAATCATATATTTGAATTCCTGATAATGAATCATAAATAACGCTCGGATCAGGTCTTATTGTTCCTGCTTCGTTTACTTTTTCAATAAATCCTTGTTCTCCTGAAAAGCATCCCCAGTAATTTGAAGGTGTAAAAAATTTTGAAGCTATTATGGTGTCAGTTCCAGTATATGTTCCATTAAATTCGTCCCATTCGTTAATTATTATTCCAGCTGGGTCAGGATTTCCAAACGAACTAAAATCTCCTGAATCAAGATTAAAATCATATAATGTCGTATGATTAAATGTATATGTTCCAACATTAAAAGTATGATGTCTACAATCTTGATCAAAACAGAAAAACCTATTATCTAAATTAGTATCTATAGGAAACATATTACCAAACCAATTTCCTGTAATATAATTTCCCTGCTCTGCATTTTGAATTGATGGATTAGATGTAAAAGCTGGTTTTATTGTTGTTATAATTGGAATATGTTTTGATATTTCAGGAGCAAGTTGAAACAAAGCGTCATTATAAATATCTCTCTTTGTTTTATTATATTGTATTATTTCTAAACCAGCATTGGTATTCTCAGGTAAATCTTCTCCAAATGTAGGCTCTGCGTTTTCTTGAGGAGTTTCGCTTATACCAATTGTAGTTCCACCAAAGGCATTATAAAATGGTTTTTGAATACTTGGTTGAAGATTTCCTCCATCGTTATTTGATGTTCCTTCATAATATTTATTTGATATTTTATTAGTTATGAACATATTACTAAAATAAAATCTTGAGCTTCCATCATCATCAAAATTTAAGCTGGATGAATCAGCCCCAAGATAAATTCTTGGATTATATGATAATGAACCCCAGTTAGTAGCATCAATATTATTAGGGTTATATTTCGATGAATTTTTATCCATTCTATTTCCATAAGCATTAAACATCATATCGGTAGCGTCGGCTTCTTCCATTGAATAACTTACTAATAAAGATGTAAAATTTCTCCAACCCATTTTACAATACGAATAACCCCATCCTAGACTTATGTTTTGATTATATAATTCTTGTAATGTTGAATCTAAATTTATAGTTGTTGCCCCTTCAGGAACTATATTATAATCTTTAAAACCAAAATTATTTTCATATAAACCAGTTTTAGTCATAATTTTGTCATTTATCCAACTATATAAATTACAACCTAATTTTCCGTTATTTGACATAACAAAACCATCTTTAAAATATCTTGCCTTTCCTGTATATATTACTGATTTATTTATAAAACTATCTTTATGAATTCTTACAATTAAACCTCTTGGTCTATTTCTTATAGCAATATCAGAACCAAAAGAATTCTTAATATCTTCGTTATAACTCATACAAAAATGAGTATAAGCATAAAAATAATCATAACCATCATATGTATGAGTTCCTAAATCTATATCAATCAGTCCGTCATCGATTTGTCCTTGAATAAAATTATACCAATTATCAATTACAGACGCTCCGTTTGATTGAATCGTTCTGTAATCTTGATTTGTAAATAATATATTTCCTTCTTGGTTTAATTCTGTAAAATTTATTATTGAAAGATCTAAATCAGGTATATCAGGGTATATCTGGTCGCCGTCGCCATAAATTTTGTCGCCTTCTTCTTCTGTTATTTGTCCAACATTTGTCAACATTCCGTATTTCATAAATAGAGGATATTTTCTTAAAATCGGCATAACATCTTCGTCTTTTGATGGATCTTCTACCTTAGGCGGTTCTTCCCAGTTGCGTAATGTCCATCTATTCCAATTCATTGCCGTAGAACCCATGTATTTATTTCCGTTTTTAAAATCCATTTTAATAGAACCTTTTTCTGAAAAATTTAAACTACTAATTGGTAAAGTTATATTTTCGTTAAAATCCGCTTCGTTTGGGTCTGGTTGATAATCGTTTGTCATTCTAACTTTATTACTAACAGGAGACCAGCTAAATAAGGAATTATCGTTGATAAGTAATGATTTAAAAAAGGCAGGGTCTGTTAAATTTTCATAAAATCTTGGTGAGCCTCCATAAATAGGAACGCCTAATGGTAAACGATTCGAATAGATTTCAGAGGCTGGACTAAATTTTGTATTGACTCTTGGATTGCCTCCTACGGATATAACAACATCCGCATTTAATGGAAAACCATCAGGGTAATCTTGTTTAAAAGATAAAACTTGGTCGTTTGACAACCAAGTATTGTCTATTAAAATTGAGTCGTAGCTTGTAGCAAAAACCTGATATTGAGCAGAAGCGTCTAACGCATAAATACTTGGTTGATATAATTGCGTTGTTACAATAATTTTATAAGAGCCTAAAGGTTTATCTTCTGTCGGTTCAACATATGTTACCGCTTTTGTTAAAGGGTTTTCATAAAACGGATTACCAACAGGAAAAACATCGTCTTGAGCAATGTATCCTCCCCATAAAGCCTGATTAGTCGCTTGTCCAGTAACAACTCCGCTTGAATTTACAATGTTATAAAGAATGGAATTTATCAAAAATATAATACTTAATCTAAATCCGTCGTTTCCTTCTAATCCTTGTTGATTTTGATAAATCGTTTCGTTTGATTTTGTTTGAAAATCTGTTCCTTGTCCTGATACTTCATTCGCCATATATTTTATATAATCTAAATCATTTTTATCCTTTTCATCTGTTGGTATTATTTCTATTTCAAGGAAACTCAAAAAATAAAGAACTGATGTCCCTTGAAAAAATCTTCCTGCTTTAACATCTGTTATTAAAACATTTTTAAAAACTTTACTTAATCCTGTTTGAATACTAATGCTTGGTGCATCTCCTATAAATGGATTGCTGTTTAAGCTGACGAAATCAACAAGAGCATCTCCTACATCTCCATAAAATAAACTCTCGTTTAAATTTGGAACGGCTACAGGTGTCATTCCTATTACATATCTTCCTTGATTAGTCCAAGTTTCGGTAACTTTACCTATTTGTTTATTAAAATATTTTGTTTGTAATTGTTCAGTTATATATGTAGCAAGATTTACAGGTGAGTAATAGCCTTTCGGTATGGAAACTTCAACCTCTCTTTGGAGTAAATCATATTGTCCGTTTGTTTTTCGGTATAAAGCGGTAAAATAATTTCCTGTATTACATAAATCTCTATGACCTTGTTTTAAACTTGTATTTATAAGAAAATCTGTATATGTTTCATTATCTGAATTAAATTTATCGCCGTCTTTATCATTTAATAAATTAGAATAGGTAGAACATTCAGTTAAATTTTGGTCATAATTTTCCCCCTCGTCGTATGTTAACAAAGGAACATTACAATAATGACTAATGTTATAATCAGTATACTCTTCAGAGTCATAATCTTCAATTGTTGGAGATGGATACTCTCCTATGTTCAAAGGTTGTTTAAATCCGCATCCTATTAGATCATTTTCTTCCTCTGTTAATTTCATAGAATGGTAAGGAAAAGAAACAACATTTTTTGTATCCATCGTTTTATAATAAGAAACAAAAAAAGAAGCATTAACAGAATTATTTGTTGTATCAATTTCATCAAAAATCTCTATTGAATTATCGCCAGAATTACTAACAGAAATCCATCCGCCCTGACATATTATTTTATCTCCTTCGTTTAATATTAAAGGTGGAATTTGGTTTGTCCAAGTTGCGTTCCCATTTGAAGATACGGCTTGTTCTCTACTTAATTCTATTGTTATATCATCGCATTCAAGCATAATTTATAATATTATAAAAGATAAAAACTAAAAACTTTTAAAAGAACTTTGACAAAGTTCAATCAAACCTTTTTTGTCTAAACTTTTTTTAAAAGTTTTTATATGTTTATATATAATGGAAAAAACAACTATAAAAGAGGTTATAAATGATTTGAAAGCAAAAAGGGACGCTTTAAGCCTTGCTCATGAACAATTAAAAAAAGATAATGATAAATGGAATAAATATATTATTATTTTAAGTTTATCTACTGGAATGTTTGAATCCGCTAAAATTAAAATGGGTTGGGATAATAATGGCGTTGCTTTAATTCCTATTTTGATGTCAAGTATAATTGCTTCTGTTTCTGCTTTAATTAAATTTAAAAAATTTCCTGAACAGATGGAAGTTTTAATTCAATCAATATCTTTATTAACAAATACATTAAATAAATGTCGTAATCATACTCAAATCGATGAAGAAATGTTAATTGACTATCATAATGCTCTTGAAAAATTAGAGATGAGCATATACCCTGATATAAGAAAAAAATATTTAAGAATTAGTCATAGAAATTTAATTGACATTATGAAAATAGAAAAGAAATATTTTAATAATATTGAATTAGTTAATACTACTAATACAATTGATGAAGTAGATGACGGAACAAAATCTTCTTCTTCGTCATCAACACCAAATAAAAATATTATGATGAACTTTAAACCTAATTATGATGATAGTCCAAGAGTTTTTGAAGCTCAAGTTTAAAAACTTTTTGTAAAAAAGTTTAAACAAAAAGTAGGGGTTGAAGGGGATTACATCCCCTAATCAAATGTAATTAAAAAATTTCCTATCTCTTTCTTAATTCTTTTTTTCTCTCTAACCTTTTCATTATATTTTTGTTTTTGTTTTTTTAATATTTCATCTTTATACATTTGATAATAAATCGCTGAATAATGATATTTACAAAATATCGCTTGATCGCATACGCAAGATGTTTTTTTTTTACTATCTGTCATTTTATTATATAGTAAGAAAAAAATTTCAATTTATTTACGAGGGGGATGTAATCCCCCCAGCCCCCTAATTTGATTGAACTTTTTAAAAGTTCTTTTACGCCCTTTCAGAAACAATTACTTTTCCTGTTGGTGCAACCATAAAACTTCTTAAGTAACCTACAAAGTAATATTGGAGAGAGTCATTCGTCCAATCAGGCTGATTAGTAGTTGTTTTATCTTTTTGGTAAAAAAGACGAACTGGAGCATTTCCGTTTTGGAAAAATTTTCCAGTATCATCCCTTAATTGTATTGCTAGAGGGTTCATAAGCCCTGCTTGGGATGATTGAATTTCAAAGCCCATAAAATTATTTACAGATAAACCGCTGGTAGCAATAGTATTGCTCAACGCAAAAATTGGTCTTGGGACATAAGGATTTAATCCTTTATATGTTTCTGCTAAACGAGTATAATTTTCCATTTGACTAGCTTTATTATCAGGGTAAAAATTGCTGTCGTTTAATACAAGTTGAAGGTGTCTAGATTGATTACCATTTGAGTAGTATTTACCAAATAAAGCGGTTTTAGATTCATCTCCGCCAAGCCCAAGTAATTCAATATTTTTAATATCAGTTAATTTATAGTTACTCGCTCCTAGTTCTCGTTCATAATTTTCTATTGATTGAGAGGCAAGAAGATTTGATTTAGATATTACTTGAACGGCATAATCGGTAAAAGGAAAAGATAAACCGCCTGAGGATTCTTGTTTTTGAACTATAGCGTCCATAATTTCAGGATCAGAGTATACGATATTATCTGTTAGTAAAAAACAATCAGCTTGATTGAAAATACCGCCTCCAGCATAAGTTGCTGAAATATCTGCTGTTGGACAAAATATTTGATTTTGAGTATCGGTTTCCCAATAAATATCAAGATATAGTTGTTCCATCATAATTAAAGGAAGTTGAAGATTATAAAGAAAAGGAAACAACTCTTGAAGACTTACTCTAGTTGATTGTTGAACGGCTGGTGAGCCTAAACCACCTAATTTTAAAACAGGTGGAACGCTCCATTCAGTTCCATCTGTAGAAAGAACTCCAAGATTTGAAGCAGGAATACCGCTGTTTCTCAAAGAGCCTTTTGTTTCTAAAATAGGGTCAGTATATCTATAAGTAAACCAAGACATATCCATATAAGGGGCTACGAAATGGTTATAATCTCCATCTCTAAATACTTTCTCGCAAGTTTGCTTTTTATTAAAATCTCTATTATCCATAATAATTCTTCCGCTTTGGGTTGATAGAACTGCTCTTCTAATTGATGCTGACGAACCAATATTGATTGGAAATGTTCCTCCGCCTGATGCTGAAAGAGCTGAAGCGTCGCTTAAAAGAGGATTTGGCGTAAAAGAAAATTCTACTATAGCGGTAGAACTCATTATACCAGCTTTAGGTAATTCAAATCTTACTTGTTGTTGACTAAATGAAACAGGTTGAGTTTTATTTGAGTATAAAACTGAATTATAAGGCTTTGACATTTGTTGAAAACGAAGTTGTTCAGGTAAATCCATATTTATATAACATATTATAAGAAAACTATTTTATATAATTATTAAGACTAAACGAACTTTTAAAAAGTTCTTTTCCTTTAGTTCATTACTCTTATTCCTTGTGGGTCATACGAAATTAAAGTTTTTGACAGAGTAAAAAAATAGATGGCGTTAGGGTTCGATGAAGATAAATTACTATCAATATTTATTGTTAGTGGTTGGTTACTGAAATTTGCTCCTGACAATCCTGAAATTATATCATAAGGAACTCCAAGAACATAATTCATATGATTTAAACTATTTGCTTGATTTTCGGTTGTAAGAGGAAACGATGACGAACCTATATTCCAACGAGGGTCAAGGTTTTCTGAGCTTATGGTTGTTTTAGTTAATTCATTCAGTCTTTTAAGGCTCATTAAATAATATCTCATAAGCTCTGCTTCGTTGCTATTATCAACTACATCTAAATCATATAGAAAAGGCATTTGAGTTCCGTTTCTTAAGAAATTAAGTTTTACAATTTGTTGTTCTTCGCCATTTGCATCGTTAATCCTTAAAGATTGAAATTGATTGTATTTATAATTGTTAATAAAACTGGTTGGAACAAATGAAAAATAACAGGCTATGACTTCCTTAAGTCCTAAATTAAATTGACTGGTATGTTGACTTGATTGAAGAACAGAAAATAAAGAAGTAAAAGTATTTAATTCAATTGAGCCTTCATTCATAGAAGACAACATTTGTCTTTCTTCATCCTCTGGTATGTAATAATCGCCAGTTAAACTTACATCTACGAGTTGATATTTTGGAAGCGTATCATCCTGAACCAAAAAAACCGCTTCGTTAGATGACAAATCCATAGATAAAATTAGACCTCCTAATTTCATAAGCGGAAGTCTGTTTCCTGAAGCCATAGAAACGCCTGTATAAACTGGGACGGAAAACGAAACCCCCTCCTCGAGTAACATATTAGATATGATTTCCGTTTTTTGATATGATAATTCGTTTGTAGCAAGACTTTCCGTTTGAAGTCCTGCTTGAAACTGGTCGCTAGATTTTAAAGCTGGTAGTATACTATTAAGTAATTTTTGATAATTATTTATTTTTTCAATAACAGACCTTGACATCAAACTGCTCCAAGTTGCTGAATCAAATACGCTATTGATACCCAAAAATTGGTCTATG
>Ga0255753_1004033_pt1 | contig 14822 bp, 12 predicted proteins | sample 041ome_10_FD_179953 | JGI IMG/M metagenome (GOLD analysis project Ga0255753, IMG submission 179953) | Coastal salt marsh microbial communities from the Groves Creek Marsh, Skidaway Island, Georgia - 041412US metaG (version 2) | ecosystem: Environmental > Aquatic > Marine > Intertidal zone > Salt...
GGTCTGGACGGTCAACCCTTTCCATGGGGCGACACGCTGGAACCGGAGGGCGAGCATCGCTGCAACGTCTGGCAGGGGGATTTTCCCGACCATGACACGGCTGAAGACGGCTTTTCCGGAACCGCACCCGCCATGTCCTTTCCGCCCAACCGATGGCAGCTATACAACATGACCGGAAACGTGTGGGAATGGGTCGCCGACCGGTTCACGACCCTGCATTCCCCTCGCCCGGTCAGAAACCCCCGCGGCCCGCTCAACGGGTCACATTTCGTGGCCAAGGGCGGCTCGTATCTTTGTCATGTGTCCTATTGTGCGCGATATCGAACGTCGTCGCGTCAGGGCCTGCTTCCGAATACCAGCACCGGCAATCTCGGATTTCGGGTCGCGCGCGCAGCCTGATCCGGGGGCAAACCCCCGGCGGGATCACCCGCCGCCCACCCGCGAGAACCCGCTTGGCTATCTCACGAATGGCCGGTCCGAGAATATCCGCTCCATCGAGAAATAGCCGGTGACGTTATCGAGATCGAAGCCGGTAATCAGCTTCTGGTAGACCCCGTCATAGCCGCCCATTCCATCGGTGACGATCTTCAGGAAGTAATCCCAATCGCCGCCGATGCGATGAAACTCGACGATCTGCGGGATCGCCTCGATGTGGCGGCGGAAGCGGTCGGACCATTCGCGGGAATGGTGGCGGGTCTTAACCATGACAAAGACCGTAAGGCCAAGGCCGATCGCCTCTTGGTCGATGACGGCGCGCTGTCCGATCAGGATGCCGGCCTCCTGCAGCCTGCGGATACGGCGCCAACAAGCGTTCTGCGACAGCCCGACCGCCTCGGCGACATCACGCTGGGACAGGCTGCCATCGCGTTGCAGCGCGGCAAGGATCTTGTGGTCGATATGATCAATATTCATCATTTTTCGTTCATATGATAGAATTTTAACCCGATCAAAGCAAAAATAAGTAAAGGTTACACAAGGTTTTTCGATCACACTACTTTCAACAAATGTAGGGATCTGAAATGCTGGACACCACGCGCCTGAACGACAAAAGCGCTCTGAGCGGCTTTGAGGCCAAGCTGCGTGCCGCGCACGATATTCGCGGCGACCTGTCCGCCGGGCTTGTCGGCAAGTCCGCGCTGGTCGAGGGGCCATTCGGCCCGCGCCCGCTGCTCTATGCCGATTACGTCGCCTCGGGCCGGGCGCTCACGCAGGTCGAGCATTTCGTCATGGACGAGGTCCTGCCCTATTACGCCAACAGCCATACCGAGGCCTCGTTCTGCGGCGGCCGAATGACCCGCATGCGCGAAGAGGCTCGGGCCGTGATCCTTGAGAAATGCCACGGCACCCCCGAAGAACACGCGGTGATCTTCACCGGGTCCGGCGCGACATCGGCGCTCAATGCGCTGGTGCATCTGCTGGGGGTGAGCGGGACGATTGCGCAGGGTGGCAAGGTCCGCATCCTGATCGGGCCCTATGAGCACCACTCGAACATCTTGCCTTGGCGCGAAAGCGGCGCCGAGGTGATCGAAATCCGCGAAGCCGCGACAGGCGGCGTTGATCTTGACCATCTTGGCGCAGTTTTGTCCGAGACGCGCGGCGACACGCTCTTGATCGGCACATTCTCGGCTGCGTCCAATGTCACTGGGGTCGGGTCGGACATCTCGGAAGTGACCCGCAGGGTCAAGCAGGCCGGTGGCAAGGTGATCTGGGATTACGCCGGCGGTGGCCCCTACCTGCCGATCCACCTGACACCGGATGGCGCTGAAATCGACGCCATCGCCCTGTCGCCGCACAAGTTCATTGGCGGGCCGGGTGCGTCCGGGGTTATGATCGTGCGCCGCGACGCAGTGTCGACTGTCCGTCCCGGCCGTCCCGGTGGTGGCACCGTCAGCTTCGTCAACGGCAAACAGCACGACTATCTCGCGCGGATCGAAGACCGCGAGGAAGGCGGCACGCCCAACATCGTCGGCGATATCCGCGCCGCGCTTGCCTTCGTCGTGAAGGACGTGATCGGCGAGGATTTCATTGTCGAACGCAACAAAACGCTGACAGAACGCGCCTTCGAGGCATGGGCGGGGCACAAGGCGATCCGCATCCTCGGCGCCGACCGCCGCGACCGGCTGCCGATCTTCTCGTTCATAATCGACACCGGCGAGGACTTGGTTTTCGACTACCAGCTGTTCACACGGGCGCTGTCGGACCTCTACGGCATTCAGGCCCGTGGCGGCTGTGCCTGCGCCGGACCCTACGTGCATCGGTTGCTGCAGATCGACGACGCCTGGTCGGCCCGTCTGAGGGCCGAGATCCTGTCGGGCGATGAAAGCCACAAACCGGGCTTCGTCAGGCTGAACCTCAGCGTGTTGATGTCCGACGAAAAAGTGGGCTTCATCCTGAACGCCGTGAAAGACTTGGCAGACCGCTACGAGACCCTTGCGGACCTCTACGGCGCGTAAACCGGCGCGGGTGCCGCGTGATCACTGCGGAATCTGTATCTTGTCCTTGATGGTGTCGATCACGACCTGCGTCTGGATCGATGCCACGCCGGGCAGTTTTGACAGGCGTTCCCGGAGGTAGCTGTTGTAGTCAGCGATGTCTTCAAGCTGCATGACCATGATATGCGAATAAGAACCGGTCACCATGTGGCAAGTTCTGACCTCGGGCGTCAGCTGAATCTGGCGTTCGAATTCTTGGGTCAAGCCAAGGTCCATCGACCTGAGGCGCACGAACGCATAGAGCGTCAGTGACAGGCCACAGGCCGCAAGGTCGACGACGGCCGTGTACCCCTTGATTATGCCATCGCGCTCCAACCGCTTGATCCGATTTCGAACCGGCGTCGGCGAAAGCCCGACCCGCTCCGAAAGGGTTTCCACACTCGCGCGCCCATCCTCGATGATTGCTGCCAATATGCGTCGGTCCATTTGGTCAAGATTCATAGCGCTGCCCACCCCTGACGAAGAATCGTATTCTCATTTTGCAACTGCGTAGAGAGTAACGTCGCATCTTTTGCATATGCATAGAGTATAACCACCATATTTCAGGCTATTCTTGGTTTTTTCGTGCTTGTTTCAACTAAAAGCCGCGACTTAACCTTGGGTCAACATGAAAATCGCGTCCAGCACTTGGCTGACGCAACGGACCGGAGGAAGACCCAGGTGGCATCTGTCGAATTCACGGAAGAGGGCAACGTGGCGATCATCACGTTGAACCGCCCAGAAAAGCTTAACGCGGTCAATCGCACCATGGTGGCAGAACTGAATGCAGCGATCCGCCGGTTCATGGAGGCGGATCACCTGCGCGTCGCTGTCTATTGCTCGAACGGGCGGTCGTTTTCGGCAGGTGTCGATCTCGCCGACGTTCAGGCCGCATTGAATGAACCGGAAGGCCCGCAGCGCGATGCGGCGAAAGCAGCGTTCGACATCGAATTCGAAGAGGCCGAGTTCTGGGACAAGCCGATCATCGCCGCGATCCAGGGCCAGTGCTGTGGGGTTGGCTTTACCTCGTCGCTTGCCTGCGATCTGCGGATCGCAGCCGAGGATGCAGTGGTTATTATGCCTGAGATCAAGTTCGGCGTCGCCAGCGTGCATGGTAACCTGCGCATGGTGCAGATGGCCGGATATGCGCGGACCATGGAAATGCTGCTGACCGGCGAAGCGCGCAGTGCGCAATGGGCGTTGGACGCTGGGTTGATCAACGAGATCGTTCCCGCAGGCGAGGAACGCAAACGCGCCATCGCCCTTGCCCACATGATTGCCAGCTTTGACCAGTCAATCGTCTACAACTCGCGCAAGGTGGGTGCCCTGAGCCAGTGGGCCAGCTTTGACGACACCGTGGCGCTGGGCGTTTCGCTGCGCAAGGACTTCAAGCCCAACGCTGACTATGTGAACAAGATCACGGGACGCTCTGCCGCCCGTGCAGAGGGGGCAAACGCATGACAACTGCACAAGCACAATACTCGGGCCCGCCCTTGTGGAATGCACCTGCGGAAACATTGTCCGGCCCCGAACTGGAAGCCATGCAACTGGAAAAGCTCAAGGCGCTTCTGGTGCGGGTTTACGAGAACTCGCCATATTATCGCGAAGCCTTTGATGCCGCGGGCGTGAACCCGCACGAGTTTTTTTCGCTCAAGGACTACGAGAGCTATCCCGTGTTCACCAAGTACGACGAACGCGAAAGCCAGGCCCGGTCCCTTGCCGAAGACGGGCATCCGCTGGGCAAGCACATCACCTGCGATATCCGCCAGGTAAACCGCATGAGCGCCTCTTCGGGCACGACCGGCACGCCCAGCTTTCAGGGCCATACCCGGAGCGATCGCCGCATTCAGGCCGAGAACATGGCGCGTATGTTGAAACGTATCGGCATCGAGCCCGGCGACCGGGCGCTTTATGCCGGTGTCATGAGCATGTGGGTCGCGGGGATTCCCACGATCGACTGCATGATGGAATATGGCCTGAACGTCATCCCGATCGGGGCGCTCGTCGGCAGCATCAAGGTGGCCGAAATGGCGTTGCTGACGAACCCCCGTGTGATCACGGGGACGCCGTCCTTCCTCCGCCACATGCTGAAGAAGGCGGCTGAGGCCGGGCTGGACCTGACCACATGCGGGATCGAGAAGGTGCTGGTCTATGGCGAGCCGGGCGGCAGCCAGCCTGCCATCGTGGCGGAATTGTCCAATGGGTTTGGTGGCGCAGAGGTCTACGACCTGATGGGCGGTACGGGCTGTCTGAACCCGATCTTTACCTCTTGCGAGGCGCATGACGGGTTCCATTTCTTCGCGCCTGATTACGCCTATGTCGAGGTGCGCGACCCGGAAACCGGAAAGTTCATCCCGATCGCCGACGGCGCCGACGGCGAGCTGATCTATACCGGTCTTGACCGGGAATGCGGACCGCTCATCCGTTTCAGCGACGGGGATCGCGTGCAAATCACGACAAAGCCCTGCTCCTGCGGGCGCCCCGGCTGGCGGATGCGGATCATGGGCCGTGTGGATGACATGTTGCTGCTCAAAGGCGTGAACGTCTTCCCCTCGGCGGTGCAGGACGTGGCCTTGCAGTTCAAGCCGGAACTGACTGGTAACATCCGCATTCTCAAGTATTCTGAAAGTCCGGTGATCGAACCGCCGATGCAGATCTGGGTCGAATGCGCCGGAAGCCCGTCGCAAGAGGCAATGGATGCGCTCGCTCAGAACCTGAGTTCCGAGATTCAGCGACGGCTCCGGTTCAGTTCCGTGATCACGCCGTTCGCGGAAGGCGAAATGGAAATGGAGCATGGCGCTACGGGAAAGGCCAAGCTCATCAAGAAAATGTACGGGGAGGACACGAAATGACCGAGCATAGAGGCAACCAGAAATGCATGCATCCCGTGTTGGCGGAGCGCGAACATGAGATGATTCAGGCCAAGCTGCGCAGCGCGATGGAACAGCACGGACTGGACGCGATGATCATCGCGAAGCCTGAGAACATTCTTTACGCCACTGGCTATCAGCAGGTGTGGGGCTATGCGCCGACCATGCCAGCCGGTTTAAGCACGGCGGTTCTTGCGCCTGATGGATCGTGCCATCTGATCCTCAGTTCTCTGGAAACCCAGGCCGCGGCGGCGCTGACCCCGGATGCGGTTCAGGTCAGCGGTTTTCCGACATGGGTATTCATCGATGACGGAAGCGACCCGGATGACAGAGATCTGCCGACCCAGGTCAATCCCTTCTCAGCGATGGAAGTCGCTATGTCCATTGTCAAGGATTGCAAGGCGGATGCTAAGATCGGGATCGAGCTTGGCAGCCTGACCCATGGCATGCACGAATACATCATGAAGATCGCTGGTGAGGCATCGTTCCAGGATTCACTCCCGGCGATCATGCAAAGCCGCATGATCAAGACCCCTTGGGAAGTCAGCATGCTGCGCAGAGCCGCACAGCTTACCGAGCGGGCCATGCACCAGATGGCGTCTGAAATCGAGCCGGGCATGTATCCGGCGGACATTGAGAACCGGATGATGGTGATCGGCCGCGGCATGGACGAGGAGCGTCTGATCACCGGCCAGGGCCTGGCCTATGCGTTTGGTCCTTACTATTCCCTGTCCGGAACCCCCCGCCATTTCCCGCTGGAGGCGGGTGATATCGTCAAGCTTGATGGCGGGTTCACCCACCTCGGCTATATCGCAGACATCGCGCGGTCCTGCGCGGTTGGCGGCGTGGTGCATGACGACAGCAAGATCGTCTTCGACGCGCTTTTCAAGGGCTATGAGCGCGGGCTCGAACTGATCGGGCCGGGTATACGTCTTTGCGATCTCTATCAGGAGGTGCGGCGTACTGTTGAAGCCACGGGCGTGATCCCCAGCTACGCGCGTGGCCATGTGGGCCATTCTATCGGCATCTCTCCGATCGTCGAGGAATTCCCCCCGATATCTGCGGACTGTGAAGTGGAACTGGTCCCCGGAATGGTCATCAGCTTCGAGCTGTCCTACTTCGGCACCCATGGCGCACCTGCCGTTGGCGGCTTCAACACCGAAGACAGCTTCGCCATCACCGAAGACGGGTATGATCGGTTCACCCATGTGCCCGATACCCTTGTCTACAACTCATAAAAATCAACCGGGAGGAGACCCAATATGAACCGTTTCACCACAATTATCGCCGCTGCTTTACTGGCGACCACCGGCGTAAGCGTCGCCCAGGCCAAAGAGCTTCGCCTTGCGACCACGGCGCCTGAGAAATCGCCCTGGGGCGCATGGCTTGGCGGTGTCGCCACCAAGGTCAGTGAACTGACCAATGGCGACCTGACGCTAAGCATCTTCTATGGCGGCCAGCTCGGCGACGAACAGGCTTCGATGAACCTGCTGACGCGCGGGCGTGTCGATATCGCCGGCCTTTCCACCAGCGCCGTCGGCCTGCTCGAGCCGGGCGTCGAGGCAATCCACATGCCGTTTGCCTGGGACAGTGACGCCCAGTTTGACTGCGCCGTCGACAACCACCTGTTGCCGATGATCAACGAGATGCTGGACGGCAAAGGCGCCGTAGTTGTAGGCTCTATCGAAATTCCCCCCTTCGTCATGTTCTCGCGCGAAGGTATCGAGCAGCCCGGAGACCTGAAGGACCTGAATATGCGCGCGGTTCCCACGCGCGTTTCGGTGGGCTACCTGAATGCTATGGGCGCGCATGCCGTGCCGCTGGGCAATTCCGACATGGTCTCGTCGCTTCAGACGGGTGCCGTGGATGGTGCCGATACGTCGGGCCTGTTCGGTATTGCGCTTGGGCTGCACAAGATGGCGCCCAACATCACGCTGACCAAGCATTCGCGCCAGGTGGGCACGTTGCTCGTGTCTGAAACCGTCTGGGCCGACCTTTCCGAAAGCGAGCGCGCTGCCCTCGCCGAGGCCACGAGCGACCATGCTTCGTTGCGGGCCGGCGTGCGTGGGGCCGAAAACTTCATGATCGACAATGCCGCCAAGGAAGGGACAAAGGTTATCGCGCTTGACGATGCCACCCGTGGGGCCTGGAAAGAGGCCGCTGCCGCCTCCTACGACGCATTGCTGGCCGAGATCGGCGGACGTGCGCCCGAAGTCTGGGAGACAATGCAGGCCGCCAAAGCCGCTTGCGGAAACTAAGACGTAAATTGTGCGGGCCTGAGAAGGCCCGCATTTTCGGGAGGAGGCACCCAATGCAGCAATGGATCGAAAAGGCCCTGTCCCGGTTGACCTGGCTTGAGGCCGCGATATCGATCACCGCCTATGCATTCGTCGCGGGCCTTCTTCTGGCTGATATCATTGGTCGAGAGTTCTTCAGCACAAGCATCTACGGCGCGCAGAAAATCGCGGTTCAGGCCACCATGATAGCCGCGTTCATGGGCCTGACACTCGCTACGAGCCAAGGCAGCCATATGCGCGCCGAGGCCGCGGACGCCCTTGTTCCGAAACGCTGGAGCGCCGAGGCCGATCGCTTCGGCTACCTCCTGAGCGCCATCCTGTTCGCGGCTTTGGCTGCGATCTCGTTTCAATTCATGATGGAAACGCGCAAGTACGGTATGAATATCCCCGTACTTGGTTGGCCGATGTGGCCGGTGCAAGTGGTTCTGCCCCTTGCCTTTGGCAGTTCGGCGCTGAAGTCGCTTGCCTTCGCCGCCTTCCCCGCGCTCGCCCCCAAGCGCGAAATCGTAATTCCGGAGGAATGACATGACCGCGTTGCTTGGGATCATCCTCCTGCTGCTGTTCCTGCTCGGGTTTCGCCAGCCTATCGTTCTGGTGCTCATCGGGATGACGGCCTATGTCCATTTCGTCTGGGGCGATGGCAAGGTGACCTACCTCATCGACGACATGTGGACGGCGCTGAGCCATGAGGCGCTGCTGGCAATCCCGATGTTCATCCTGGCCGGAAGCCTGATGGCACGCGGGTCGATCGCCGAGCGGCTAATCGGGATCATGCGCGCTGGTACGACATGGATGCCCGGCGGGCTCGCCGTTGCGGCCATCCTGTCCTGTGCCATCTTCGCTGCCATTTCGGGCGCTTCGGCGGTCACTCTGCTGGCGGTGGGCGCGGTGATGTATCCGGCACTGTTGAAAGACGGCTACAGCCAGACTTTCTCACTTGGCGCGCTAGCCGCAGGCGGCACCCTTGGCATCCTCATCCCCCCGTCGATCCCGATGATCTTTTATGCCATCGTCGTCGAGAAATCGATCGTCGACATGTTTGTCGCGGGCCTCTTGCCGGGGGTGCTGCTGGCCGGCGTGATGTCGGTCTATGTTCTGATCGTCAATCGCCACATCGCGGCCCAACGCTTCGATCCCATGGCTTTCCTGTCGGCGCTGCGCCAAGGCTTCTGGGCGCTGATGCTGCCGATTGTCCTGCTGGGCGGGATTTACTCCGGCTATTTCTCGGCAACCGAGGCCGCAGCCGTTGCCGTCGGCTATGCGCTCTTTGTCGAGATTGTCATTCACCGTGAACTTTCTCTGCGTGACTTTGGCCATGTGGCCAAGGAAACGGCAACTCTTCTGGGGACGCTTTTCCCGATCGTTGCTGCCGCGATCAGCCTCAACTTGTTGCTCACGGCAGAACGTGTGCCGCAGGAACTGGCCACCATGGTCGCGGCGAATGTTGAAAGCCGCGTGGCCTTCCTGTTGATGGTCAACGTTCTGCTGCTGATCGTTGGGTGCTTTGTTGACACGATGTCCGCTATCGTGATCCTGGCGCCCTTGCTCCTGCCGATGGCCGAGGCCTTCGGGATCGACCCGATCCATTTCGGCATCATCATGGTCATCAATCTGGAAATCGGCCTGCTGACGCCACCGCTGGGGTTGAACCTGATCGTTGCAATGACCGCCTTCAAGGCAAATTTCGGAACCGTGGTGCGCGGCGCCCTGCCGTTCATCGCGCTGATGATCGCAGTGCTGATGCTGGTCACATTCATTCCCGCGATCTCGCTGGCCCTGATCCGATGAGCTCCTGAGTTAGGATACAACGATGAAAACCCGCGAGACGCTGATCGGCACACATTGGGGCAATTTCGTCATCACCAGCGATGGTCGGTCGGTTCTGAAGGTCACGCCATCCCGGCATGATACCCACCCATCCGACATCGGTCAGGTTCTCTATGACGCCACCGATCCCGAATACAGGGTGATGCGCCCGATGGTGCGCGAAAGCTACCTGCGCAATGATCCCGACAACCGGCTGATGCGCGGGCGCGACGAATATGTCGCGGTGCCCTGGGATGAAGCGCTTGATTTGGCCACCGGGGCACTGCGGGACACCATCGCGCACAAGGGCAACGAGGCGATCTTTGGCGGCTCTTACGGCTGGAGCAGCGCCGGACGGTTTCACCACGCGCAAAGCCAGCTGCACCGGTTCCTCAATTCCGTCGGCGGCTATGTCAGCTCGGTCAACACCTATTCGGCCGCCGCTGCCGAGGTGATCCTGCCGCATGTGCTGGGCGCTGATATCTATACCATCTGTAACAATGCCATCGACGCGGCAGAGATCGCAGACCATTGCGACCTGCACCTTGCCTTTGGCGGCATCACGCCACAGAACAACCAATCCGTTGCGGGCGGGATCGGCGACCACGTATATGGCGATATCCTGCGCCGCCAGCAGGGCGGGCGGACGCGCATCGTGAACATCAGCCCCAACCGCGACGACGTGCCCGCCGCATTGAACCCGGAATGGTTGGCCGTTCGCCCGGGCACGGATGCGGCATTGATGCTGGCGCTTGCCCATGAGATCGAGATCAGCGGCCGAACCGACCGGGCATTTCTGGATAGCCACACCGTGGGCTACGACCGGTTCCGGGCCTACCTGCTGGGCGAGGACGACGGGGTGCCGAAATCCCCTGCATGGGCCGCGCCGATCTGTGGCATCGAGTCGGGTACGATAGAAAGCCTTGCGCGGCGCCTTTGCGCGACCGACGCGTCGCTTGTGACCGTCGCCCTTGCGCTGCAACGTGCGGAACACGGCGAGCAGCCCTACTGGCTGGCGATCACCCTGTCGGCCATGCTTGGGACTTTCGGACGCAAGGGCTGCGGCGTCGGCCTGGCCTGGGGCAGCAACGGGGTGGGATACCATGGCCGCCGCTCGCAGCGGTTCAAATGGGGGGCGCTGCCGCAGGGCGAAAACCCGGTGGACAGTTTCATCCCGGTGGCCCGCATCGCCGATATGCTGCTGCACCCCGGCGAAACCTGTACCTATAACGGCCAGGTCGTCACATACCCTGCGATTGACCTGATCTATTGGGCGGGCGGCAATCCGTTCCACCACCATCAGGACCTGCACCGCCTGCGCGAGGCCTTCCAGCGCCCCGCGCATGTCATCGTCAATGAAAACGCTTGGACCGCCACCGCCCAGCATGCCGACATCGTCTTTCCCGCCTGCACGATGCTTGAGCGCAACGATATCGTTTGCGGGCGCGATACCTTCCTGACGCCCTCGCAACGAGTCATCGAACCGTTTGGCGAGGCCCGCACGGATTACCGGATCTTTGCCGCGCTGGCGGCGCGACTGGGCGCAGAAGAGACCTTTACCGAGGGGCTTGACGAAATGGGCTGGCTGCGGCGGATCCATAAGGATTCGCAGGTGTCCGCGCGCACTGCCGGAGTCGAGCTGCCGGATTTCGACGCCTTCTGGCAGGCGGGCGAAACCATCGACCTTGCCGATCAGATCCCGCAAACCGAGCTGTCGTTCGAGGCGTTCCGCCGCGATCCCGTGGGCCACGCCCTCGGAACACCATCGGGCAAGATCGAGATATTTTCGCAGACCATCGCGGATTTTGACTATGCCGATTGTCCGGGCGCGCCACGCTGGTTCGAAAAAGTCGAAAGCCTTGGCGCCAAAGCGCCGCGTCCCGGTGCGCCGCTACATCTGCTGTCGCCGCAACCCGCCAATCGGCTCCACAGCCAATTCACCTATTCACAGCACTGCGCCAAAGACATGCCGGACGGGCGGGAAGTCCTAAGGATCAACCCCGCGGATGCCGATGCGCGCGGGATCAAGGACGGCGACGTTGTCCGCGTCTACAATGATCGCGGCGCATGTCTGGCCGCCGCGCATGTCACCGAGGCCGTGATGCCCGGCGTCGTGCGGCTACCGACCGGTGCCTGGTTCAACGCCGAGGGCTGGGGGCACGAGGCGCTTGAGCAGAACGGCAATCCCAACGCCGTGACCCGCGATATCGGGACATCCTCGCTCGCCCAAGGGCCAAGCGCGCAAAGCTGCCTTGTCGACGTCGCCCGCCACGGCAATCGCTGATTTCTTGAACAGGCTTGCAGGGGAGAGTTTGCCGAGTTGCGGGATGATGTCCGAATTGTTTCCGACGTCATTCAATTGCGTGCGGTTCAACCGTTGACCCTTTGCAGGAAGTCCGATGGATCGGTTCGACACGTGGGAATTGTGATTGAGGACTCCCTAGCGACTGAGGCAGCACGGCAGCATGAGGACAAATATGGCTTAATCCAAATGGAAGCTTTCAGGGGTCTGCTCCGGCTGGGGGCGGCATGACACCCGCCGCCATGGTGGCGACGGCGCGCAAAATGTCCGGCCAGTTCTCCGTGATCAGATTTTCTCTGATCTTACCGCCGACCAGCCCGCGTAATTTCTTCGGCGCAGCGACGGGGTCGAAGAGATAGAGCCGTTTTGACGGCAGATCGCGGATGCGGGGCACAAAGCGTTAAGACAGGAGCGCGGTTGCCGCGAAGACATGATCGGTGAAGCCGCCGGTGTCGGCATACTGCTCTTTGATTTTCTTCCCTACCTCGTTCATCAGCGCTACAGGATGTGGAGGATCGATAGCTAGTTGATTTTACAAACCATGGGCTCTGATGATGTGACCGCCCCCCCGACGGCATCGATGTGCCAAGGTGGGTCTGCGATGATCCACAGAGGAGGACGGTCATGTCGGAGATTTTCGCGGTCGGGCTTGACCTTGAGAAGAATGTGTTTCATGCGCGTGGCGCTGACGTCTCGGGGCGGTCACATCATCAGAGCCTCGGGCACCGCGAAAACTGATACCGAAAAACTTACGCCGCAACGCAGCACACCACAGTTGGGCGGATGTCGTCGGAATAAATAGGCGGATCAGCCGGAATGGGCAATCAGAAGCGGACAGTCAAGCCCAGTCCCTGATGTCTTGCCTTGTTATAGACCAGATCCGCGGCGGCCACATCTTGTGCAGCAAATCCGACAGAGCGGTATATGGTGATATCCCGCTCGTTTTCGCGTCCTCGCTTCTGACCCAAAAGCACCTCCCCGATTTCTCCGCGAACATGCTCTTTGGACATGGTGCCGCTTTCCAGTGCTTCCATGAGTTCTCGCGCTTCGTTGAGGGCAGATTCGAGATAATCAACGTAGTAGAGACTTCTCATGACAGCCGCTTCGTCAAGCTCGACTTTAGGCGTCCGACTGGCTCCCACCGCATTGATATGGCACCCATCGGGCAGCTCATTGCCCAACAATACGGGCGCCGTTGCCGGAGTGGAGCTGCAGATAATATCGGCGTCTTTGATCGTCTGTGCCACTGTCGGGAAAATGTCGACCTTAACCTGCCATTCCGCTTCGATTTTTTCTGCAAATCGTGCAGCATTTTCAGGCGTTCGTCCCCAAATTCGAATGGCTGAAATGGGCCTGACTGCGAGCATGGCAGCCACGTGCAGGTATCCCTGCTCACCCGAACCGACCAGGGCCAGGGTGGATGCGTCATCGCGGGCCAAGGCCCGTGTCGCCACACCGCTCGCCGCTGCGGTGCGGACAGCAGTCAGATAACCGGAGTCAACGATCATTGCAGGCTGACCTGTCTCGGCTTCGAAATAGACAGTCACACCCGAATGGCTGGAATACCCTTTCAATTTCGCCTCTGGAAACTGTGTTATCAACTTGCAGGCAAATCCTTCAGGCTCTCCCAGATAGCCTGGCATCCAAGCCAAAACTCCCTTTCCAGCCTTAAAACCGGATCGAGGCGGATTTACCAAATTCCCGGCGGAGGTTTGGCGCATGCAGTTGTCGATGGATTCAATACAATCCTCCATTGTCAGGAGCTGCATCAGTGTTTCACGCTCAATGATCAGAGTCTTGAATTCATCAGTCATAGCCGTTTCCAATCATTGTCCATCCGTATTGCTGGTCCCTCCTGGGACCAGCCGCTTCTTTTGGTTTAGGGGCCTTCAGGAACCGGCAAATGCCACTGAAATTGGTGCCCAATGGCGGGACCACTTGAGCTCATCCTCAAGTTCATAGGCAATACTGAACAAGGTGTCTTCCGCCCCTTTCGCAGCAATGAACTGCGCCCCCACGGGCAGCCCGTCCGGATTAAAGCCGGCAGGGACGGTTATGGCCGGATGTCCCGTAGTGTTAGCAACAGCCATGAACCTGATATCGCATCTGCCACCAGCAAGTTGCGAAATGGGATCTTTATCAATAGACCGTTCAGCTGCATCCTTGGCGACGACCGGGACAGTTGGTGTCAATATGAGGTCGTAGCTTTCAAATAGCCTGTCAAAGGAATCCGATATTTTACCAGCGGTTTCCATTAGGCGATTCCATTCAGCCTCGGGATCGTCCGGCATGGCGTCAAGGAAGTACATCTGCATCTTTTCAAAATCACCATCTGCGACCGGTCGGCCAAAGGTTTCCTTGAATTGACCCGCGAAGCGCCCAGTCAAAACCGAAATCAGTGCCATGAATTGATCGAGAAAATCCTCCACATGATATGGCAGACAGTCCAGTTCGACCACTTCATGTCCCATCAGCTTGCAACGTTCCGCTGTCTGCATGATGACATCCAGCACATCGGCATCTGCACTTTGCCCGTCCGCGGTTTTCAGCCCGACGGCGATCTTTAGACGTTTTGAAGATGGTCCAGAGATGAAACCCAGTTCCGGAAGGGAGGCGTTGTCACCACGTCGTTCCGTAACCATGAACGACATTGCCAAATCCCGAACAGAACGGGTCAACATCTGGCTGGTCTGTGTTTCTATGATCGGCGGAACTCGGCCAACGTCAACATGCCTGCCACGACTGGTCTTAAGGCTGACGGTATGACAATGGCTGCTGGGTATACGGCATGAACCGCCCCCGTCCGTCCCATGTGCCATAGGCACAATGCCACTGGCGACCAATGCGGCAGCGCCTCCGCTTGACCCGCCGGTGGTCAATGCGGGATTCCATGGGTTCCTTGTCAAACCACTTAGCTTGGATTCTGTATGCGTGTTGAGGGCAAACTCCGGAAGTGTGGATTTGCCAATGATGTTCAAACCCGACTCGATATAGCGTTCCGCCAACGGGCTGGTGTAATTGATGGCCGGGGCATCGGCAAATCCCTTACAGCAGTAGGTTGTCGAGAAGCCGGGGA
>Ga0255753_1004043_pt1 | contig 14801 bp, 19 predicted proteins | sample 041ome_10_FD_179953 | JGI IMG/M metagenome (GOLD analysis project Ga0255753, IMG submission 179953) | Coastal salt marsh microbial communities from the Groves Creek Marsh, Skidaway Island, Georgia - 041412US metaG (version 2) | ecosystem: Environmental > Aquatic > Marine > Intertidal zone > Salt...
CAGTTGGCACGTAGATGCTTCAGTCAGATCAATCACATCACCTGTATCTGAGCGAGTCAGAGTAACTTTGATCTGTGGCGCAGTATCGCCTTGAACAAGTTTGTATGTTTCAGCCATCAAGAAACTCCTTCCATTTCTCCTGCTATTGTACCTCGATTGCTGACTATAATCGTAGCTCCGTTAGAGTCATCTTTAATTGCCTTTCCAGGTTGTCCACCAGATTGTCCTGCCGCCCCTTGAGTAAATCCAAAAGGAGATACGCCTGCTGTTCCTTGGCCGCCATCTTCACCTGCTTCGCCAAAACCACCTCCCGCACCATTGGTTCCTGTTTGCCCGCCTTTGATATTTGAATTTTGAGGATCGACTTCCCCGTATACTATTGTGGTACTGCCAGATAATCCTTCATCATCAAATGCAGGTAGTGTGGAGTCATTCAGTGCTTTGTAACCTGCCCCTCTGCCGCCTCTTGAGAATGTGCTATGCGTTCCTCCGGCCAATGTCGATAAATCCGTAGCGATTGCCGTACCGCCATCGCCTCCATTGCCACCTCTACCGCCAGCGCTTAATATTTCGCCTTCATTCACGATTGTGATTGTTGCGTTGGGGTTGTTTTCAATCAGTATCGCGTGTCCTGCGATCTTGTGCGCCCCGTCATTATAATTAGTTGTGTTAGCGTGTCTGACACCGACAATACTTCCTCTATTAACGATTGTCAGTTTACCTGCAAGCCCATCACCGATAACCAAAGCAGAATTGTCAGCATCAGCAGTATTCCCATCGTGATAATCGCCAGAAATTCTGTCATAACTTTCTAGTACCCATATCTTATGAATATTAGCGTCAGTCCATGCGTTTTCAGTCACTCCATCATTATCATAATCAACAGATGTGAAAAGACCCTTAATGTGAGTTTTGTCTGGGTACTGATATGCGTTTCTTTCGCCAGTAGCGGCATACCCGACTTCATCTTGATGTGTTACGACAACTCGTGTAGTTGGTGTTGATATTTTGTAGTCATAGATGTCGCTTGCGGTTTCTTTAAGAGTAAGGTCACAAGATAGACCGTTCGATGCCGGGTCTAATCGCCAAGCCATGACTTTAAATACTTTCTGATTAAACCCAAGTGTTGAATCTGTTACGTATACTGTATCGCCTACTTCCAAATCGAATGCTGTCAATTTGCACTTAACATTGATCGTTAGCTGATAGCGAGACTCATTTAGAGTAATGTATGCAAGATGCTTTGCTTCTTCTTTTGAAGTAGTAAATGGCAAGGATATATCAATAGATTTCCTAAACCCGTTATCTTCTGCTGAAGGATCATAAACGACTACGGGAGCGTCTGAGACTTGGAGATTATCTTCATCAAAGTAAATACCTTTGACCTCGTTGATTTGATCTCGCATTGGTGTCTTAGTGTTAATTTTAATTGAACCAATAAAATCATCATTTGTAAGTGTCTTTGTTGGCGTAGCGTACTGAGCAACTAATAATTTAAATTTACCATTTGAGTACACTAACTGACCTGCGCAACACGAAAGCATATCTTCAAGATTTGCCTTAATTGTCTTTGAAGTATCAACGATACCGTTACAGCTAAATCGAGGAGAAGATACACCATCTCTTGTAATACTATTTCCGCAATATGTCCTAGCGGCAGCAAAAGACGTATCGTCAATCTCACTTTCAGGAATGCCCGCACCAAAAGTGGTATTTATCAAATAATCCTTAATGTTGTCGGCAGGATTTGTGCTGTAACTTGTGGAACCGTCTAGGAATACTCGCGTTTTTCTTCCTTGAACTTTAAAAGAGATATTTGGAATGCCTTCTGAATAAACAGTAGCATTATATTTTAACCGACACGTGACATACGCTGTCTGAGCCAAGCGAGCGTAATACAAATCGTCTGATTCATTTGTGTCAGATGCGGCATAAGGATGACAGGCTCTAAAAACTACACCGTCTCCACCAGGGTTTGCGGGTGTACCGACACTTGTGTAATCATTTTCAAAACCCAAGTTGCCCATCAATCCTACGTATCCATAGAATGGATTATTGGTATTGGAAGCATCAAAGAACTGGTCAGCCCTTTGGCTTGGATTATTGATTTGTTCGTTATTGAAATAAACGGTGATCTGATTGACTGGCGTAAATCCAATCGCAATGGTCATCCACAGATATTCGTTTCCGCTACCTGTGGCAAAAGTGTTGTCAGTTGTCTCAATGTTTGTGATGACGCCAGACTTCCTGACTTCGCCATACACTACCTCTCTTGGGGCGGCAGGACTCCTAAACTGGAAATTTGTACCTCTTTCAGCAAGATCGCCAATTCCAGTTCCACCAAGTTCATCTATTGGTGGCGTCAAGGCTCGTGAAGCGGCGGTTAAAGATGCAGTCGTAACAGCAGAAGTTCCGGCGGCACCCCAGTTAAATCCCTGCCAAACTCCTTCCTCATATCCTTTGCTTATTCCTCCCGTGATATAACTAATTGCAACAGCCGCAATGACTTGCGGATCAGTAACAAAATCTTGAACTTCGCTTAATTTATCTTGTAGCCAACCCATAAAAAATCCTAATCTGGTTTCCAAACGACTTGCGTATCTTGAATTGCAACAATGCGCTCTAAGGAAGTATCTTCATTGTTAGACGGATTGCTTGCTCCAGTTGGATTATGAAAAGGCTCCAAAAGTTGAGAAATGCGTTTTTGTTCTTGATCGGTATAATGATAAACATTCTTTCTTTCTAGACCTGCGAGTCTGCTTTCAATAGTAATTGTAATCATGATGGAATCGCTTGCTTGCAAGATGTTCATGTGGCTCATGTAACCACTGAATATAATGTTGGATTCAATGGAATTGTCAGCAAGTATTGCACCAACGTGGACTGTTGCTTTTCTAAATTGATAATCTTCTTCTAATGCAAAATCTAATGTGCTTGTTGGTAAGCCAGAAATAACGATCTGCATACTTTTTGCGGAAACCTGCACATCTTCCTCAATGGCAGAAAAATTGATGCTTCTGCCAGAGCCGATGTAATCTTCGCCACCAATCTGAATCGTACCGTAACCCGTCCAAAACCTTTCAATCCCTGTATCAAAGTACAGCTCAGTTGCAAAGAATGGCCTGATCTCAGATTCATTAAACTCTGTTATGTCGGAAGCCCTAGTCATAGAGCCTCCGCTATGGCGATGCTTGTTGAATATATCAAAGCATTATCCACAGACCATGTAGCATCACTTGCTAATCTAAAGGTTCCTTTTGGATCAACAAAATTAACAACTTCACTGCTAGCGGGCGCGGTGATAATCTCAGGAAACAACTTCAATGTCCCTGCGCTGAGGCCGTCACTGCCAGAGATAACAGACTCCAGAACTTTGTGTAATCTTGGTGAACCTGAACTGGAGCCAATCTGTATATATTGGCCGATAGCTAGTGCTTCAGTGGAGTTTGGAACAAAAGCATCGTTTGCATCATAAAATACTAAATTTAACTCATCGCCTGTTTGGTTCGCTCCATTAACACGACCATAAGATGCGTTTGATCTCAACCCAGTGTATTCAGGCCATTTCAACCTAAATTTGCCGTAAACGCCTTTGAGTCGCAACAGAAACGAATTGAGTTCTTCTGCCGTATTCCTTTGCATTGGCGGGAAATTAATTGTCCCGACAAATCTTTCTCCAGGATACTTTAAAACCTGATGACTATATGTAAAGGGACTTTCATTTAATGCCACTGTGTTTTGCGCTGTAAGCGTTAAAGACTTAACGGGTACGGTTGTTGGAAAATCTATCGGATATGTTTCAGCCATGATTAAGCACCAAATGCTCCGGCAAAACTGCCGCCTCTTCTTCTTGCTTCATAAACAGCCGCCTTACTCATTTCTGCGATTTGCGGCAACATAGAGTTTATTTCAGCCCGTACAGTCTGTGATACGCCAGTTGAGATGTTGAGAGTAAGATTGACTGATCCACCTGACGATGCTTTTTCCATAGGAACAATTGAGCCTTGCTGATTAGGAATAAACATCTCTGCTCCGCGCTCACCAACCGTGTATGCCTGCCCTGCTTGAACAGAGCCACCAATCGCTTTACCTGATGTTGGCAAGAATCCTTGTATTGTATTGAATAGTGGAGTTGTGATGTTCGACTTAATTTGCATCTTAATTAGATCGGCAACAATAGATCTAGCCATGTCTTTGAACGCATCTTTTGCCGACTTAGCACCCATGACCATATCAGCCAATGCGTTAGTTGTTCCATCAAATGCTCGCTTAACAGCAGAATCAAATGTGCGCTGTATCTCATCAGATGACTGCTTCAAGTTATCAAACGCTGTACGTAATCGATCAATCGTTGTAATTTGCGTTTCACCGGTATTAGAGTTTTCAGATTGTGCAGAAGTTGTTTGGCCTATTGCGCCACCTAGCCCTCTTACTTTTCTTTCAGCCTCAGCAACGCCACCGATAAATAACCCTAAATCTGTTTTGAAGGAAGTGAATACGCTTGAGAGAAATTCTGATTTGCTTGCAATATCTTCTAAACCGTTAATAAAGTTCTGGAAACCAAACAGTGCTTCTCTAAATACTCCTAAAATGTCTGCGATAGTATTAACTATATATTTTGCGGCATTTTGACCAAACTTTTCGATTGATCCGTTTGCTTCAGCAATAGACTTTACAAGATAGACCTGAAACATCTTAGCAAGTGCAGTCAGGGCAGGAGCAAGCGCGGCTACAATTTGGTCAATGATTCCACCGAATAAACTTTGCAATTTGAATATCGCGTCATTTGCTTCTTCAACGCCTCTGGCCGCCTGACCAGACATAACAACGCCAAGATTGGTTGCTTCATTAAACATTGCCCTCAAGCCATCTTCACCTTGCTTGAGTATGTTTACAAAAGAAACACCTTCAGAATCAAATAATTTAAACGCTAACCGAACCTGATCAGAGCTAGCCTTAACATTGCCAAACGCCTTAGACAGCTCGATCATTTGTTCTTCTAACGGCAATGCACCTAAGTCTCTGGCGTTGATGCCTAATTCAATTAGTGCGGCTTTTGCTTCACCAGTTCCATTAGCCGCTTCTGAAAGGCGTCTTGTAAAACGCTGTACAGCCATGTCTGTTGTCTGTATACCAACGCCAGAAATCTCAGCGGCATAACGTAACTGGCTCAAAGCCTCAGTGGTAACGCCTAACTTGCTAGCAGTTTTTGACAAAGTATCGGTGGCTAATAAAGAGTTTCGAACAAGAAGCCCAATACCGCCAATGCCGACCACGCCAACAATAGCTGTTTTAAGGGAAAAGACGGCAGATGTGACTGCGCCTATACTTCTTGAAATAGTACCAAATGCGCCTTTGGTTTTATCGATGGCCGCTAGGACAATGTTAATTTTTTGATCTGCCATCTTCCATCACCTTAAAATAAGCCATCCACTCGTACAACTCTGATAAAGGTATTTCCTCTATCTCTCCTATGGTTTTGTGTAAACGATCAGCCAAGGCGATAAGATTCAGCCTCAACTGATCGTTCTTTAGTTTTTTTCCGCTTCCTCTGCTGAAACAATATCATTAAACATATCCTGTGCGACTGCACTAATAATGTTCAAATCTTCACCCAACAAAAAAGGCTTATCCTCTAATGAGAATAATTTGTCACCATTTGCATCCTCTGCCTTTAATATGATCAAATCAACCATAGCCGCAACAGTTGGATTGTTTATAAAATCTTTATGCTTCCTTTGAATTTTATCTACGTCCCCTGCTGATAGAGGACGCACATAGATACAAGGAATGATTTCAGCCCATTCCGAAACTTCGATCTGTTTGCGTTCGCGCCCAGACCGTAGCTCCATTAGTTTCTTTCCTAGACTCATAAATTACCTTTTTAAACTGTTGTTTCTGTCAAAGCACCTGTGCCTTGTGCAGAAAATGAAACTTCAACATTCCCATCAAAAGATGCGGTTGTTGAAACAGATGTAACGATAGCAGAACCAGAGTAATAAGTTGCTCCGGCTCCTGTCCCTTCTGGATAAAGCTCGAAATCTACCTCAGTAGAAACATCGATTGCTCCTTGTCCAGTCGTATCGGTTTCATCCCAATAGCAATCCATTGAGATCGTGAAAGTTTTAAGAGAACTTGTATACGTGCGGTTTGCATCGCCCATAGTTGTTGTTTCAATCGTATCAGCAGATTGTTCCAATGTGTATGAGCGAACTTCAGCGACTTGAGCAACCGAGCCACCACTTGCGGCGAACTTCACGATGCCCTCTGAACCAGTATGTGTTGCCATTTGAGTATCTCCTTTGGCTTAGTGTGCCGTTAGGCGTTTCGTGAGGCTAGGTTGCGCCTCTAGTAAAATTATACATGACCTGAACTGTCACGATAATCCCACCGACTGGCGCTATTGCACCTTGGTCAGTCTCTATTGAAACGATTTGCGTATCGAGCGCATTGCCGTTTCTTGTCCTATCTGCATCGAGGGCTTCTTCGATTGTTTCAATTAGATTGTTTCTAGCTGTATCAATCGTCGTTGCTTTTACATAGCCTATAACTTGATATGTAATTGTACCTTCTCTTGTAATTCTTGAATCACCAATCGTTGCGTCAACTCTATCTTCGCTTGTTGTTTGTAAAAAAATGGCAGGAAACTGTGCATTTGATAACTCATTAAAATCAAATGGCTCCCTAGTCACAAACTTAGGCGCTACTGGCGTTGTTGCACCTTGCAGTGTGCTGACGATATTATTTGCAATACTTTCTCGCTTGCTCATCTAAACAACTCCTTTCTAAAAAAGGCGCCAAGGTTGTTGATTTCTTTTTTATTAAACTCGAAAAACTTACGTTTCCGATTATTCCAAAATGCTTTTGCGGATGCCTGTGGATTAGTAAATCCCAGCCGTGTTCTATGATTAACAGGTTTTGTTGCCATCATTGCTCCAGTCATCTCACCAGTAACATTAAGGTCAACTACTCCTTTCCAATCTTTAACATATTTAGACTTCCAAAGTTCATAGTCAGGCGAATATTTATCAAATCTACCGTCAGTACCAATTCCTTTTTCGGTGCGATCTAAAATTACATTTATGCCTTGCTGTGCTGTCTTGTATAAGGCTTTGTCTATTTCTTTTGGCATATCTTTAAGGGTGCGCTTAATGAAAGCTTGTAGCCCTTTAGAATCAATTTTGACAGTAACAGTCATCTAGTTAATCTACCTGTAAACGTCAAATCTTTTTCTGAGTCTTGTATTATGCCGTCTTCGTTGAAATCGTATTCAACGCCATCTCGAAATACCGATTCAATTTCTTGTAAATGTAAATCTCGATAAAAGGTAATCATTTCACGAAATCTGTCACCATCAACCCAATTGGTCAGCTGGGGTAGTGCATATTTCCATAAAACGAGATAGGCGTTTGCTTTAGCCCATTGCGTTTCTGTTAGTAACGCACTGTTCATTTCGCCTTTATAACCAGTGCGAGGCCACCACCTTGTACGAATCTCACGCTTGATATCGGCTTCTGCTTTTGCATGTTCGTCAGCAAATGAGTCAATGCCTAGATCAAGAATGTCAGGAACGATAAGAACTAAATCTGAATCTGTTGAAAATGCCATTACCACTTCACCTTATCTGCTTAGCACGCACCTGAGAAAACGCCTTAAGCGATGTTCTTAGAGAGAAAACCCCGCACTAGGCGGGGCATCTCGTCAGACTTTACAGTCCTGCGTCGAAGTACATCTCAACACCGTAAGCATCGTCTAGCTCACCTACGCCATAGATGGCAGTAGCGTTTAGCTCGAAACCACGGTTAGATGCGTCACGCTCTGGCTCGAGGTTGAAGTCACGCTTCATAGCCATTGCCATTGCTTCTGGAGCAAAAACTAAGCCTTTTGCATCACCTGTACCATCGACAGTAATATTGGCCGACTCGAAAATGTCGATACCAGCGATTGTGCCGACGTAGCCTGTGCGCATAGCTTCGTTCTGCAAGTCACCACCATTAGGGTTTACACCCGATGCAGTTAAACTAGCTTTGAGCGCATATGCTTGATAAGGATGGAATACACCCACAATGCGACCAGGAGCTTTGTTGGCTTTCAAAATAGCCGCCGCTTGGAACAAGTAAGCCGCTGTCAGTTCGACAGTAGTACCACCCAATGAAGTTGAGAAGCCATCGAATAATCCGATGACATCTGTATCCATTTTAGTCGCGATTGCATTACCGAGAACAGTTCCCAGCTCATCAGCTGGATTTCCTGCACCCATTGTTGCCAGATCAGTCAGGAACACCTGAGCACCAACCTCTGCAACAGTAATAGGAACTGATGTGGTTGACACTGTTGTGGACGTCATGTCTGTACCTTCAGTCAAGTCAGCCGCCGCTACTGCTGGGTACTTTGGTACCTGAATAGTTGTGCCTGCTTGCGCCTCGATATTGTATACCGTGACTAGGTTACGCATGATTGATTGCTCCTCGGCAGTAAACCGAGCCTGAGCGACGATATTGACGAACAGATCGTCAAGTGTGGTTGTAGTAGATGCGGCCATGATGCCTCTCCTTTACAGAATAAATTTACAAACGATTATCGTTTGCCCTTCATTGCGGCAAACGCTTGGCGGCCTCCGGTTTCCCAGTTGGCTACCATATCTGCCACAGATAAAGGCTTCTGCGTCGAGCCACCTGCCGCACCCTGCGATCCAACACCACTAGGTGATGCTTTCACGAAATGTGGGTTAGCAGTTAAAAATTCAGAAACCAATTCATTAACAGAGAGTTGGCTTCCAGAGTCATTATACCTCACAGTTCCGTCATTATCCAAAACCTCGACAGAACCATCTTCAGCAAGGCGTGTTTTGTTCTTCAACAAAGCAACAACTTGATCTGGACTAACTGCACCATGCTGACTAGCGGCATTGATTAGCGCACCGTCAACCTGAATCTCTTGCAGTTTGGTCTTGTATTGATTTATTTCACTGTCTTTCTTTTCTGCGAGTTGCTGTAAGACCTTCTCGAACTCACCTTTTTCTTTTTGTCTTTCAATTTCTGCATTTTGTTTTTCTTCGTGTAGCTTCCTCGCTTCATCGAGATCAACTCCTTCCATTTTCTTTTCGTACTTCTTACGTTCCCGGGCTAGTCTTTGCTCAATAATCGTTTCTAGCTCAGATTGTGTAAATGTCTTTGCAGACGCTTCAGTTGTTTCGGCCTGTTGCTCAACTGGTTGTTGTTCCATTGATGCTCCATCGGCCATGATTTCATCGCTCATGTTACGAACCTCTTATGAGTTAACTATTTGGATGGCTTCCTCCATCCGGTTTTTCGCAAAGTCCCGTAGACGTAACGAGCGCAACGCTCTCTACTATAACCACGAGTTTTACAAATCTTCTTCAGTTTCCGTTCCAGTTTCATTGGCATCTTTCTTCACCTTCAGTTTCATACCGTTAGGTAAAACAATTTTGACTGAATCAAACCCTTGTTCTTGCAAATATGTTTCTGCATTTGCCAAAGCAGTATCAAGATCATTTGTTTCAAGACGAATTAAACGATCATCATCTATTACTTTTTTGTTCTGCATAATCTGGCCTCTCAAAGCCCATTTTTGATGGCCTTCGTCAAACTTTAGATAGAATTTTTTGTAGTCACGCATATTTAACCCTCGGTTGCAAATACTGGTCGCCAGTGGTGTCGGCAGTTATACCCGCCTCTAACAATGAATGGGTCGCCTGCTGATTTACCTGCCCATGAATTATTAGCCCACATTTCTCGTATTTCTTCTTCGGTATAAGTTTTGCCCGCATGTCTTTCACACCATTCACGGGTATCGCGAATAACCGAACCGTAGTATTTCCATTCTGTCGCGCCAACTTCACGCCCTGCCGCGACATTGACCGAAGCGTCAAACTGCATCACTGAGTCGTGAACCATTTGCGTTGCATATTTCCGCATATTATTGCCGACCCTATCAGCGGCATAGATCTGATGAAGTTGTCGTATTGCTTCTTGCGCGCCCGCTGTACCGGAGTTCGCAATATCAACCAGTCGTGCAACCTCTGCTTGATCCGACTGAATATATACCCCATTGATTGATTGTCTGAGGTTCTTAATCGCTTCTGATCTCGGGCGACCGACAAGCGTGCTTTGATATAAGTCATTGGCGAGTTGGTCTGTGAACGTAACTGCGATATCTTCAAAACCTTGAAACGATATACGTTGAAGATTGGAAATGATCTCTGGGGCAACGCCAGTAAAGGTATCGTATTCGTTGAACATGTCTTCGATGCTACTAAGGACAGTTGCGTATTCCCTGACAATTGAGTCAACTTCTGTGAGATACGTTTCTCGAAAGATTTGCTCGATATCAGGCCTAGCCTGCACCGACCAAGCCAAATCGAACAATTGCCCTTCTGTCGTTGGCGCATTAGTGGCATAGTCAGCTAACCTATCTTCAAGTTGCTGTAATGAATTTAAAAGACGTTGTTCATGCGTATCTGTAAGACGCTCTACTATTCTTGCATGATCAGTATCGGCCGCCATTATTAACCTTCAGGGGTATTGAAGTTTCCAAGCGTTCTAGCTGAATCAATTTCTTCATGCGCTTGATGCAATAATTCATCATCGAGAATTAAGTCAACAATTTGTTTATCTACCTCCCGCATAAATGTTGGCGATTGAACTCCAGAAGCCCTAGCTTGTTGTAAAAATTGCAGTTCGTTTGGATAGTCACGAATATCGAATGAATCAGCGTAATTAACTTCAACGTCTGGCGTAATACCTTGCCAGATTGCGACATAGAACCACATCTGCTCCTCTGCTAACTGAAGCAAGTCAGCCTTTTCAGCCAAGCGAGCATTAAGCAATTGAAACTCAGTCTGTAACGCAATACCTGAAGCCTTCACAGCATCAGTTCCGCGCACTGCTCCAAGATGCGCCATTCTATTAATGGTTTCAGTCTTACGGCTGATGCTATCCATTACAGCAGAAAGGTTGCCGCCATTAGGCTGAAGCAAAAAAGGTCTAAGACTTGGCTCCATTTCCTCAGGCATATTAACGATGCCGCCTGCTCCTGCTGACGCATCTGTATCATATGACTTGACTAATGTTGGATGGTTACTAATCCGAATCAACTGTTCAATTTCAGATAGCTCTTGATAGATAGCTTTTTGCATCAAAGCGATATCGCCAATGTCAGACTTGCCGATTCCTTTGGTAACAGTCCTAGCGGCAGGCAAATGCACAGCGGGAATCATGCCAATCGGATTGTCTACTGACTCAATAAGTCGCTCTGTATCGTTGTTAACCTCATAAAGCTCAACAGTGTCTTCAGTCCAAATGCGGAAATGCACAACAGACTCAGTGGCAGTTTCCCGGATAATTGCTTCACGCACTTTAAGATAGACCAGTTTGTGCCGACCAGATGTCGTGCGTTCCCATCGCCAATCAAAGACATTCTCAGGTGTGTACAAGTTGAAGTATGGACGGATGCCTTGATCGAGTTCTTCTGCGCGTGTTCCTGCGTTGCTAGCAGGTTTATCGACAATGATCCAAACGTGGCCGTAAACAGAGGACCAAATTTGCGCCTCCTTCATAAAATTATCTAAAGATCGACCATCGAGATCGATGTCGCGCATCATTGGTTCTAACAAAGGGGAATTATCGAGCGAATTCCAATTGCGTGTTGGCGGGTTCTTCCACAAGAATGATGAATATATGTGGATCACATTAGAGCAATGATTATCTACTGGCGTTAAATTTATGCGCCTAGCATATTCGTTTTTATCTTCGTTGAGGTACTGGACAAGGTATTGCCCGTCTTTGTAATGCTCGCCACCTAGATATGATCTAAGATGAAATTCCCACTGATCTTGATAATCATCATAGTCTGGATGGGTGTAAATTATTTCTTGCGACACGGCTAAGTCCACCTGATCGGTTGCTCTATATCATATTGTCTCTTAATTGGGTACAGGAAGTCCACAAGGTAGCCGAGCGCATCGTTCATGTGATCATAGCCTGAGTCTTTGTCTGGCTGGTTGGTCCCTTCCTTGTAGGTCTGACGCTCAAGCGATTTGATCGTTTGCTTGCATTTTGGGTCAAAAATCAAATGTCGCTTACCGTCTGCGCTCATCAATCTTGAGTTGACTGCGTTGATTCTGTCTCTGACTGTCGTATGTCTTTCTCTACATTTGACCGAGAACCCTGCGTTTTGCAGGATTGAGAGGTCTGTTCTTCCTCCTGCTGATGTCTTTCTTTGTCTTGCCGCAGGATCGGGGTAAATGCAAATCGGCCTAGCCGGGTAGCGCGTCTTGATTTCATCGACCATCTCATCTGTGTTGGAGCTGTAAATTACGATCTCGTCGATCACTCGGATGTCCGACTTATCACGTATTGAGACCACCGCACTCATGGGGTCAAGGTTGAAATCCATCCCAATATGTAGCATCGAGCCATCATCTACCTGCTTGTTGACTGACTGATCACGCTCAAAGTTGTAGTAGATAATCCCGGAATAATTGACAAACTGAGCGTTATATTCCTGATTAAATGTTCGCTCATCGAGATCACGTTTGGCCGATTCTACCTCTTGAGGCTCGACGTTCCCGCCGTCAATGGTTGTAAACTGAAAGCCTGACCAATCTGAGATTCCGTCAACACCTCTTGTCCATAGGTCATAAAAGTGATTTCTTCCTTTCGGAGTCCCGATGAATAAGGCCCGTGTCTTGTTCCCTTCTGTGTTCCTATCGGAAAGCGATGGTCTAATAACTTCACTCCAAACCTCCGGTCTCATGTCACTAAATTCATCTAGCACTACGAAATCCAGTGATCTACCACGCAGGTTGTCTGGCTTCTCTCCTCCCTTCAGCGATATTGTGGACCCGTTGATTAGGTCAACAGTAAGAGAGGTTTCGTTTGTGCGCCTTATGTATTCTCTTGGAAGGCTACCGATCAGCATATCCCAAGCGATCTCTTTTGCCGCTTTGTAAGTTGGAGCGACATACCAACACATTCTGTCTCGATCTTTGATCGCATTAGTTATTAGCTCGACAGTTGAAAGAAAGGTCTTGCCGAATCTACGTCCTGCAACAACTACCCTAAATCGGGTCTCATCCAGAAATATTTTAGATTGCGGCTTTGTTAGTCTCATCCAACACAACCTCCACAACGGTAGCAGGAATGTCAGTTGCTTCTGATGTCTCCTCGGACCACGAGCCTTGTGTTTTTAGGAAGAAGCAAATAGCAGTGATGTTGCCTTGCATACAGAGGTTAAACAGTTGATCGACCACCTCAGCAATCCTTTCGGCCCTAGCTTTTTTATAGATGCCAGAAACTTCGGGCTGTCTCTTTTCAATCTCCCTGAGAGTGGTTGGCGAAATGCTAAAGAAATCAGCCAGTTGCGACTTTGTTAGCTTTGGCGCTAACTTTTTTAACTGTTGTATTTCTAGTTCGCTAAATGTTCGCGGGGGTCTACCCACCTTCTTTGCCATCTCTCATCCTGATTACCTGTCAGTCAGTGAGCTAATTATACCCTAGAAAATCGTTTAGGAAGTGGGTAATAGATCGCAAAGTATGAACCTTTTGTGCTGATTTTCCGTACGTGAAATCTTCCCCCAATCTGACAAACCTTCCACGGGATACGTTCATGTTCCGCCAGATGTTTACAAAGGGTTAAAGCGGCTTGAGGATCAGTCCTGATGTGATCAATCATTCTGCGTTGAACAATATTCAGCGTACCACGCCTTAAATTGCTCCTTCTCTAGTTCCCCATAAGTGTCGAGGTCTCTAGTAGGGCCACAGAAACGACAAACCTCTTGGCCTTGGTTCAGATGTTCTCTGAGAACTTGATCGCCACAATTCGGGCAAGTAGGGTGCTTAGAGTTCATCGTCATAGTACCCCTTTGGAACGATCCACTCAGGTAGGTGATCAGCTAGTAAAGCAAGAATCGCATTAAAGCCTAAGAACAAAGAAATCACAAAAACAAAAACAAAAACTGCTGTGTAATCCATCATTTTGCCTTCCGTATCTGCTGTTCCATGTGGTCTATCTCTGCATCTGTAATGTAGTAATGCAAGATATCGACTGTGACTTCTGCGCCATCTGGCGTAATGTCTGGAATAAGCTCTTTCAGCTCTTCAGATGCTACGTCTTTGGTAATACGACCACGATTAACCAAATCACAAAGAACTGCAAATGGGGCATACCATTCCTCTGAATTGTTAAGCCATAAAGATACATTCCAATGTTCCCAGTCTGGATGGCCGTTGTATTCTTTTTTGAAAATTTCTACGTTTGACATTTTTTGTTGCTCCATTAAAAAGGGCGGGGCTTAAAAAGCCGCCACCCTATGACCTTCCCAAGTGTAGATTTCTGCCACATTTGGATTTTTTTTGATTTCTTGAATCGCGTCTTTGACTGAATCAATCTCTACCAAGTCGATCTCGCTATCAGCGATGTACTCTCTAAGTTGACCACCAAAAGAAAGATTTTTATAAACTACTTCAAACATTTAACTAGGCTCCATTTACTTAATCAGTAAGTACACTTTAGTTCTTTAGAACAGAACTGTAAACCATTTTGTTAAATTTTTTGCATAAGAGTCATTTAGAGGACTATTAGGTAACCCACTAACGCCAACTCTATTTCCCAACATACCAAATCATCAGCAACTACTTTTAGAGTGGCAATCCCTCAGGCTAGTAAAACCTGCCCACTGTTTCCAGTTACCTATAAACGCTGTTTATCCCGTCCTCATAGGTTAGGTATGTTTTGCTTGCTTTTCTGTTCTGCTCCACAATGCGAGAGCTTACACGGGC
>Ga0255753_1004045_pt1 | contig 14800 bp, 15 predicted proteins | sample 041ome_10_FD_179953 | JGI IMG/M metagenome (GOLD analysis project Ga0255753, IMG submission 179953) | Coastal salt marsh microbial communities from the Groves Creek Marsh, Skidaway Island, Georgia - 041412US metaG (version 2) | ecosystem: Environmental > Aquatic > Marine > Intertidal zone > Salt...
GTATTGAATGGGTAGTTGACCAACTTATTGAGAAAGACTTATTAATGATTTATGGCAAACCGTTAGAAGATAATGACCTTATAGAAATCCTTAACCAAGCTAAAGCAATGGAGAAGGAGCAGATAGAAGAAGCATTTATAAATGGACACAAAGATGGTTGGAATTTTGGGAAAGGTGGAACACAACAATTTTTTCTCTCAACAATATATTACAACGAAACATACGGAGGTAACAAATGAGCAGATTTGAATACTTAAAGGTCTTCAACAGTCCTTTTAAAAGACCAAAACTAAAATGGTATATTGGTGAGATTGCTATTGGCACACCATACTTCTATCCTAGAGTTATAGACAAAAAGACACGTAACTTCAAACCTAAAAAGATAGGTTTTGATTTTGTTGATTTAGGATGGAAAACAAAATGGAGTTCTACAGACTACAGATTTGAATGGGCTCCACTTATATCCTTTGTGTTTTTTAAATGGCAGATTGCCGTAATGGTAATAGCACCTGAACAATCTCAATATTGGGAAGCGTGGTTGTTTTACAACCGTGATACTAAAGGTACGCCAAAGGAACGTATAGAACAATGCAAGAAAGACTTTCCATTAAACTATACAGTTTATAGAACAGGTCAAGATCCAGAAAAGATAAACTATTACAATGTAATCTTAAAAGATAAATACAAATAAAAAACTGCAATTACGTATAATGTGCTATTAAACGCACAAATTATATGTTTTTGCACCTTAAAAGACACATTATGAAAGCAATACTAGAATTTGATTTACCAGATGAACAGCCTGATTTTGAGGCAGCGATTAACGGATACAAATGGGAATCAGCCATGTGGGACATGAACCAATATCTTAGATCCGTAACGAAGTATGCACCCGATGAAACATCAGAAGAAGTTGTCGATGCATTAGAAAAAGCAAGAAACGAACTATTTAACATATTAAGCAACTATAATTTAGAAATAAAATGAAAGTACTAGTGATAATAGCGATTATGGCGTACACGGGATCTGACACGACCCAGTGCACAGCAGTAGACATCAAAACAAAAGACACCGGCACCTTGTGGGTAATGGAAGGATGCGTTATGGAGGGCGACACAATAGTATTATGAAAGACAATATAAACCCAAGTCACTACAAGAACGGAGAAGTTGAAGCCATTGAGGCAATTGAAGCCCTAACCCAGAACGATATGGGGATAAAATGTGTACAAAAGGCGAACTTAATTAAGTATCTTTGGAGATACGAAAGCAAAAATGGATTGGAAGATGTCAAGAAAGCTAAGTGGTATTTTAACCACGTCCCTAAATCAAAAAAGGGCAAACAACTTCCAACAGAGAAACAAATAATAGAGTCAGCAATTGTAAATAAACCATCTCCAGAATCATTATTAGTAAGCATTATAATAAAGCAGTTATCACGACCAACTGAGCATGATAGCGATGAGCTAATTAATATATGTTTGAATCAACTAGAAACCATTTTAATAGAAAAAAATAAAAATGAAAACATCAGAAAAAACAGTAAACCTAACACAAGCGATGTTGGAGTTTCATCAGAAAGTTCAGAAAATCAAGAAGGATGCGAAGAATCCATTCTTCAAGAGCAACTACGCAACCCTGTCGAACATCTTGGACAGCGTGATGCCAGTTCTGACCGAGGTTGGAATCGTAGTCACACAGGCCCCAATGGGAGAGGTATTAACTACACGCTTGACTCATAGCGAGTCCGGTGAGTACATGGAGTGTGAGCAGTTTCTTGCAATGAGAGACCCAAACAATCCACAAGACATTGGATCTGCAATCAGCTATGCAAGACGTTACAGCTTAACAAGTCTATTGGTATTGAACATAGACGATGACGATGCTAATCAAGCAGCCGGAAGAAATCAGACACAATCTGCAAAGCCAGCTGAGAAAAAAGAGCTAACTACCACTAGCAAGCTATGGCCAGCTTCAGAGAAGAGAATTGTAGAGCTATTGGGAACCAAGGGAGAGACCAAGGCTAGTATCATCAAGAAAATGTCTCAGCACTACATTTTAGGGCCAGATGTTTTGAGCTTTATTAACGATCAGAAATGATAGAAAAGTTAAAAGATGATGAGCATTATTACGGAGAATACGGCAAAAAGTATTTATCTAATTCTGATATTGGTACTCTCTTATCTAATCCTCAGTCCTATGGTGTTCAGCGTGAGAAAACTCCAGAGATGGTTAAGGGCAGTTATCTACATACCCTTGTGCTTGAGCCTAGCAAGGCTGTCAATTTCAGAACCATATCTGCGAGTAGTCGTAACACTAACAAATACAAAGAGGAATCTGAGGGTGAGGTTATACTACTTGAGTCGGAAGCTGAGGAAGTTCGGCAGATGGCAAAGAAGATAGAAGATACCCACGAATTATACGACCTTGTTCATGTTGGAACGATAGCCTACGAGGAGCCAGCCATTGGAGAAATCTTTGGCGCTCCTTGGAAGGGCAAGGCTGACGTGCTTAAGGAAGATATGATTGTGGATGTTAAGACCACGGCAAGAATTGATGAGTTCAAATTCTCAGCACGGAAGTACAACTATGACTCACAAGCCTATGTATACCAAAGGCTATTCGGAGTTCCGGTTGTGTTCCTAGTGATCGAGAAGGGCACGTTAAGGACGGCAGTAGTAGATTGTTCTCCAAAGTTTCTGCAAGGCGGAGAGCAAAAAGTGATTGCAGCAGTAAACATATGGGCGACGTACTTCGGCCCAGAAGCAACAGAAGACGTAAACAACTTTGTAAACCATTTAACATTATAAAACTATGTCAACATTATTAACATTAAACCTAGAATTAAGCAAATTTAAAGAATTAACAAGCGAACAAATCTACGAAGCCAAGAGCGGCAAGAAATACGTAGAACTTGTAGTGGCAATTGCCGATGAAACCAATCAGTATGGTCAGTCCGTGTCGGCATGGGTAGGTCAGAGCAAACAAGAACGTGAAGCCAAGGCAAAGAAAATGTATTGTGCCAACGGCAAGGTTCTTAAAACTGATGGTACAGTTCACTTAACTGAGAGGCCAAACAAAGAAGACGAGATGCCATTCTAAACAAATGAGTATTAATTTAAACCAGGGGGTTAACAGCCCCCTTTTTTTACCAATGCTAAATGACGGAAAATCGTTTTACTATACTCTATATATAATTAGAGTTTGAAAAAATTTTTTCCCATTACGCAAGAAGCATTTTTTGTAACATATCAACATAAACCCAGTGTTTACAAGGAACTTCACAACATAACTTTAACATAATTCAACATAAACCAACATAATGAGCGAAATAACCATATTCAAAAGCATCAAGGACACGTCTACTCCTTTCTACAGAGACATCAACTTTATCCTTGATAGAATTAAGAATGGCAAGAGCAAGGAAGTTGTCAATGCTATTCGCAACGAGAAAGACAAAGAGAAGATGAACAAGCTTAAGGCTACGCTACCGGCTATCTGCTTCTCTGGAACGTTTAACAAGCGTAACGATACATCACTGATAGACCATAGTGGTTTTATATGCCTTGACTTTGATGGATACGCCAACAAGAAAGAAGTGATGGATGCTCGTAATCGTATCATATCGGATCAATATGTATACTCTTGCTTCGTATCACCATCTGGTAATGGACTCAAGGCTATCGTTAAGATACCTAAAGATTCTATGAACCATAAGCATTACTTCAATGCATTGCAAGAGCATTTTAATGATGACCACTTTGATGCAACTTCAAAAAATATATCTAGGGTTTGTTATGAATCTTACGATCCATTGTTGTATCTTAATGAACAATCTCTTGTTTGGACCAATATGGCGCAAGAGATTAAACAATACAGCGTTGATGATACTCTGCTACCAAAAATCAGATTAACTCGCTCAGATGAGATTATACGACGTTTGAGGCTATGGTGGGAACGTAACTATGGTATCGTAGAAGGTGAGCGTAACAACAACATCTACATATTAGCATCAAGCTTTAATGACTTTGGTATTAATGAGACTAGAGCTATTGAAGAATGTTTTCAGTATGAACACGAAGGGTTTAGCGGAAGCGAGATAATGACAACCGTTAGGAGTGCTTACTCTAAGAAAGAAAACCACAACACTAAGTTCTTTGAAGACGTTGAGAAGTATGACGAGGTTCGTAATAGATTTAAGAATGGTGTGCCAAAAAAGGACTTGCGTCTCGACTTGAGAGAGTCAGGGGTCGAAGACGAGGTGATAGACTCAGTACTGGACGAAGTGGAGAGGGACTTAGCGATACCGAGGTTCTGGACAATCTCAGACAGAGGGGCGGTTAGTTTACTTCACTTTGAGTTTAAAGAGTTCCTAGAAGATAACGGATACTACAAGTATTCTCCAGAAGGAAGTAAGTCGTATGTATTCGTCAAGGTCAAGAATAACTTAATTGATGACACGTCAGAGGAAGAGATTAAAGACTTTGTTCTTAGTTACGTCAGAGAGAATGCAGATGTAAACATCTACAACTTCTTTGCTGAGAAGACCAAGTACTTCAAAGAAGAGTTCTTGAATATGCTTGATCCGGTGGATGTTTATTTCGTTAGCGATACCAAGGACACAGCGTATTTGTACTATCGGAATTGTGCCGTGTGTGTAAAGAAAGACAGCATAGAGACAGTTGACTACATGGACCTTGGAGGATATGTTTGGAAGAAACAAGTTATCCAAAGAGATTTCAAGAAGCAAGAGGTTATAGATTGTGATTACAAGCAATTCATCTTTAACGTATCCGGTGGCGATGAAGCCAGAGCTCTAACATTAGAGAGCACGATTGGATATATGATGCATGGATACAAGAACCAAGGGTATTGTCCGGCTGTGATTGTAAACGATGAGGTTATAACTCAGAACCCAGAGGGTGGAACGGGTAAGGGCATATTCGTTTCTGCTATCGGCAAGATGAAGAACCTTGTTATCTTGGATGGTAAGGCGTTCAGCTTTGAGAAATCGTTTCCGTATCAATTGCTGTCTACCGATACTCAAGTGCTTACGTTTGATGATGTTCGCAAGAAGTTTGACTTTGAGCGTTTGTTCAGTATTGTAACTGAAGGAATCACGGTTGAGAAAAAGAACAAGGACGCAATCAAAATACCATTTGAGAGTGCACCCAAGGTTATAATCACAACTAACTATGCTATTAAGGGTAAAGGTAATTCGTTTGAGAGACGTAAGTGGGAGGTTGAGTTCTCAGCTTACTACTCCAAGGAATACACACCCGAGACTGAATTTGGGCGGTTGTTATTTTCTGATTGGGATGAAGACGAGTGGTTGTTGTTTGACAACTACATGATATCTTGTCTACAATTGTACTTAGGCGAGGGCTTCATTAAGAGCAAGTTTAAGAACTTAGAGATGAGAAGGCTTATAGCTGAAACCGTTGAAGAGTTTGTTGAGTGGGCTACTGATCAGCAGAATGAAGATTTGTTTCTAATTGGAGAGAGAGTGTATGGTCAAGACCTATATAACTCATTCGTTAGTGACAACAGCGACTTTCAAAAGCTAAGCAATAGAACATTTTACAAGTGGATTGATGCTTACATCAGTTACAAGTTTAAGAAATCTGCTGATTGGAGCAGAGATATGAGAGGTAGGTATTTTATAATAAAAGCAAATGATTAATTTAAGAGACTATCAAGAAAAGATAGCTAGTACTGCTAGCGATTTAATACACAAGCACGGGTTTGCATACTTAGCTATGCAAGTCCGTACTGGTAAGACGCTTACTGCGTTAGCTACGGTGAAGCTATGTAACAAAAAGAGCGTATTATTTGTCACGAAGAAGAAAGCAATTGATTCTATTGTTGATGACTACATGAAGTTTGATTGCGAGTTTGCTATGGACATAACCAATTACGAGAGCGTTCATAAGTTTGCAGTACATAACTACGACCTTGTGATCTTAGACGAGGCTCATAGCATGGGCGCGTTTCCAAAGCCAAGTGGTAGAACAACTGCTGTGAAGAATATATTATTCAAGAACAACTACCCGGACGTTATCTTCTTGTCGGGTACGCCATCTCCAGAGTCTTACTCACAGCTGTACCATCAGTTTTGGGTGCTTGGAGGCAAGAGCCCATTTGCTACCTATAGTAACTTTTACAAATGGTCTAAGGACTTTGTTAATGTCACTCAGAGAAAGATTGGAGCTATGATGGTGAATGATTACAGCGATGCAAAGAGGCAGAAGATTGAGAATATAACGAACAGCTACATGATATCATGGACACAAGATGAGGCCGGATTTAAGTCGCACATTGACGAGGAGGTCTTGATTGTAAAGGCTCCATCGGTAGTTACCGATATAGCAAAGAGATTAAAACGTGATGCCGTGGTTGAAGGAAAAGAAGAGGTTGTACTAGCAGACACCGGAGCTAAGATGATGCAGAAGTTACATCAGATTTACTCTGGCACCGTAAAGTTCGAGTCCGGCAATTCTATGGTGATCAGTCCATTCAAAGCTGAGTTCATTAAAGAAAAATTCAAGGATAATAAAATCGGAATATTCTATAAGTTCGTCGAAGAGCTTAATGCACTTAAACAAATCTTTGGAGACCGTTTAACAACTGAGCTAAAAAAGTTTGACAACGAAGGATATCAGGTTATAGCTTTACAAATTGTGAGCGGTCGTGAGGGTATATCCTTACGAAATGCGGAGTACTTAATCTTCTATAACATCGACTTTAGTGCTACCAGTTATTGGCAAGCAAGAGACCGAATGACCACTAAAGACAGGGGTTACAACAAAGTCTACTGGGTATTTTCTGACTGCGGAATTGAGAAGGATATTTACAAAGTTGTGAATAACAAAAAGAATTATACGCTTTCTCATTTCAAGAAGGATTTACTATCTTTGTAGGCTCATGCTGAGCGAACAGAAGGTACAAACCAAGAGAATAAAAGAGTTAGAAAGCCAGGGTTACTACGTAATCAAGCTGATCAAAACTAACAAGAATGGTATACCTGATATCATCGCATTACATCCAGAAAAAGGAGTGCTCTTCTCAGAGATAAAAAGAGCAGATGGTAAGCTGTCGCCATTACAGAAGTACAGAATTGAAGAACTAAAACAAAAAGGATTTAACGTAGAAGTACATTATGGAACAAATGATTAAGAAGGCACATGGTGTTGCCAAAGAAAAAGGTTTTTGGGACGAAGAAAGAAACGTACCCGAAATGTTAATGCTAATCGTTAGCGAACTAGCTGAGGCTTTAGAGGCCTTGAGAAAAGACCATTTTGCTGATCCATTCGCTGGAGCAATCTTAGCTGAGGATTTAGAGAATTGGGATGACACTATGATTGAGCCATGGAAGGCTGGCTTTGAGAAGGCAGTTAAGTCTTCGTTTGAAGATGAGATAGCAGATGTAGCTATCAGATTGTTTGACTTATGCGGTGGCATGGGAATCGACCTAGAGAAGCACATCGAAATGAAAATGAAATACAATAGTTTACGCCCTTACAAACACGGAAAGAAATTTTAACATGAAACAAGAACAAAAGATTTTATCAGACATCACGACTTGGATGAAGTATTCCAAGTTCTTACCCGAAAAGAACAGAAGAGAAACATGGGAAGAGCTAGTTACCCGTAACAAACAAATGCACATCGACAAGTTCCCAAGCTTGGCTCCAATCATCGAGCAAGTGTACGAGGCTGTGTACGACAAGAAGGTATTGCCTTCCATGCGTTCGTTGCAGTTTGGCGGTAAGGCTATCGAGGTTAATCCAGTTCGTTTGTTTAACTGCTCATACTTGCCTATCGACCACTTCAAAGCATTCAGTGAGACCATGTTCTTGTTGTTGTCTGGAACTGGCGTTGGTTATTCAGTGCGTAGACACGATATTGAAAAGCTTCCGGCTATTGCTAAGCAAGACAAGAGCAAGAAGTATTTGGTTGGTGATTCTATTGAGGGATGGGCTGATGCTATCAAGGTATTGATGAAGTCTTACTTCGGTCTTATAACTTGGAAGCCTCGTTTTGATTTCCGTTCTATCAGACCAAAGGGTGAGCGTTTGATTACAAGTGGTGGTGTTGCGCCAGGTCCAGAGCCGTTGAAGGTTTGCTTGTCTCATATCGAAGCAATCTTGTCTACAAAGAATGACGGTGAGAAGCTTACGTCGTTGGAGTGTCATGATATTTTGTGCCACATTGCTGATGCTGTATTAAGTGGTGGTATCCGTAGGTCTGCTATGATTAGTTTGTTTGACCTTGACGACCAAGACATGCTTACTTGTAAGTTTGGCAATTGGTGGGAGGTTAACCCACAGCGTGGACGTGCTAACAACAGCGCAGCTATGAAGCGTGGTGAAATTACTAAGGAGCAGTTCTTAGACTTATGGAAGAAAGTTGAGCTATCCAACAGCGGAGAGCCCGGCATCTTCTTTACCAACGACGATGATAGTGGAATCAACCCTTGCGCAGAGATATCTCTAAGACCAAACCAGTTCTGTAACCTTGTTGAGATTAATGCATCCGACATCGTGGATCAAGACGACCTAGACCATCGCGCACATTGTGCAGCAGTAATCGGTACGCTACAAGCTTCATACACTGACTTCCATTACTTGCGTTCTGTATGGAAGAACACCACTGAAAAAGAGGCGTTGTTAGGTATTGGCATGACGGGTATCGCAAGTGGCAAGGTGCAAAAGCTTGACCTGAAGAGAGCTGCTAACATGGCTAAGCTTGCTAATCAATTGTTTGCTCCACAAGTTGGCGTTAACGAAGCATATCGCATTACGTGTGTTAAGCCAAGTGGTACGTCTTCTTTGGTGTTGGGTACGTCTAGCGGTATTCACGCTTGGCACGATCAGTACTACACACGTCGTATTCGTGTTGGTAAGAACGAAGCCATGTACACATATCTCTCAATTAGGCATCCAGAGCTTCTTGAGGACGATGTATTCAAGCCAGATACCCAAGCTGTTATCTCGGTGCCTCAAATGGCCCCAGAGGGCTCCGTATTGCGTTCTAATGAGAATGCTATTGAGTTCTTAGAGCGAGTTAAGGACATTCACGAAAGATGGGTATCGCCTGGGCACGTCAAGGGGGCTAATACGCACAACGTATCTGCTACGGTTACAATCAAGAAAACTGAATGGCCAGAGGTTGGAGAGTGGCTTTGGGAAAACCAAGACAGCTATGCCGGACTATCTTTCTTGCCAGAAGACTTGGGAACTTACGTACAGACTCCATTTGAGACCATTACTAAGCACCAATACGAAGAGATGGTTGGCAAAGTTCACGACATCGACGTTAAGGATATCATAGAAATGGAAGACAACACAAGCCTTAAAGAAAACTTAGCTTGTGCTGGCGGAAATTGCGAGATTTAATCAACAATTTTTCAACAAAGTAGCCTACTGTAGAAACGGTGGGCTATTTTTGTTTGAAGTGGGAATGCTAGAATACATAGAATACACCAATAGGGTCTCTCAGCAAGTCTCTGATTTAATGTTAGAGATGTACGAAGCCATCATTGATAGAGAGGACGAAGAGGTTGTTCGTTTGTGTGACGAGATATTAGAAATATTAAATACAATCAAAGAATACCATACCGATGAAACCTTATTATGACAGGGCGTTAGAGCTATTAGGCAAACACCCATATGCCAGCAACATGTCTTTAGCTAGACAAATTAAAGAAGAGTTTAACCTTGAAGACAGTGTAGATTCTATTAGGCGTAACATTAACAATTGGAACAATGACAATCCACACAAAGCTTTAGAGGTTGCGTGCGATGAGTTTGGAATACCCGTAGATAAAGTTGGTCATTATTGGTATAAGGGAAAGCATATATCAATACACGCTAAGACAGAAAATACAAAGACCTACGAAGACTTAAAGGATGAAATCATTGCAGCTATGGAAGCTCATGCTCCAAGCTACCCTAAGATTTATTATACGCCACAAGAGAATCCGCACTTATTGGTTATTGATCCGGCTGACGTGCATATTGGTAAATTGTGCTCTGCTTTTGAAACGGGCGAATCTTATGATTCTCAGATTGCAGTGTCACGTGTTCGCCAGGGCGTAGAGGGCATACTAAGAAAGTCAAGTGGATTTAAGGTTGACCAAATACTATTTGTTGCCGGAAATGATATCCTTCATGTTGACAGCCCTAAAAGAACAACAACAGCTGGAACACCACAAGACACTGACGGAATGTGGTATGACAACTTCTTGACTGCTAAGAAGTTATACGTAGAGATTATAGAGAAGCTACTTCACTTTGCTCCCGTTCACTTTATGTATAATCCTTCTAACCACGACTACATGAATGGCTTTTTCTTAGCAGACGTTATCAAGACGTGGTTCAAGAACTCTAAAGATGTTACGTTTGACTGCTCTATAGCACATAGAAAATATTACAAATATGGTAGTAATTTGATTGGTACGACTCATGGGGATGGGGCTAAGAATAACGACTTGCCCCTCCTTATGGCTCAAGAAGCTCCCATGGATTGGTCAGGCACCAAGCATAGGTACGTATATACCCATCACGTTCACCATAAGAATGCCAAGGATTATATTGGCGTTACTGTTGAAAGTTTAAGATCACCATCTGGAGCTGATGGATGGCATCACAGAAATGGATACCAGCATAGCCCTAAAGCCATTGAGGGGTTCTTGCATTGTAAAGATAATGGCCAAGTAGCACGATTAACGCACTTATTTTAAAAGATGATTAGCATAGTAGAAGGGTACACAGACGGCAAAAGAGAATGGCGTGTGTACGTAGACCAGGTGTGGGTAGAGCAATTTGAAACCTATGATGAGGCTTTGTCCTACAAGATGAAGCTATTAGAAATGCAATTAGAACGAGCGTCTATTGCCACGGATGAGCAACCACACTGGGTTGACGAAGACGGTAACATTAGATTTAAACATGAAGGGGGTAATTAGCCCCCTTTTTTGTTATTTAAGTTCTGATTTTATTTTGCCAGACATGCCGCCAATCTTAGTTTTCATGGCTGACTTGCTCTTCTTTTTCTTGGCTTTGCTTTTATTTATAATCATGTAGTATGCTTTTTGTGCTATACTTCCTGCGTCAGCTGGTAGGGCTCCCATTGCGTACAGTCCATATATGGTAGCAACTATTTTCATATTTTCTTGATCCTCTTCTTTAAGCGTTATCTTCTTTCCTCTGTACTCTACGTATCCCTTTAGTGCAGCTTCTGAAATGTCATAAGCCATATCTATTTTTTGCAGAGGTATGTTTGCCATTCCTATTTTAGATTCAAATGCCTCTTCTTTTGCTTTTGGAAGTTGATATTTTTTATCTACGTCTAGCATAGACAACAACTTGTTAATTCCATTGTCAACATATTTGTCTGTAATTACAGGCACGGGCGATAAAAATTCATTCACAGTGCTTTGTACTCTGTACATCTTGCCCTTTAGTTCTCTAGCTTCTTTCTTTTCTTCGTCCTCCTCGTCTCCTCCAGCCAAGGCTTCTGCCAAGAAGTTATAAACTGTGCTTGCTAAGAATATAGATAGCGAATGGAATATCGCCATTTCTACAGCGTTTGAAGCCATGGATAATCCGGCTGACTTCTTGTCTTCTTTAGATGCCATATTATTTGACAATGTAGATATGTCTCCTAGCAATACGGATCTTTTATTCAGCATAAATGTAGCAAAAGGAAATATTGTTTTACGCAACATAGAAACAACAGGACTTTTACTTCTTAATAAATCACCAGCCAAATCAGAATCTGAATAGTTTTGTTGTCTATCTGTTTTTCTTTGTGCATAATCAGCTGCATCTTTATTTAGCTTGTGCGTCTCCCATTCTATGGCTTTGGTGTCTACGCCCATTCTATTTAGTTCTTGCTTGTAATAAGCCAACCAAGAAGCTCTAGCGATAAATACGTCTGGCTTAGCTACAAAGGTTTCTAGGTAAAACTCACTCAGACTCTTTAAGGCCTCTAGCGCTTTCATTCCCTTTGACTCCTCCGCTCTCTTAAGTATTTTATTCATACTTTGAATGTCGGCTTGAGAAGCAATACCTCTTAGTCCAATTGCATATCCAGACTTGTCAATAAATTCTTTAGCCTTTAATACCTCCGATATTGGAAGTCTACCTCCTGAATTGATTATAGTATTAAAAGCCACACTTATTGTTTGCTTTGGAATCTGCGTTAAACTACCAAGAGCTCTAGCTGCGGCAAATGTAGATATATAGTTAAGTACCTTAGCTAGTTTTCCGAGCTCTCCATATTTTTGAAATTCATTTCTCTTTGTAGCTCTTATATATCCGGCAACTCTATTCTTAAGAACAGCTAAGTCTTCTGCTCCTATAATGGTTTTTATCTCTGGAGAATTATAGAATGCATCTATCTTTCTAATCAATGGAGCTGTTTCTATGTCTACAATCGCAGACTGTAGTGATCTAGCCATGTTAGAATCAAAATCAAAGCTAACTATACGAGCTGGGTTGTCTTGTAATTCTGGCTTGGTAGCAATCATTATGCTTCCGCTTTCTTTGGTGTCAAAGTTTTCGTTGATTCCAAAAAATGCACTGTTAATTTTTGACATTTTCTCTACGCCTCCTATGTCTCCTTCTTCTGAACGGCTATATACGTCTGGTAAATATTTAAAATCACGCTCTAGTAAGGTGTTGTAAACACCTCTAGATACTGATTGCAAGTCGTCAAATATATCTGAGAACGCAGCTTGCCAATAACTAACAGCCTTTCTGTTAAAATCCTTTGACTTGCTTGCAACTTCTCTAGCAGAGTTTGAGTCGGCTAATATTTCGTCATAAATCTTCATTAGCACTTCAGCTTCCTTCTTCTGCTTCTCTGTGCCCGTTTTCATGGTTTCGATACTAACCTTTATATTTTTCTTTCTCTTTTTAAACTCATTCTGCTGTTGAATCTCACTTCCTTGGGACGTTCTAGAAACATATCCAAGTATTGCCCTAGAGAACATGTTTTCTAAGCTGTTGAAGTCTTTTATGTTTTTAAATTGATTGCTATAATTCTCTACATACTTGTTGTATCTAGTAAAGGCTTTATTTTTAACAGCCATCAAGTCATTCAAACCACTTAGTTTGTCCCACAAAAGAGCTTTTCTCTCTCCAAACATTCTCTCTGTTATTAAAGTGAGTTGTTCGATTTGCTCTGCCCAACCTCTTCCAAGGCCCTTTGATAAGAATGCTCTTAGATTTCTAGCTTTAAATCCTTTTGCCTTAGCTTCTTTAGCTCCCTTACGCCCTTCATAAGCCTCTACAGAGCCTAACATTCCGTCTGTATTCTGATTAACTATAAAGTTGTCAATTGACTCTATGATTTTATAAGCGTCCTTTAGGCTTAAAGTTTCTAGGTCAATGTCTAAGAATCTTCTTAATAAATTCTCTTGCTCTTGAGTTAAGTTAACTGACTCTCCAGTGAATGGGTCGATACCATTGTCTAGTACGCTTTTTAGTATCGCCTTGTAAGAATCATAATACCTCTTAACAAAATCCCTTAACATCTTCTGCTTCTCTGCTGATGGCAAGTTGTCAGGATTCTCCTCGAGGTTCTTAATGATATACTTTATTTCCTCAAGACTCATCTCGGGATCTAAAACTCCGCTTTCTACTAAGTCGGCATTCTTGTCTAAAATCTGTTGTTTCTTTAGCTCTTCTTGGAACTCTAAAGCTTTTTCAGTGTACTCAAGAACGTTCTCGTAGTTCATGGCTTGCTTGAAAGAAACCGTTGGATCTCCATCTACAACCTTTCCTACTGTTGAGGACGTTGCATTCAATACTTCCTCTGCAACTTTTAAATACGCCTCGATATCTTCTGCGAAGAAAGGCTCAATCTCTAAGAATTTCTTAGCTATGTCTCTCGTCTCTGCTTGTACGTCCTTGTTCTTTACTGCTCTCTTTATTCTTTTCTTTGTAGACTCTGCTTTCTTTAAGTTGTCAGCATACTCTGCATTGTTATAAACCTTCTCCATGTAATCAACAAAGCGTCTAACGTGGTCATGGTTTAGGAAGTTTAAGTTCAATGCCTTATTTAAGATGGCTCTTACTTGTCTAGTTGAGATATGCCCTCTAGCAAACAAAGTATCCAACTCTGCTTTGACAGCCACAGATACAGCTCTCCAAGCTTGAATTGCTGTTTTAGCTGCTTTAGCTTCCGCTCTTATCAAATCTAGTAACGCTTGCTTTTCGCTAACTGTTACCTTCTTAGTATCTTTTCTTGTTGCGAACGCTCTAGCTACTCTTCTTTCTTTTATTCCTAGCTTCTTATGTAAGTCTCTTACAAGCGCCTCTCTTTCAACGTCATTTGCGTCCTCATAGACTTTTGACCCTTGAAGGTATCCAAGTGCATCTTGGTATACTCTTTCTTTGTCAGCGCCCCTTCTTTTAGCTTTGGTTATTACGCCATCCAACTGCTCAACCATGCGATCATAACCAGGGATAGCTTCTACTGCTTTTTTCTTTTGCTGTTTAACTGTGCTTTCGGCATCTAGCTTTTTGCCATACTCCTCGGCAAGCTTAGAAGGTATAAATCCTTTTACATTCTCTCTAGCCCACTTTGCGTATCCATTTGGTATTGTATTATATGGCTGTCCTTTGTATTTACCAAAAGGCATTGGGAATGCATATATGTTTCTTTCTTTCTTTGGAGCTTCTTTAATTGGAAACAAACCCTCGCTCTTAACTCTTTCTATAGCTCTATCTCTTGCTTCTCTTCTCTTCTCTGCCGAAATCTCCATTCTCTCTTTCTCTATAGGCGTTAAT
>Ga0255753_1004062_pt1 | contig 14746 bp, 13 predicted proteins | sample 041ome_10_FD_179953 | JGI IMG/M metagenome (GOLD analysis project Ga0255753, IMG submission 179953) | Coastal salt marsh microbial communities from the Groves Creek Marsh, Skidaway Island, Georgia - 041412US metaG (version 2) | ecosystem: Environmental > Aquatic > Marine > Intertidal zone > Salt...
TATGGCTGTTTTAAAACAACATCAATAAATCGAATATGGAAATGCTGAGTGGGATATCGTACTTTGGGATTGGAAAACATAATGATTATGGAAAACAACCTCAAAGACCACTGGGAACATATTTACGGTACCAAACAACCCCATGAAGTTAGTTGGACACAAGAAATTCCTACCACTTCTCTAAAACTGATCGAAGAACTAAACCTTTCGAAGGATGCTAGTATCATTGATGTAGGTGGAGGCGACAGCCACTTAGTTGATCACCTACTTAAAATGGGTTTCACCAACTTAACGGTTCTCGATATATCAGCTGCTGCTATTGAAAGAGCCAAAGAACGATTACAGTCTGATGCAAATAAGGTGAAATGGATTGTTTCAGACATCTTAGACTTTCAACCTAATACCGCTTATTCGCTTTGGCATGATCGGGCCTCGTTCCATTTTCAAATCACAGAGCAAGCGATCAGTAAATACCTCAGCATTCTCAATAAGGGTACAAAAGATTATGCCATCATTGGAGGATTCTCTACAGAGGGTCCAAAAAAATGTAGCGCACTTGAAATCAAGCAATACAACGAGGAGGCTTTACAAGAATGTATGGCAATCGCTGATCTTAAAACCTTGAAAACGTTGAGAGCAGATCACATCACTCCTATGGGAGGCTCTCAAAACTTCTTGTTCGGCGTATTTCAAAAACATGCCTAATTCAAATAGTATTACATTAGTATCTCACACTGGCCTCAATGCTTAACCGTCCCGCTTTTTATCTGAAGCTACTTCTGCTAGTATCCTCCATTTCACTAGCTCAGGCCCAGTACGAATTCGATAAGACGATTGATTTATCATGGGCAGATGATTTAAATTCAGCGATTTATGCAGCTCCCTTTCAAGGAAAACGTTACATCAATCCTCATCGTATACTAAACGATAAACACAAGTTCTTTGGAACATTCGAACTTCAAAAAGGAGAGTTGATTTTTGATCACGATCGATATAGCGGCTTACAATTAAAGTTTGACTTATTTGAACAACAGTTGGTACTTCTTCATCCTAATTCAGATGGAGTTACACAGGTAGCTGTAGACATGAACCGAGTACAAGCTTTTAAAATCAATCATCGCGTTTTCGTTAAAAAAACCATTGATGAATCAGACTACTTTTTAGAATATATTGATAAACTAGACGAGAAAGAGATCTGGGTATACCACAGAAAATTACTGAGCTTTAAGCTAGATAACCGTGTCGGATATTACGAGTTCAATCCAAGAGATAGACTTTATATTTTAAGTAAGGAGGATTGGGAAAAAAGTGATGCGATTAGTCTTGAAAGCTTCTTTCCAAATCGATCAAGGAAGATCAAAGCTTGGTCAAAATCCTGGCAAGACAATAAAAAGAAGGATGCCTCAGGATATCTCAGAGCACTCTTAAAAGAATTGAATCAAAATTGAAAAAGTATCTCTATATCCTATTTCTAATGGTATTCTTCTCCTCTAATGCTCAGGAGAAAACCTACTCTTTCAATTTTGAGAAGGCAAACCTACTAGAGATCATTAGCGCTATTGATCAACAAACTCCGTACGATTTCAAATACGCTGCGACTTGGTTCGACGAAAAAACCAGTTCTTTTAAAGTCACTAATCGCACTATTGAAGAACTCCTTGACGAACTCTTTCAAGAAACAATATTTAACTATTATCGCCTAGAAGACCAGATCATTATTACTCGTTATAGAAAGATTTATGACGAGCTTCCTGAAGGTTTTTTCAAGTCTACAAACAACGATTCTATTCAAAACTCTTCAACGATTACTCCCAGTTTTCAAGAGAAATTTGAACCGACTAAAAACGAGGTGATTAAAAACTTAGTGATCGGAAAACAAGGAGGCTCTTCTCAGAAATACTGGATATCTCTTACTGGGTCAATCTTAAATGGAGAGAATAAATCGGGAATTGAAGGAGCTGTTGTTGCCACTAAAGGTGAAAACGCAACTTATGCTATTACAGACCAAAATGGGTTTTTTGAGTTGAAGGTTCCTAGGGGCGAGTATTTACTCAACATCACCGCCGCAGGGTTTCAATCACTTGAACAACCCGTCACCGTTTTTAGCGATGGTAATTTCAGCATTCAACTCTTTGAAGCCTTTCAAAATCTTGAAGGAGTAGTACTCTTAGGTAATCGTATCAACCCCGTAAATTCGAGTGAAACGGGTGTAGAAAATATTGATGTTGAAGAATCGAAAACAATTCCTCTAGTACTAGGAGAGAGAGACGTTCTTAAAGTTGCAGCAACCCTACCGGGAATCAGTTCTGCCGGTGAAGGTGCGACAGGCTTAAATGTTCGAGGAGGAAAACCCGATCAAAATCTCAACCTTTTAGATGGTGGGGTGATATATAATCCGACTCACTTTTTCGGAATTTTTCAGGCGCTGAATCCCGTAGCCATTGGTCAGGTAAACATCTATAAAGGGAGTGTTCCGGCTCCTTACGGAGGTCGGTTGTCTTCGGTCTTTGATCTTCGCACCAAAGATGCCGATTTAGAAGAAACTTCAGGAGAAGTATCACTGGGGCCCGTTACCTTCAATGGGGTAATAAAAACTCCTTTACGTGAAGGAAAATCATCAATAATTACAGGAGTTCGTGGTGCATATTCAGATTGGCTTCTTAAAAGATTGAAAGACGAGAACTTACAAAACACAAAAGCGAACTTCTATGATATAATTAACAAGATTCATGTCGAAAATGAAAAGGGGTCAAAGTTAGATGTCACCAGTTATTATTCTAAAGACCAATTCAACGCCACCAGAGATTCTCTATTTTCTTATTCGAATCTTATGTTGAGTGTGAATTACAGAAAGAACCTAGAAAACAAAGTATTTAAGGCCACTGCTTCAGTTTCAGATTATCGCCACCAAATCGATTATTCTGGAAACGCTCAAAACGGTTTCATTCAGAATTACGGCATCAACCATATCAACCTTCTTACTTCATTATCAAAAATTAATGAAGAACACCAAATAGAGTATGGTAACACCACAAGTCTTTATACCATTGAGCCAGGCAGTCTTGACCCAAGAACTGTTGAAGACCAGATTCAACCCCTTCGAATAGAAAACGAAAAAGCGATTGAAGGAGCTTTTTTCGTTTCAGATATATGGAAGGTTAATGATAAGTTCGAAGTTAATGGGTCAGTTCGATTACCTTATTACCTATCGCTTGGCCCAAAAGAAGTAAAGACCTATGAAACGGGGCTTCCACTTTTAGGATCTAGTGTCACGGGAAGCGAGCGTATTGAAAGCGGTCAAGTGGAATCAACCTTTTTCGGGGCAGAACTACGGTTAAGCGCAAGGTATTTAGTAAGTGATTATTCCTCAATTAAACTGGGGGTAAATAATGCCTATCAATACCTACATACGTTAAGTAATAATACGGCAGCATCCCCTTTTGACTCATGGAGATTGTCTAATCGCTATGTGCGTCCTCAGGAGGCACAACAAATTAGTTTTGGATATGCTTACCGAGAAGAAAATGATACGTATGATCTGACCTTCGATTTGTATTACAAGAGGTATGAGAATTTGACCGATCTGAAAACTGGAGCCAACACGCAGCTCGTTCCCAATATTGAAACTCAACTGATTCAAGGGGATGGGAAGGCCTATGGAGCCGAATTCATGATTCGAAAAAACAGAGGAGATCTTAACGGATGGATATCTTACACCTACTCCAGGTCTCTGATCAGGCTGAATAGTGATTATCCGTCAGAACGAGTAAATCAAGGTGCCTTCTTTGCCTCAAACTTTGATAAGCCTCACGATTTGAACTTAGTTGCAAATTACAAGTTAACTCGAAGATTTAGCCTTTCAGGAAACTTCACCTACCAAACAGGTAGACCTATCACCATACCAACCGGCAAATACGATTTAGACGGAGTTACCTATGTAACCTATAGTCGAAGGAACGAATTTAGAATCCCGGATTACATGAGGTTTGATATCGGATTCAATGTGGAGGGTAATCACAAATTAAACAAACTCGCTCATAGTTTCTGGAGCATTTCAGTGTATAATATTCTCGGACGAAACAATCCTTATTCAATGTTCTTCGTCAACGAAGACAATCGAATCAAAGCCTACCAGGTATCTATTTTTGCCAGAGCTATACCATCTATTTCTTATAACTTAAAGTTCTGAAAATGAAGAACTACTTAAAATTAGCATTCGTTAGCTTCCTCGCTGTATTAAACTCGGCCTGTGTCGAAGAGGTTACTATCGATTTTGGAGATGATCAGAGTAATCTTGTAGTTCACGCAATCATCACAGATGAGTTGAAGCACCAAGAAATTACACTAAGTAGAACCTATCCATTTGATATTAAGGAGGCTCCAGCAGAAAAAGGAGCTCTAATTACACTTAACACCATCGGTCAAAGTTTCCCTTTCGAAGAGGTTGAAGAAGGGCATTACAGATCAGTTGACACATTCAAGGCAGAAGCAGGAATTACTTACCAGCTATCGATAACTACCTCGAATGGTCGTAGTTACACTTCTGAGTCTAAATCGTTGGTAGGTAGTGTTTCAATTAACGATTTCTCAATCAAACCAGGATTCAATGAAGACAATGAAGAAGGGCTTTCTTTTGAGTTGAGTTCAAACAAATCAAACTCTGAGGGCAACTACTACCGAGTCGACTATGAAGAGGCTTATAAAATCATAGCCCCTTATTGGAGTGCTTATGATGCTGTTATTTTCGCCGAAGGATTTCATACCGTAGATGTTAGAGCTATACTTCGAGAAACTGAAGAAAAAGAGTGTTACGGTAATTTCAAGTCTACTCGAATCAATCTAGTGAACACGTATAACTTTCAGGCAGATGAAATCAACAATCTACCTGTAAGATTCTTGAAAAAATATGATCCGAAAGGAATGTATCGATACAGCATCGAAGTCAAGCAGTATGCGGTAGATGCTCAGACCTACTCTTATTATCAGTCTTTAAAAGAGATTTCAGATGCCTCAACCACCGTATTTACTCAGTCTCAACCTGGACAGATAAATAGTAACATCTATTCTGAATCTAACCCTGAAGAAGTAGTTCTAGGATACTTTGAAGTGTCAGGGGTTGACTCTCGAAGGGTCTTTGTTGATTATAGAGACTATTACCCTGAAGGGAATCGACCGAATTATTTCTACGCTTGTCAGACCAGTGTTCCATCGATAAGTGGAACTATGGGGAATCGTCCATTACTTGAGGCCATCAAATCAGACGAACTCGTGTATTTTGCATCTACAGAACCAGGACACCCAGACGGACCATTTGTTATGGTACTCCCCTTTTGTGGAGATTGTACAAGAATAGGATCAAATATTAAACCTGAATTCTGGATCGATGAAGACTAGACTATTCACACTAGTTGTAATAATACTCTTCGCAAACCTGCTTAGAGGCCAACAGGTTCAAGTCAATTCAGATCAGTTAGAAAAAGCAAGAAAAACCCCAAAAGAATTGGTTTGGTTAACCCTAAATAAAACCACTTTTTTTCCGTCTGAATACCTTTACTTCAACGGGTATCTCTTAAACGCTGAAAACCTTGAAACCTCAAAGGTGAGTCAGAGTATTTACATCCGATTAGTATCAGCAGATCAGAAATACTCAGAAATCAAGCGGGTATCTATCAGTGACGGGTTCGGCAGTGGCGACTGGTTTATTTCTTCTGAGCTAGCCACAGGAAGCTACACACTACAGGCCTACTCGCAATGGATGCTTAATTGGCCGGAGAGTATTTTCGAGCAAGAAATTCATGTGATAAATCCTTATACCAACGCCAAGGTTTCGGTAGAAGAACCGAACATTTTAAAAACCTCAGCGACAGGCTCCTCGAATCGTCTATTCGAAATAGATTTCAAAGCATCTTATTCGGCCAAAGATTCTGTAGCATTAAGTATTCGTCCGACAGCAGAAGGAAGCTTAATCAACCTCCCTATTAGCGTTTCTGTTCGTAAGGTCGGTGAACTAAACGAACCTCCTGTAAATCTTCAAATTGCCAAAATCGATAATTCAAGACTTGGGGATAATATTTACAAACCTGAACATCGGGGTAGTTCTCTACGACTTGAATTAAATCAGGATTATATCAATCCTGAAACAGCTATAATCACGCAACAGGGTACCAATCAATTATTCACCAAAATGGTAAAAGAGGGGTCAACATATTCTGCCACTATTGAAAACCTGTCAACAGACTATCCAGTTGTTTTACAAGAAGCTTCAAAGGTATCTCTCGCTGATTTAGTAACCTTCGAACCACTACCAAATGCCAATAAAAAGCCTCTTAACTCGACCTATAAGAAATTGAGTGAAAATCAAAAATCAATACTATTACAGCGCAGTATCTACAACCAAATCGAAAATAACTATTTCGAATTCAGGCCTGATTCGATCATCGTAAAACCGGCTAAAGACTTCTTGAGCAATCTGCCTTTTAAAGAATATGATTTGAATGAGTACAATCGATTTAGAAGTCTGAAAGAAACGATACGAGAAATTATTCCAGAGGTTAGCGTAAACACTTATAAAGGAACAGAGACCGTTGCCGTTAAGCAAATTCAAGTTTTACCGGGCTATTTACCCGCATTATTAATGATCGATGGAATTCAATTTACGACCTCAGAAGATTTGTTTAAAGTAGATGCTACCCTTGTGGATTATATTCGTATTTATACCGATCCTATAGTTTATGGAGGTAAAACCTATGCCGGTGCTCTGCTGATGGATGGCAATTCTTCGCAAGCAGACTTTTTCAAAACAGGAACACTCATTCCCAAATCATTACTAAGCGTATCCCCCAAGAAGTACTATAATCAAAATCATCTTACAGACCCAAACCTACCTGATTTTAGAACACAACTGCTATGGAACCCAAGAATGCGTATCAACTCGAACAAGACTATCCATTTAACTACTTCTGAAGTTAAAGGAACCTATACCATACAGATTCAAGGGCTAGATGGTAATGGACAACCTTTTTATGAGGAAAAATCTTTTACGGTTAATTAGTCCAATTCAACCAAATAGGCTTCTCTGCTCTCGAGCCTGCACCCTGGTTTTCACTTTGAATAATAAAATCTGTATTTATCGATGTTGGGGTAATCAAATTCACTGCTGACCCTGTGAAGTAAATAGGGTTTACTTGTAACGAATCGATTCGATTAAAGGCGTCTACATCTAGACTTAAAAAGGAACCTATCTGACTTACATACCAATTCTTTAAATCCAAATCTGCTCCTCCAGTTTTAAATTGAACGAGTGAACCTTCAGTAGGTCCTAAGAAGGTCAAATCTTCAAACAAACCATTATTGTTAGGTTCCTCAGACGCTAAATATTCTTCAAATTGAAAAGGGGAAGAAGCAATATTGGAGAGAAAGGTTTTTTTGAAATTACCTCTCCATCCGTTGGATATACGGATTCCTTCTCCAAGATCATTTAAATACAGCCGATGTAAATTTGCGGTTCCCCCCACTACACGAACTCCTACTCCAAGAGTTTGAGAAATTTCGACTTGATCAATGATAGATTGGCTTCCTACCCCATAAAGGCCTAAAGCAGCCATTGGTGACTGTTTGATGGCTTGGCCGGCATGATAAATCTTTACATAGGTGAGTCTTACAGAGTAATCAAAATCATCACCCCCACCATATAGATAATTACCTACCTCGGTAAGACGAACCCCTGATTCGTTGGTTATGGCTTGACCCATTACTTGAATACCTCCCCAATCACCAGCAGCAGGATTGTCGCTGAGAGATTCAAAAATAACAGGCTGCTCCACAGATCCGTAAATATTGAGTTGTCCACCTTGTCCAACAGCGATATAAGCACCCACATGAGGTACAACCTTAATGGTAACCCCAGGCTGAATCTCCAGCATCGATTCATCACGAATAAGTAGCGGCTCAGTTAAAGTGTAAACACCCCCAGTTCTAAGTACGGTACGCCAGATAATCTCTCCACCTAAAGGGTTTTCATAAACTGGACAAAACCTCCCGCAACTGCCTCCACAATCTATTCCCACTTCATCACCGTTTTGAACACCATCATTACAAGTCACTGATAAGCCATCTACGACCTCAGCGCTATCGCAAGAGTGCAACAACCCCATCAGTAAAATTAAGAGAGAAAATAAGTGCAATCGAGATAGTAACATTGAATCAGATTAGGTCTTCTAAAAATACTTGTTTTAGTTTATCTTCAAGCTAATGTCTCAACCTTCATCTGCATATAATTCATCAGTATCTGACCATTACAGCGCGTACAGACCTCCTTTACACGAGCTCATTTTATCGAAGATTTTAAAAGGGTGTCATTTCAAAACGACTTTAGACATAGGTTGTGGAGTAGGCACTTCAAGTATGGCATTAGTGCCTTATGCCAAAACAGTGATCGGTTATGACCCTAGTCAAGCCATGATTGAAAAAGCTACATCTCATCCGACGATAACCTACACTAACCGGTTTGAAGAACTTCCTGATTCTTGCGATCTACTTTGCTTTTTTGGCTCCCTTGAATATATCGACACCATAATGCTGAAAAAATACACGCAGAGACTAAGCAATGAGGGTCGTTTAATTTGCTGCGATTTTGAAATAGACTATGCATCTATTCTGAAAACAGCCGATATCACTGTTCAGACAACCGATTATAACCATTCAAAGAATCTTAGTAATTATCCAGAGCAATCAGGTTTCAAAGAAGAAATCTGCGAAGTCGGGTTCACCTCATTTAACTGTAATTTAGAACAGCTCAAATCACTGCTAGGTGCCGAGTTTGAGCACATGGGCAAACCGAAAGATCTTTTAGATACGATTCGATTTGATCGAGAAACTTTCGAGCTTAAAGCAGCCCTTTATTATTCAATGTATAGCAAACTATAATACATGAGAAGTCTTTTTATTCTACTATTCAGCTCATCGATACAACTTGCCATCGCACAAATTGATACCCAACAACGCATCGACAGCATTGTAGAAAACGGCATTAGAAATGGTGCTTTCCCTGGAGCACAAGTTTTCCTAAAAAAAGGAAATCAGATTCTCGTAGATAAGTCCTACGGGTTTCACACCTATGACAGTATTACACCCGTAAGTTCAAGTGACTTATACGATTTAGCGTCTATTACCAAGGTAGTTGGCTCAACCTTGGCACTTATGAAACTCTACGATGATGGGCTCTTAGATCTCGATGCTCCATTCAGCAACTACTTTCCTGATTGGAAGAAACACCCTAAGAAGAGTAAGCTAACAGTTAGAGAATTACTGGCGCACCAAGGGGGAACTGTTCCCTACATCGTTTACCTTAACAAGATCACGAAAAGAAACCACCAACTGAAAAGTCGATGGGTAAGCAACAAGCGTTCTGAAAAGTATCCAACCAAGGCCTACGAAGGAGTCTTCATTCACCAAAAATTTAAATCTTACGTTTACCGCAAGGCGAGAAAATCAAAACATTCAGATAAAACCTATCGCTATTCAGGCCTTACCTTTTTAATGATTCCTGAGGTCGTTGAGCGTTTGAGCGGTAAAGACTTCGAAACTTATTTAAATCAAAACTTCTTTGAGCAGCTAGGTGCGAGTGAGCTCCTATTTAATCCAGCAGATAAAGTTTCTATAGAGCGTATCGTGCCTACTGAGCAGGACAGCCTCTTTAGAAAAACACTAACTCGGGGTTGGGTTCACGATGAAAATGCAGCATTACTAGGAGGCGTTTCAGGTAACGCAGGTTTATTCGCTAATACCCACTCATTACTCCCAGTCTTAGAAATGCTCTTAAACGGAGGGGAATACCAAGGGAAAAAGTTTCTTGAGGCTTCAACGGTAGAGACTTTCACACAAATTCAGTTCAAAGAAAACCACAACCGAAGAGGACTAGGCTTTGACAAACCAATGATCGATAATGATACTCTTTCCTATGAAGATTCATACCCTTCACCTTTAGCAGATCCATCAGGGTATGGACACTCCGGCTTCACCGGTACATTCTTTTGGGTAGATCCCGCCACTGAACTCATCTATATCTTTTTGTCTAATAGGGTCTATCCGACAAGAGAGCAACAGGCGATCTACGACTTAAATATCAGAAAGGCGATTCTTTATGAGGGTTTGAAAATGAAGTAACCAAACTTTAACAGTTTTACTTCAATTATTCTTCTAACTTGAAAAGGTTAAACAACCAATACTATGCATCTTCATAAAATCAAAGGGCTTGCCTTTATTATGGCAATCCTTTCTGTAAATACCAGTAAGGCTCAATTTCAGGTTAAGGTTGCAGATCTCGATCATGGAAGCATCAAAGTAACACCTGCAATTCCCGCTGACGGGGTTGTAGCAGACGGTACTAAACTTACCCTAAAAGCTATCCCCGAGTCGGGGTTTGAAATTGATGCCATTTACTATACCGTTCAAGGGGGTATGTGGGGAACGACAAGCTATGAGTTTTTCTCGCCAGAAGAAACGATAACAGTTACTAAGGACATGACTATCGGAGCAACCTTTGTAGAACGTTCTCTAGTAAATAACCTAAACATCTATAGAGACATCGTCTATGCTAAGCCAGGAAAGAAAGAACTGAAATATGATGTGTTCGCACCCAAAGGGGGTAAAGATTTACCAATGGTAGTCATTATTCACGGGGGCGGATGGTCATCAAACAACGAAGACATTATGCGTGCCTTAGCGTGGGAACTAGCAAAGGAAAACACCTATGTGGTTGCTAGTATAGATTACCGTTGGATCAATTCGCTAGATGGCGATGAGACTCCCAATTCTATGCACCACCTCGTAGAGGATGTTTTTGGTGCAATTGCACACCTTCAAGAGAATGCCTCTAGGTACGGAGCTAACCCAAATCAAATTGCCGTTACAGGTGATAGCGCTGGCGGACATTTATCAGCAGCCGCTGCAACTCTCTCTGATCAGATAGGAACAGGGAATTATCCGATAAATTTCAAGCTAACACCAACCTACTTACCTGAAGGCAAAACCGCTGAACAAGTGGGTCTAGAAATCAGAAATGCCATCAAAGCGGCAGCCCCTAGCTATGGTGTTTTCGATGTAAACCCATTAAATCAATTTATCTCACAAACAGATATCGCTTATCGAAATGGTCTGTCTCCGATCAAAAATGTACCCTCAAGCAACTCAAGAAAGGTTCCACATTTTCTTACAAGAGGAACCAAGGATGGCTTAATTTCTCACGAAATGGTTCAAGCCTATGTGGATGCCTTAGAGGCCAATGGACAAAAAGCTATCTATCTTCAGGTTGAAGATGCAGGCCACGCTTTCTTTGACTGGAAACCAGACTCAACGACTCGAGCAACTTTCGATAAATACGGCGTGCCTTATGCTGCTAAAATGAGAGCCTTCTTCGACGAGGTATTTTATTAAAATAGCGATTGCCCGTACCTTTATAAAAAAAGGTGCTATTGAAAAAGAGTATTTGGCTTGCCCTATTCTTACTTTACTCCTGTACGAAGGAAAAACCAACCCTTCAAACAGAGGAATTGCCCCTATATTATTCTATCGCCCTGAGCACCTCAGGGAATGGACAAATCGATTTAAGCCCTTCATTAGCCAACAATCGCTATCTCGCCAATTCAAATCTTAAGATTTTAGCGATTCCCGAAGCGGGTTGGGTATTCACGAATTGGAGTGGATCATTAACGAGTGAAGCAAACCCTCTTGCCTTTACTATTGACAATAATCTCTCACTCCAGGCCAATTTTACCATTGAGTCACCAGAGGGTGAAGGCGAAAGTTCAGAAGGTTCAGAGGGAACGCCAGAAATCCTACAACTTGATAATGAGATGACCCTTGTTGCCATCAATGCAAAAGCTGGGGATCGTCTTTTTTATAAAGAGATAGAATACCTTGTTGTTGATGATGAATTGCTGAGAGAAATCGTAATCGACCAAAGAGAAGATTTATCTAAACTCATTACAACACTAGTAACCGATATGAGTAATCTTTTTGAAAACAAAACCACCCTAACCCCTAATATTTCATCTTGGGATACTCAAAATGTAACCACCATGAAAGCCATGTTCAAGGGCGCGACTTTATACAACGGAGATATCAGTTATTGGAATGTTGCTAAGGTTACTGATTTCTCAGAATTATTTGCTTCTACCGGAGGCTTTAACCAAGATATCGGAGGTTGGAAAACCTCAAGTGCGACTGTGATGGACGAGATGTTTTACCAAGCTGCTGTATTCAACCGAGATATTAGCAGTTGGTGCGTACCCCTCATTCAAGAAGAGCCAAGAAACTTCGCAACAGAATCGCCCCTATCGCCGGGTCAATTACCGATCTGGGGACAATGTCCTGAATAATTACTTACGCTTCCAGACCTGGGTTCTACCTAATAGTGAAAAACCGAGATAACCACGAACATTAAGAGTGTTATCATCTTTCAAGGTGATGGTACAATCGTAATTTTTGCCATTTGCAGGGTCCATGATTTTACCCTTAGTCCATGAGTTATCATCCGGCTTTAAACCCTTAACAATGACTAGACCTTCGATGGGTTTATTGTACTCATCGCCTTTACAATTCACGCAAGTTTTACCTTGATCTTCAGGTAAAAGAAGACGTTCAATTTTTCCATAAAGCTTTCCGTCTTCAACATAAAGAAGGATTTCAGATTTCTCAATTCCTGTCTCATCATCGATAGTGACCCATCGACCCTTGATGTCTGGGGTCTGAAAAAAGAGTACTAAGGAAAGTAATAGTGATACCATTTTTTCTTTCTAAATTAGGTAAGATGTTAAAAACCAGCAGTATGAAATCCGAAAAATTCACCCTTTTTAGTAGATCATTCTTTGTATTAGGGTTAATGTTGGCAACCACAACTACTTCAGCTCAAAAAGAAAATAAGTTTAAACTAGATCCTTCTACAAATATGCTTATGACCGGTAAAGGGCCGGGTCAAGATGGATCAATAAATCCATTCGCAGGCCAAGACTGTGTGGCTGTGGTAGAAAACCTAGCAAAGACTCCATTTTCGGTAAGAATTCAACAAAACGGAGTGGTTTTAAGAACTATTGAAATCGGTGATAAAGAGACCAAACAAATTGATCTTAAAGGCACAGAGGAACTGTATGTCGATACTCAACAGAAAACCACTCGATTCACCATAAACTATAAACAACCTTCTAAATCCTAAGACAATGAATAAACTATTAACTGGGCTCCTAACTCTTATTCTTTTCTCATGCACTAGTAAGGCCCCTCAACCAAAATTATCTTTAGCGCAGTGGTCATTACATCGAATGATTTGGGAGAAAAATATTTCTCCTTATGATTTTGCAGAGTACGCTCACAATCTAGGCTTCAAAGGCTTAGAGTATGTCAATCAGTTGTATCCAGAGGTCATGCTTGCAGAGGACAAGGCTGCAGCCATCGATGAGTTTGTAGCAAAGAACAATGAGCTAGCCAAGAAATATCAACTACAAAATGTACTCATCATGATTGATGGAGAAGGTAGTCTTTCTGTAGCCGATGAAACCGAGCGTGCTAAGGCTGTGGGAAACCACAAGATTTGGATAGATGCCGCCTCAGCAATGAACTGTTCAGCAATTCGTGTAAATCTTCACGGATCGAACGATTTTGAAACTTGGAGCGCAGCCTCTATCAAAAGTCTTACTGAACTAGCCAATTATGGAGCCGATAAAAACATTAATATCCTGGTTGAAAATCACGGTCGCTTGAGTTCAAACGGAGAAGCACTCATGCAAGTCATCAACAGTGTTAATCTACCGAATTGTGGAACCCTTCCCGATTATGGAAACTTCTGTATTGCTGAGGATGGCTATGGGTCAATTACTGATGAAAACTGTAGCGAGGTATACGATATCTACAAAGGTGTTGAAGAGATGATGCCAAAAGCTATGGCTCTTAGCGCAAAATCATTTGATTTTGATGAAAAAGGAAATGAAACGAATATTGATTTTACTCGAATGCTGTCCATTGCCAACAAATACAATTATCAAGGTTTTATTGGAATTGAATACGAAGGAGATAACCTAGGTGAAATTGAAGGTATTGTTGCTACTAGAGATCTAGTCCTAAAGAATCTTAATGCGAATGAAAATTACTAATCTCATAATCGCGTTATTTTCTTGTGTTTACCTAGGTAACGCTCAGTCACCTATTGGCGGATGGCAAGCAAAAACTACAGACACAAACGGTATCGAATTAAACGTATCAAGTATTGTCACCGAAACGCACCAAGTGATTACTTGGTACGACACCAGCGGAGACTTTATTAAAACCATGGGCGGATCATGGACCCTCTACGGTGACCGCTGGCAATTAAACGTTGAATTCGACTCTGAAACCCCCGATAATGTAGGGAGCACAAAAGAGTTTACTATCATTCCCAACACAGAGGGTTATCATCTTTTGCCCTTAGGTCTGACCTTCAAACAAATCGACAATGGCTATCCAGGCAAACTCATGGGGGCCTGGCAAATGACTGGCAGAAAGCGCGGGGAAGAAATGGTCTCAAGACCTATTAATCAGGCACGAAGAACTCTAAAATTGCTCTCAGGAAAGCGATTTCAATGGATTGCTTTTAATGTAGAAACTAAAGAATTCTCTGGCACAGGAGGAGGGACCTACACTACCAAAGACGGTACCTATACTGAGAACATTGAGTTCTTCTCGAGAGATCATTCAAGAGTTGGAGCCTCATTAGCAT
>Ga0255753_1004094_pt1 | contig 14675 bp, 16 predicted proteins | sample 041ome_10_FD_179953 | JGI IMG/M metagenome (GOLD analysis project Ga0255753, IMG submission 179953) | Coastal salt marsh microbial communities from the Groves Creek Marsh, Skidaway Island, Georgia - 041412US metaG (version 2) | ecosystem: Environmental > Aquatic > Marine > Intertidal zone > Salt...
GGGATAGTGAATTGGATGGGTAATATTCCATAGGTTGTTCTATTGTGTTTTTAACAGATCTCTGGACATCCAAATAGCGAAATGACGAAAAACCTATTTTACAACGACATGATTGGCGTGGCAGTGCTGTCGGTGCTATTTGCCATATTTTATTTTATCGGTGGCCAAGGAGACGGATTGCCGCTGTATTCAAAACTTGCCATCATTCCCATATTCGCGGTCTCATTAACTTCATTTAGTCAGTTGCAGTGTGTCGCCTATGGCGCGCCGTTTTTATCGGTAAAAACCGTGATCAAGGGCGTGAGTTTTGGCATTATCATGGCCTGCATTCATCTGTCTGCTATCGCTGACTTATCGGATCGATTGGCTGTTGTTATTATTTTCTTAACACAATTTACAATCACCTCTTTCTTTTGGGCGTTGCTTTCACCGCGTTCGTTGACCGACAAACAGGTTAAAAAACAAACACGGTTTCAAACCGTCCAAGAATTAGAAGCCTATAACGCATCATTGACTATCGATCGTTGGGACATTGTCACAGCTATTATGATTGCGGTGATTGCAATAACTTCAATTGTGTGGGGTAATTCGGTATCTGGGATAGTTTTTTTACTACATTCGAATTTCATAATGGCACACAAAATCCAAATTAGCACAGAACCTTTGTGGTATTCTGCGTTACGACAAACCGTTTTCTTTTTGTCGTTTGGATTAACAGTTGGACTCGGTGTTTCATAATGCTCCGCCCCATCGCGGAAGAGGGGCGATGGGGCGGCGCGCGTCCCCGTTGCATCAAAGTTGGGGAACCTTAAGGGTGACAGCGGGAAAACCAAATGTTTTTTCGCAATAATGCCTCACAGCAGGTGATAGCGCGTTGAGAAGATGACCTTAGCGCCAGAAAGGTTTTTCTGCCTCTGCCTTTGCCGCATCGCGAGATATCCCAATATCGAATAGGTGGTGATCCTCGAATGACTTTAGGGCGCGACGGCTTTTGCTGCGGTGGTTCCAATGTGTCACAATCACGGCCGGGCGCAGAAAAACGGTTGCAAGTGTTGGCAGCGTTGTTACCTGCGCCAATTGCTCTAACAAGACGATCTGATGTAGGCGTGATTGTGACATAATAAACCTCAATTGTATTGATACAAAAACATAATTGTTTAGTAATTGTACTATGCATTAGGCTGGGAATGAACGCAAAGGATGAATTGTGATGAATACAATTTCCCAAAGGTTGCCAAGCGGGGCCAAGAAAACAAAATACGATAAGCTGATCGGTTTGTTGAAAGAACAGATCGAAACAGGGCGTCTTAAAGCGGGTGACCGTTTGCCGCCTGTTCGGAATTTGGCTTATGACATTGGTGCGGCGCCCGGAACGGTTGCGCGTGCCTATAAAGAGCTGATCAAAAATGGCTATCTCGAAGCGGGCGTGGGGCAGGGTACCTTTGTGCGGCGATTCAAGGCTGCAGTTATTAAATCCTCGGTGCGCACAATGTATCTCCGCTCGCCCCGTTTGCCAGATATTGGGCAGGTTGATATTTTACGCCTTGGCTTTGTTGAATTTGCCAATTCGGCGGGTTTTGATGAATTGATGGCCTATCCAACGCGTGCAGACACTTATGACCTGCAGTCTGCTTATCTGAGTTATTTCGATGATGTACCTTTAGGGTACGTTGAACCAGATGACGTGGTCATTACCCATGGTGGCCAACATGGCGGCGTTGTTGCATTGCAAACGATCCAGAAATTGCGCCCCGGGGGAATCATTGTCGAAGACCTATCGTATCAGGGTTTCAAATCTGCGGCAGATTTGGTCGGTATCACCGTTCACGCAGTGGGCATGGATGAACATGGACCAGATCCCGATCAGATACGTGCCATCATTGCCGAACATCGGATCGCTGCAATTTTTTCATCCGCCGAAGTCAACAACCCAACGACTATTCGGACAACAAACGAGCGCCGCGCCGAAATCGCCGATATCGCGCGGGAACATGGGATCCATATCGTCGAAGACGATTGTTATCGCGTCGGGGCATACAGTGGGGTCAGCTATCGATCACTTTACCCCCAACGCTCATGGTATATTTCGTCCTTTTCTAAATCTATTTCGCCTGCATTGCGGATCGGTTGCGTCATCTGTCCATCTGGCACCGCATCCATGTTGAAAAACACGGTCTTTTTCAATTCTCTTGGGGTATCACGATCAAATTGCGAGGTTGCAAAATTCGTATTGTGTCACCCAAAAATTGGTGAAATTCAGGCGTTGATTTCAGAAGAAACAAACAAATACTTACAAGAAACCGTCAACCGTTTGGGTCAGTTTGCGATACGCTGGCGCGAAAATGTACCGATGCTTTGGCTAGAATTGCCGCGGGGATGGCGGACAACTGCGTTTTGCCAGGCGGCGCAAGATCGCGGTGTGCTGGTATCATCTTCAGAAGTCTTTACCACCCGCGACGGCAACGCCCCCCAAGCGGTGCGCATCGCAGTTAATGCCGAATATGGATTGGAGAGATACCTTGAGGCGATTGACGTGCTGGCCGATCTGTTGCGCCATCCTGATTATGTTAGTGGGGTTTAGAGCATGTTAATTTTGGGGTAAAATAATACCTATTTTTTAACCCATTGTTTTTGTTATATTAATACATGAATTGTGCCATTGACTGTGTCTAAAACCCGTATATAAACCGCCCATCACGATCAGTCGGGGCAGAATCCCGTCTGTGGGCAATCTAAACCAAGGGTAACCTTCGATGAAAACATTCTCTGCAACACCAGCAGACATCGAGAAAAAATGGATCCTGATCGACGCCGAAGGCGTTGTTTTGGGCCGTTTGGCGTCTATCGTCGCGATGCGTCTGCGTGGCAAGCACAAAGCTTCCTTCACGCCGCACATGGATTGTGGTGACAATGTCATCATTATCAATGCGGACAAAGTTCAAATCACTGGTAACAAGCGTCAAGAGAACTTCTATTGGCACACTGGTCATCCAGGCGGTATCAAATCACGCACCAAACAACAAATCTTGGAAGGCGCGCATCCTGAGCGTGTTGTCATCCAAGCGGTCAAGCGCATGTTGCCTGGTAACCGTCTAAGCCGTCAAATCATGACAAACCTACGCGTTTACGCGGGTGCAGAGCATTCACACGAAGCGCAGCAACCAGAAGTTTTGGATGTTAAATCCATGAACTCTAAAAACACTCGGGTGGCGAACTAATGGCTGAAGAAATCAAATCCTTGAGCGATCTAGAATCTGTTGCAGGCGACGCCGCAGCAGTTGTAGAAGTTGCTGCACCTCGTGAACCTGTGCGTGACGCATTGGGCCGTTCATACGCAACTGGTAAACGTAAAGACGCGGTTGCCCGCGTTTGGATTAAACCAGGTTCAGGTAAAGTCACCGTCAATGGCAAAGAAATGAACGCATATTTCGCGCGTCCAGTTTTGCAAATGATCCTGCGCCAACCTTTCCAAATTGCAGGCGTCGAAGATCAATTTGACGTGATGGCAACTGTTGCTGGTGGTGGTCTATCTGGCCAAGCCGGTGCTGTTAAGCACGGTATTTCAAAAGCACTGCAACTGTACGATCCATCCTTGCGCGCCGCGTTGAAAGCCGCAGGCTTCCTGACACGCGACAGCCGCGTTGTTGAACGTAAGAAATACGGTAAGCCTAAAGCCCGCCGTTCGTTCCAGTTCTCAAAGCGTTAATTTTTCGCTTATATCGTTCAAAAAGGTCCGCTTTTGCGGGCCTTTTTCTTTATGTGTTTAATTGGTTTTAGAATAAAAAAAATTTTAAACGTCGGTTTTTGTTAATGGCTTAGTTTGACGATGCTTGATTACGGTTTTTTTGATATCACGATTATAATTGTGAAAATCTTGATCTGCGGCGTCGCAGTTATGTCGGCGATCTTTGGGGGGTATTGGCATATTTCGCGCCCAAATCATGTCGATCATCCAGCCCCTGCGGGATTTTGGCGGCGCGCTGGCGCGGCTATGATAGATTATTCCATTCTTGCGGTTGCTTGTTCGGTTCCGAGTCTTGCCGCAATGTTAATTGCTGAAACAGCGACCCAAGCAAACAGCCAAGCAATGATGGTCTTGGTAGGCTTGGCCTTTTTGATCGTCATTGGTGCGCCTGTCGGGTTTTGGATCTATTGTGCGGCTATTGAAAGCTCGGCACGTCAGGCGACCCTTGGGAAAGCCCTTTTGGGTCTACGTGTTATTGACCTTGACGGGCACAGAATTACCTTTTCACAAGCAACGCTGCGCCATTTTGGAAAGATTTTATCCATGTTAAGTTTTTGTTTTGGATATTACATGGCAGGATGGTCGCACAAAAAACAAGCTTTGCATGATATTCCTGCGAAATGTTTGGTTGTGCGTGCGGACACACAATGATGATCAAGAGTTGTCTGGAAATACAGAGGTTCGCACAAGGTATTTTTCAAAGAATTCGGCCCTGACTTTATAGATGATGCTAATAAATGCCCAGGCGCACATTAGGCTAAATAGACCCCGTGCAATCAAGATAAAGAAAACGCTTGGTCCCAGCAGCATCATGACCGTCGTATCCTCAAATACCGAATGAAACAGATTTATCAGGATCAACGCACTGATTGCGTCGCGTGGTCCAACATTTCCCTCTTTGACGTCTTTGATCATCAGGCCCCCGCCAAAGCCTAGGCCAAGCGTCAAGCCCACGATTACGATTGTCGCCGCCTGATCGCCCATACCCAAGAGGCGCAGGAATGGCTGCAAGATCCGCCGCAATATGCGTTCAATGCCGATTATGCGTAAGCCCTCTAGAAAGAACATCAACACCACGATGACGCAAAACACGAAAATTAGGCCTTTGACCTGGTCAATGCACCAAGTTATCAGATCGGCTTCAGCCGTGAATTGCGGCAGGTTAAGGATCGCGGCACCTTGAAAGCTATCAGTAACTGTGAACCCCCAATGCAACAGGATCCCAAATATAATTGCAGCGCTGAGGCGAATAATCACCACTGCACTGGCCTTGATACCCGCTTGGCGTGAAATTGCCGCTTCAACAGGTAAACCATGGGTGAACAACATAAACGATGCCATGATTGTTGTCTGCGCAACGCTTAGGCCGCCTGAAATCGGCGTCGCAGCCAAAACCATTAATCCCGCGTATGGGTTGGTCAGTGCGGTCGTCGTCAACACAATCGCCACATCTTGGGGCAAACCCATCATCGTAACAATCGGTGCCGTGAGCTTTGTCAAGAGAGCGACAGCGCCTGCCATCTGGGCGATTTTGACAACGATCAGCGTCGGAATCATGACCCTAAAGAGCGCATATGAGACTGTAAAAATATCGTTTATGACTTTTTTGAACCGATCCATTGCCGCCTCTGAGTTTTTGTTTATTGCTACACCGTGCACGGACCCCTTTGCAATCGTTGCTTTGGGGTTTTCCTTTGAATGAATTCACGGTATTGCCAGTACAAATTCGAACAAAACAAAGCGGGTCACATACATGGCACTGGAAAAAAATTTCAACGCGGACGAGGCCGAAGGCCGCATTTATGCGAAATGGCAAGCGGCGGGCGCGTTCCGTGCGGGGGCAAATGCAACCAAGGATGAAACCTTTACCATTATGATCCCGCCGCCCAACGTGACGGGCGTTTTGCACATGGGGCATGCGTTCAACAACACGTTGCAGGATATTTTGATCCGTTGGAAACGGATGCAGGGCTATGACACGCTGTGGCAGCCCGGGACAGATCACGCCGGCATCGCGACGCAAATGGTTGTGGAACGTGAATTGGCCAAGGCCAATCAACCCAGCCGCCGCGATATGGGGCGTCAGGCCTTTTTGGCCAAGGTGTGGGAATGGAAAAAGCAATCCGGTGGGACAATCATCGAACAGCTGAAACACCTTGGTGCGTCGTGTGATTGGGATCGCACGGCCTTTACCATGTCAGGGGCACCAAACGCCCCCGCGGATGAGGGCGGCAATTTCCACGATGCGGTGATCAAGGTCTTTGTTGAGATGCATAAAAAAGGTCTGATCTATCGCGGTAAACGATTGGTCAACTGGGACCCGCATTTTGAAACAGCGATTTCCGACCTTGAGGTCGAGAATGTCGAGGTTGCGGGCCATATGTGGCATTTCAAATACCCATTGGCGGGCGGTGAAACCTATACCTATGTCGAAAAGGACGCGGATGGAAATGTTATCCTGACCGAAGAACGCGACTATATCTCAATCGCGACAACACGGCCAGAAACCATGTTGGGGGATGGCGCCGTTGCGGTTCATCCGTCAGATGAACGGTACGCGCCAATTATCGGAAAACTATGCGAAATTCCCGTTGGTCCCAAAGAACATCGCCGTCTGATCCCGATTATCACCGATGAATATCCCGATCCCAATTTCGGATCCGGCGCGGTAAAAATCACGGGCGCGCATGATTTCAATGACTACCAAGTGGCCAAGCGTGGTGGCATCCCGATGTATTCGCTTATGGACACACGTGGCGCAATGCGCAGCGATGGCAAACCCTATGCAGAAGAGGCCGCCGTGGCCCAACGCATTGCCAATGGTGAATTGGAATTTGACGAAAACATGATTGCGGCGATGAACCTTGTCCCCGACGAATATCGCGGATTGGATCGGGCCCAGGCACGGAAATTGGTTGTCGACACGATTACCGCCGAAGGCAACGCCGTGATGATCGCCAACCCCAAAGCGGGTGAAGAGGGCGAACCAGACCTGATCCCATATGTCGAAAATAAACCGATTATGCAGCCCTTTGGCGATCGCTCCAAGGTCGTGATCGAACCGATGTTAACGGACCAATGGTTCGTGGACACCGCCCAAATTGTTCGCCCCGCATTGGATGCGGTGCGGAATGGGCGGGTCAAGATCATCCCTGAGTCGGGCGAAAAGACGTATTACCATTGGTTAGAAAATATCGAACCATGGTGTATCAGCCGCCAATTGTGGTGGGGCCATCAGGTGCCTGTTTGGTATTCGCTTCCAGTCGGAGCGCTAGACGATGCACATGCAGGTTTAGGCCTAGAGCGTATTTTCAATACAACTAAGCTGATTGGGACGGATGAAGGTGACACAGCAGGGATTCCACACGGGAATACCGCAATTGAAGTTTGCCAAACATCGCCAAGTGAAGCCGCTAAAGTTTTTGATGCGCATACTCGACAGTTTTTGTTGGATCAACATGCGAACTATGTGTTTGATTGTGAGGAAGTGAAAAATAAAGATGAAGCGATAGCTTTGATTTACAATCAAAGAAATCTGAATAAACGTGTCATACCTTTTTGGCGTGACCCTGATGTTTTGGACACCTGGTTTTCTTCGGGCCTTTGGCCGATTGGTACATTGGGCTGGCCTGAAAAGACGCCCGAGCTTGGCAAATATTTCCCGACCTCTACCCTGATCACCGGTCAAGACATCCTGTTTTTCTGGGTTGCCCGGATGATGATGATGCAGCTTGCTGTTGTCGATGAAATCCCGTTCGATACCGTGTATCTGCATGGTCTGGTCCGCGATGCCAAGGGCAAGAAAATGTCAAAATCCACCGGCAACGTGATCGACCCGTTGGATATTATCAATGAATACGGCGCGGATGCGTTGCGTTTTACCAATGCCGCTATGGCGTCGATTGGTGGCGTATTGAAACTGGATATGCAGCGGATCCAAGGGTACCGTAATTTCGGCACCAAGCTATGGAATGCCACCCGTTTTGCCGAAATGAACGGCGCGAAATTCGGGGCGGCACAGCCAACCCCGACGCAGACATTGAACCGCTGGATCATGGGCGAAACTGCAAAAGTGTTGGCCGAGGTGAATGCAGCCCTAGAAACCTATCGGTTTAACGACGCGGCGCAGGCGCTTTATGCCTTTGTGTGGGGCAAGGTGTGCGATTGGTATGTTGAGCTGTCCAAGCCGTTGTTTAATAGCGACGATCAAGCGGTCATCGCGGAAACGCGCCAAACCATGGGTTGGGTGATGGATCAGTGCATGATCTTGTTACATCCCATCATGCCGTTCATTACCGAAGAGCTGTGGGGCGCTGTGGCGACCCGCTCTAAATTGTTGGTCCACGCCGAATGGCCGACCTATGCGACGGAATTGGTCGACGCAGACGCAGATCGTGAAATGAACTGGGTCATTGGCTTGATTGAAGGCATCCGATCAGCGCGTGCGCAAATGCGCGTGCCCGCGGGTTTGCAAATTCCGATGGTGGTCACAGAGTTAGACGCAGCTGGAAAATCTGCGTGGGATCAGAACGAAGCGATGATTTTGAAACTGGCCCGTGTCGTTGCATTGGACCAAGTGACAGCCATGCCCAAAGGCACAATCACCGTTGCTGTCCCAGGGGGCACGTTTGGATTGCCTTTGGCGGATGTCATCGATATTTCGGCCGAAAAGGACCGTATTCAGAAAAGCCTGGATAAGTTGGCAAAGGAATTGGGCGGCTTACGGGGACGTTTGAATAACCCAAAATTTGTTGAAAGCGCACCTGAAGATGTCATCGATGAAACGCGCGCAAATTTGGCAGACCGTGAAGAAGAAGAAGCCCAATTCAAGGCAGCCCTGGCACGTCTGAACGAGCTTTGATGTTTGATTGCCTAGGCGATCAGAAGAGCGCGGGCGAAAGCCCGCGTTTTTTTTGAGTATTTGAAAAAGTAGAAGTCTATAGACAAGAGCGTTTAGCGGCTGTTTTTTTCTTCAATCCCGGATTGCTCCTGGCGAAGTGCCAATTCTGTCATAACGTCGTGCAAGTGAACATCGCGGGATTTGAGCATAACCAGAAGGTGAAAGAGAACATCTGCGGCCTCGGACACTAGTTTTTCGCGATCGTTCTTGATGGCTTCGATGATGGCTTCTACGGCTTCTTCACCAAATTTTTCCGCGCATTTTTCGGGGCCTTTTGCCAATAATTTGGCGGTCCAGCTGCTGTCTGGGTCTGCATTGGCGCGTGTTTCGATCGTTTGAAAAAGGTCGTCCAGTGTCATATCTTCACATCCTCATCGGTATGCCGGCGGCCTGCATATGTGCCTTGGCTTCGCCAACTGTGTATTCACCAAAGTGAAAGATTGACGCGGCCAAGACAGCCGATGCGCCGCCTTTGGTCACGCCTTCGACGAGGTGGTCAAGGTTTCCAACGCCACCTGATGCAATGACGGGAATGGCCACAGCGTCGGAAATTGCCCGTGTCATCGGCAAATTAAAACCTGATTTGGTACCGTCTTTGTCCATCGACGTCAAAAGAATTTCGCCTGCGCCTTTTGCGGCAATCATGGTGGCGAATTCGACTGCGTCGATGCCTGTGGGCTTGCGCCCGCCATGGCTAAACAGTTCCCATTTTCCGGGCGCAACCGTCTTTGCATCGATCGCACACACAATACACTGCGATCCAAAGTGATCAGCAGCTTGGGCAACGACGTCTGGGTTTGCCACCGCGGCCGAGTTAAACGATACTTTGTCTGCCCCCGCCAGCAAAAGTGCGCGGACATCATCCACGGTTCGGACACCGCCGCCGACAGTTAAGGGGATAAAACATTGTTCAGCCGTGCGGCGCACCATGTCAAACATCGTCCCACGATTTTCATGCGTGGCATGAATGTCCAGAAAACAAATTTCGTCAGCGCCCGCTGCATCGTAGCGCGCGGCAGCCTCAACAGGATCACCTGCATCCCGAAGGCCAACAAAATTTACGCCCTTAACGACACGCCCATCCGCGACGTCAAGACAGGGGATGAGACGTGTTTTAAGCATTCATTACCTCAAGCGCTTGTTTTAGGTCAATTGCCCCATCATACAATGCGCGCCCTGAAATCGCTCCATTCAATGACGCACCGCAATCGTGCAGAGCGATCAGGTCGGCTATTGAACTCACGCCACCAGAGGCGATCACTGGAATAGAGACGGAACGGGCAAGCTCAGCAGTTGCCTCGATATTGGGACCCTGCATAGCACCGTCGCGGTTAATATCGGTGTAGATGATCGCTGCGACACCGGCATCTTCGAATGATCTTGCCAAATCTGTAACCATGACATTGGTTTCCTCGGCCCAACCTTTGGTTGCAACGCGGCCATTTCTAGCATCGATCCCAACTGCCACTTTGCCTGGAAATTCGCGTGCAGCTTCGCGAACCAAGTCGGGGTTTTCAACGGCAACAGTGCCCAAAATCACACGCGCCAAGCCTTTGTCGATCCAACGTGCAATGGTGTCCATCGACCGAATACCGCCGCCCAGCTGTGCGGGAACCTTACATTCGCGCAAGATGGCTTCGACAGGTGCAGCGTTCACAGGTTCGCCTTCGAATGCGCCGTTCAGATCGACCAAATGCAACCACTCACAGCCCGCCTCAACAAACGCGCGCGCTTGTGCGGCCGGGTCTGTATTAAAAACGGTCGATTTGTCCATATCTCCACGCAATAAGCGCACAGCGTTACCATCTTTCAAATCGATTGCTGGATAAAGGATCATGCAGATCTTCCTTTTTATTTTGTGACAGTCCTTTTGCATGGATCTGGATAAATTGCAACGTAACCTTGCGACAGGCTTGCCATGAATCAGCAATGATCGCAGTATTGGGCGAAGGAACAAAGGAGTTCACATGAAAAAACTAATTCTTTCTGTTTTCACGGCTTTGGTTGTTGGCACGCCTCTTTTCGCGGATCCTATCTTTGGTACTTGGCAAACTGTACCAGATGACAATGGAAACTATGGCTATATTGAAGTCAAAAACTGTGGTGGTACGATTTGCGGTACGCTTTCCAAAAGTTTCGACTCGGCGGGTAAAACTGTCTCATCAGAACATAAAGGCAAGAAAATCATCTGGGATATGAAGCCAAACGGCGGTGGCAAATATTCTGGTGGAAAAATTTGGTCGCCAGATCGGGACAAGGTTTACACGTCCAAACTCGAGATGGTTGATAACAATAGCCTAAAGGTATCAGGTTGTATTGCCTTTATCTGTCGCGACGGCGGCACTTGGAAACGTATTAAATAATATTTTCTGTCTCAAAATATCCTCGCCGAAGGCATGCGCGTAGCGCATTCATATATCGGCGGGGATAAGATCAGCAAATGCAAACCCATTTCGGGTGTGACGTTCCCCCCAATGGGCAGGTATCGCTGTTTTATAAAGGGGCATATCTAAAACAACGGTATGGAATTCGCCGTTTTCACCGCAGGGATCCACATTACTGGGAAGATCATCAAGAAACTTTTTATCCAACTGACGGCCAACGAATGAGGGATCCAAAACCTTTAAATCGCAGGCGACCACGCGAATATCAAATCCAAGATCTAACAATTCGCAAACAAGTGCGCGCGTGGGACGGCCCCAAATCGGAAAGACTGGGGTAATGCCACATCCTGTCATTTGTGTTTCGCGATAATGGCGAATGTCCTCTAAAAAGAGATCACCGAAAATCATTACCTCGATCCCGTGGCGACGCAAGTCGCTATAGGCTGCGTCCATGCGGTTTTGGTATATTTCGTTGCTACAAGGCCAAGTAATATGCGCCGTAAACAACTCCAGCCCAAGCGCGGCCGATTGCTTTTCTATAACCGAAAGCCGCGTGTCAAGCATGGCGATGCGTTGGCATCGTTCGGTTACTGTAGCGAACAAGCCAATGATGTCATAATCGCCAGATTTCATCGCAGACATTAAGGCGTATGAACAATCTTTGCCCGAAGACCAAGCCACAACAGCCTTTGGCTTTAGGGGCGCCATGTCAAAAAGTTTCCGATCATCTTTAAGCCAAGGGTCGCACTTTTTTCTGGATGGAACTGTAGTCCGATCATTGTATCGCGGCCGACGATGGCCGTGATGTCGCTTGCGTAATCAACATGTGCCAACCGGTGCGCCGCAGTTGCCATTCGCATGTGGTAGGAATGAACAAAATAGACGTGATCACCATTCTTGACACCGTCCAAAACAGGGTGGGTCGCGTCTATAATCAGATCGTTCCAACCCATGTGCGGCACTTTTAGCGCTGGATCATTCGGCGTGATCTTGGACACTTCGCCGTCCACCCAACCCAAACCGCGGGTTGTTTCATACTCATGGCCCTGTTTTGCCATTAACTGCATTCCAACGCAGATCCCCATGAAAGGCCGCGCCTTTGTCTCAACCGCTTCAATCAGGGCTTGATAAACCGCCGATGACTCAAGCGCGGTGCGACATGCAGGAAAAGCGCCATCACCGGGCAAAACAATGCGATCTGCACCCGCGACCACATCAGGATCAGCGGTGACAACAACCTGACCTACGTCTAGTTCGCTGGCCATACGTTCAAATGCTTTTTGCGCGGAATGCAGGTTTCCGCTTTCGTAGTCAATAATTGCTGTCAGCATTGTGGTTACAATGCCCCTTTGGTCGACGGCAAACTGTCTGCCATACGCGGGTTGGTTTCAACCGCTTGGCGCAAGGCACGCGCAACAGATTTGAATGCAGCCTCGGCGATATGGTGACTATTAAACCCGTGCAATTTGTCTATGTGCAAGGTTATCCCGCCATGCGTCGATAGTGCTTGGAAAAACTCGCGGACCAATTCGGTGTCAAACGTTCCAATTTTCTGCGTCGGGAAATCAACGTTGAAGATTAAAAACGGCCGTGCGGACAGATCCAGCGCACAACGGATCTGTGCATCATCCATCGCCAAAAGACAGCTGCCATAGCGATTTATGCCTTTCTTGTCGCCCAACGCCTTCGCAATAGCTTGGCCAATCGCGATGCCTGTATCTTCGACGGTGTGGTGATCATCAATATGATAATCGCCCGCTGCCCGGATGGTCATATCGATCAGGGAATGGCGCGAAAGCTGATCAAGCATATGGTCAAAAAAGCCAACGCCTGTTTGGTTGTCATATTTTCCAGTACCGTCCAAATTTAGCGATACTGAAATTTTGGTTTCAGCGGTATTTCTTTCGATTGTTTCGCGTCTCATGGCGATGCCTTTCGTCAATTTTGTCGATGTTATAGCGGTGCTGTGCGGAAAGTCCAAGCATCTGCAAACATTCGAGTCATCTGTGCCTTTTTTGTCTTAGATTCCAAAATGACGCGAGGATAAGCGAAATTCCGCTTGTCATGGATATCATTCTGCAATTACCGTGGTCGCAATGATATTTTCTTGTGCGGAGGAAACAATGAAAAAACTACTTATTTTATCGGTAAGTGTGGCGAGCATGTCCGCATCCATTGCCGCAGCGGGGGGCTGGCAAGCGTCATCGCTAGATACTGCGTTTATGTACAACACTGGTGCTTTCGCAGAAATTTCGTTCGGAAAAGTAACGCCAAGCATAAAAGCAAAGACTGCGATGGATTTTAGCGGAAACCTATCAGACAGCGGACGTTCGGTCATTGGCGATGAAAATCGCACATCCATGTCATTCAAAACGGATGTCGTTAACTTATCTTTTGGTGTGTCTACATACAAATATGGTTCGATTCAGATGCAGGGTGGCGCGTCAGATGCGCCGACTGGCACATGGATTCCTGATGCAGATGCGACCATCGATACAATTGCCATGCTTGGTAAGTGGAAAGCGACAGGCAACATTGACGTGCTGTTCGGCATGACAAGCAACACATTGCAAGACAGCACAGTAAATACGATAATGGGGCAGTATGATATCGCGTCTTCGTCGGCGACTCGTCCTGTGCTGGGCGTTGCCTATTCTATTCCCGACATCGCATTGCGCATCGAAGCACTTTACATGTCAAACACGAACATGACGTCTTCAACAAATTTTGTAGAGGCACAATACGGCGCGCCTGAATTGGCCGCATTTCAAATGCCAGCAATAAGCTATGGGGACGTTGTTGCCGCGTCGACTCAAAATCCAGCAATTTCGGGCCTTTTTCAGCAATATGGACAGGCACTCGCAACTAATAACCCCGTAACGATTACAAACTTCTTAAATACAAACATAGGTAATGGCGTAACTGCAAAGCAGGCTCTTACCTTGACCTCTGCGGCGACGTCCACGGTTTCCGGTCTTGATGCAACATTGATCCTTCCTGAAACGCTTCGATTAAATTTTCAAACTGGTGTAGCGGCGGATACGCTTTTGTTTGGCTCGATTGAGCACGTCAAATGGTCTGGTGCGCAGATTACGGTGCCGACTGGGTCATTAGCAACCAGCATCGAAACAGAATTTGCGGATACGACATCTTATAGTTTGGGTATTGGCCGCAAATTAAACGAGCAATGGTCGATTTCGGCGACATACTTAAGAGAGCCAGGCAACGACAGCACAAGCAGTAGTCTATTTACCGTATCAAACGGAACAGAAGGCGTGACATTAGGCGCGCGATACACCCAAGGAAACATGGTTGTATCTGGTGGCGTAAATTACACGCGCGTAGGTGCCGTAGATATTGTTACAGCCAGTGGTCAGACTTTGGCGACATATAGTGGGAATACCGCCATGGGTGTTGGTCTAAAATTAGGGTTTACATTCTAATAGTGACTTAAGAAGGGCGCGGATGTCGGTTCGCGCTTTTTGTTTTTTAGTTTTATAAAATGAGTTTTTATATGAACGGTTCATTCGCGGCGTTGATGATTGGTTTGGGTCTTTGGGATATGGGCGTCAATTATTGCCCATCAACGGGGTGTTTGGCCGCGAATGCCGTGGATGCATGCGACAGCTATTCAATCCACCAAAAT
>Ga0255753_1004102_pt1 | contig 14658 bp, 12 predicted proteins | sample 041ome_10_FD_179953 | JGI IMG/M metagenome (GOLD analysis project Ga0255753, IMG submission 179953) | Coastal salt marsh microbial communities from the Groves Creek Marsh, Skidaway Island, Georgia - 041412US metaG (version 2) | ecosystem: Environmental > Aquatic > Marine > Intertidal zone > Salt...
ATTTGTTTCTTCATTTTGTTTTATCATATCCATTTGTTTGAGAATTAATTGTTCTTTTGTTTCTAATTCAAATTGTAAAGTATCAATCTTATTTTTAAATTGTCTTTCAATATCTTTTAAACAATCTTTTCTTACTTCATCTAATTGAATATTTAATCGGTTCATTTCTTCTTGGTGTTTTGATATTAATTGTTCTTCATGTTTTTGCATTTCTTCATTTGAAAGAATTATATTTTTATTATCTAAGTCTTTTAACATTTCAAATATTAAAGATAATTCATTATTTAATTTTGTTGTATCTTTATCTTCATTACTTAATAAGCGAACACTAGTTAATATATTATCAATATATTTAAGTTCTGTATTTACAATTAATATTTTTTCAGAAGACATATATAATTAATATTAATAAATAAATCAATTTTTAATAAGAAAAATCACTTATAAATATATAGTTATATTTATGAAATCTAAAAATAATAAAATAAAAACACCAATTAAAAATACATATACAAAAACTAAACCAGATAAACTTTCACCAGCAACAACATTATCATTAAATACAGTTAAAGAAAGGTCTAAGAAATTATCAAAGTTATATAAACCAGCAACAATTGTAAGTAAATTTTATCCATTATATTTAGCACTTAAAAAGAAAGAAATAAATAAAACAAATATTGATAATGAAGAAAAATTTAAAAAAGTGATAAATCAAAGACCAATTATAAATGAGACCAATTATAAATCAGAAGAAATTCAAAAATTAATAAAAGCAACAAGTTATAAAAAGAAAGAAAAATTATATAATAAATTTCTTGATAATGTTCGGTCGAATCTAATTTTAACAATACATTTTCCAGAAGATATTTTAAAACAATTACTTGAAGCGGATTACTATCTTAATAAATATGAAATATATAAAAAAGAGACACAACAAGATGCATTTAAAATTATTAATAAATTTAAAAAACTTGCAGATAAAGTAAAATCAATGAATAGATATGAATTATCATTTAGAACAACATTATATAAATTTAGTAAAAAACTTGGTATTGAAAAATATATTACAATGTATATATTTCTTCCAAATTATTTAATGAAGAAATTCAAAAAGATATTTCCCCAAAAACAATTTGATATGTTATATAGTTATTTAAGATTAATGACAGAGAATATATTATTTGATATTTCATTATTTAACAATGATATATATGAACGACCGAAATATGGTTGTGTAAATGTTGAAAAAAATATCAATGGATGTGCTCCTCAATATGGTAGTTTATGGATGAAGTTATATAATAATAAAGATATCATAAATAAGATTACATTAACTTCCGCAAATTCTCTTTTTTCAAGCACAATTCAAAAAGAGATTAATAAATTACCAAATTACAAAGAAGATAAATCAAATATTGGGACTATCAAATATATAGATAGTGTTATCTTCAATATGAATCCGATAACTCTTGCCAAAATGATAGATGCATATTTAATAGATAATAGAAAAACATATATTAATGATAAAAGAAAATTAAATAAATATCTAGAATTTCAATATCATGGAATATTTGATATCAAAAAAAATGTAGCTGAAATATATTATCCGAAATCAAAAGATAAAAAATTAAGTGAAGATATTACAAAGTTTTGTAAAAAATTCAATTGTAAATCATTTGCATATTAATTACGATACCATCTATATAGAATATAAGTAATACTAACACACATAAAACCGAGAATGATATATCCGAACATATTATAATAAAGTAAATTATTTAATTTTTAACTAATTTATTTATAAAATAAGTCCATTATACATATTTGTTTTTTAAAATTTGATATTTAATTATGGTGCTTTTTTAACTAAAAGATAAAATCTATATTTTAAATCATAATTATATCTTTCAATTGGTTGAAAACTCCAATGTTTAATATTATGTCCGGCATATAAAATACTAGTAATATCCTTATAATAACCATTCATATTTCCATATGAATTACAAAGAGAATCTAATAAATCTTTCTTTAATCCAGATGATAAATATTTCTTTTTAATAATTTCAATATCAATCAAATATTCTTCTTTTAATTCTCTTGGAATATGATGACATAATTCTCGAAAATTTATATAACCATCAAAGTTTTCAAAATCATCATCATCTTGACATACAAATTTATTTAATTTTTGATTTAAATCTTTATTCTCAATTTGAAATTTATATTCTTTAAATTCTGGTTGATTTAAATAATTTTGAAATACTTGATAATTTTTTTCTAATTCATTTAAATTATTTGTTAATGAATTAATTTTTTTATACAAATGTTGAACATATATTATTTTAAATAATAAAATAATAGAAACTCCAAAGACTAAATAATTTTTAAAATTATCTGTTTCTTCTGTTTGAATAATCATTGTATTCATTATTTCTTTTAAATTTGTATTATATTTAATTTATAATATAATTAATAATCAATTTTAATTCTCTTTAAATTTTGCAAGAACCATATAATGGTCGCTAATATCTTCAGCTTCTCTTCGTTTAAATGGAGAATAAATATTAAGAAAGAAACTAGAAGAATAAATAATATCATTTGACATTTGTGGTGATTTTAATTTTACAACTTGTTGAGTTGAACATTTAAAATCTTCGCAATCATATGCGAAGAAATCTAATAATTCATATTTACAATCTGGGTCATTTACAGAAGTGATTCTTCTTTCAACCCAATCATTATTAGGTTTCATTGTGTATTTTTCATCACCAATAAGTTCTGGATATTTATATTCAAATATTTCATCAATATTATTTTTTTCATCGGTATGAAAATCAATATTCCAATCACCACATAAAATGATTGCTTCATCTTCAGCGATATGTTCTTCTTCATGAGATAAACATTTTTCATCAATCCATTTTTTTAAATCGACCATTTGTGATTTTCTAGACCCTTGACTAAAAGAATCTAAATGAAAAGTAAATGTATTATAATATTTTGCATTTTTTAATATTTTTGCATGAATACATCCTTTTGTTGACATTGCATTCCATACATAAGCTTGTGAAGAATCAAATATAAACATTGATTGACTAATAATTGGCCAACGAGAAAATATTATTGTGCCACCATTCATTTTAAATAAAGTGCTTGGATGACGAATTGATTCTTTAAAAGTTTTCTTTATATTTGTACGTTTTGTTCTAAATAGAAAACCAATCTTCTTTAATTCTTTCTTTAAAATTTTATAAACTTTATTATCAAAAATTTCTTGAAGACATAAAACATCAATTTGTAAATCATTACTATTTTCATATTCAGTAATTGTTTTTGCGAATAATTTTGCACGAATAATTTGATTATCCCAAAATACTGTACGAGGACGACAATACATATTATAAGATGCAACAGTTAATTCTTTTGAAGAAGACATTTGGTTTATTATATTATTTAATATTATAATTCTATTTTAATATTAAATTTTATAAAAATAATTATTGTTGTGGTTTAGTTGGATAATTATTATAGTAATTATTAACAAATTGTTGATATTGTTGTGGATTAAATTGTTGTTGTTGTTGTTGTTGTTGTTGTGGGAAAAATTGTTGTGGATTAAATTGTTGTTGAGATTGTTGCATTTGATTATTTGGTTGAAAATGTTGAATTGTTCTTGGGTTCATTTTAATTGGATTATTATTAATTTCTGTTTTTCTTTTTTCTTTATTAAGTTTTATTTCTGGCATATTAAAACTATTTCTATCTATAAAAGCAACATTATTAACTTTTTGTTGTTGATTTTGAACTGGTTTATATGCATCATTATCAACTGTTCTTTTAACAAAACTTAATTCTTCTGTATTAAGTTCTTCACGAGGATTTCTAGTATTTGCTGCATAAATACGTCTTCCACTATTATGATAAGCGTGTTTATTTTTAATACTATTTGAATTAACATATTCACTCATATTTCTATCCATAACATAACTACTTGATAAATATGGATTTTCATATTTTATTTTTTCGTTTGTACCATTAAAAAACATTCTATCAACATTAACATCGGTTTCATCAATATATTCTGGATAATTTTTTTTATATTCTGGATTTGTTTTCCAAGATTTATCTTGACGTGTATTATTATTAAATGCCATTCTATCTACATTAATATCATTACCTTGATTAATAAATAAATTGAATCTATTATTCATATTATATATTAAATAGATATTATATAATATTTAATTTAAAAATAATTTAAGTCCGATATAATAAATGTTTTTTAAAATAAATAATTTTAAACATCATCTTCTTCTGTAATCTCGGTAATTGTCTTATTAATAATTTGTGGATTTTTTTTATCCTTTTCATTATTACCAGATTTAATATATAAATCATATTCATTTGGATAGAAAATATAATCTACTTTTAAAGTTCCTTTTCGATTAAGTCTATTTCCTCTTCCAATTACTTGTATTTCAGTATTCTTATCAATATAATTTAATAAAATTAATTTATCTGCCATTTGTAAATTCAATCCACTACCCATATATTGTGGATTAAGAATTAATACATTTATTTTTCCCTTTTCAAATTTTTCTATTTTTTTACGAATAACATTATTATTTCCTTTTAAAATTTCTGCATTTAATTTTAATTTATTAAATATAAAAACTGCATCTTTTTCAATTGTACTACTTTCCGTAAAAAATAATATTCTGTCTCCTTCTTTAATTGCAGATGATAAAATATCTTCAAAATATTTCATTTTATTAAAAACATTATGGGTTTCATCTTTTGTAAAATTAAATTTATTAAAATCAAAATCTTTAAGTTTATCTTTATTAAATAAAGTATCAAATAATTCATTAAACTTTTTATAATCAATTAATTTAAAATACTCTTTATGAGTTAATAATAAATCAATATCTCTCTGTAATTTTTCTTCTATTGTAAGATTATTAAAACGAGAAGTAGGTAATATTAGATTATGTTCAAAATGGGTTCTTTGATGACACATTTTACAATTTTCACAAACAAAAGTATTTGGATTATAATCAGATTTTTTTTGACAACATAATAAACATAACTTTGTTTCTTTTATTTTTTTCATTAATGATTTTGCAAGACTAATTTGTGGTAATAAATATGTATATAATGTTCTTAAGATATAATTAGTTGTATAACTTATATCTATATTTCGAAGTTTAAATTCTTTCAATAATTTTTTATTAACAACTGAACTATTATTTTTAATATCTCGAATACCACTTAATCCAATACTATGTAAATTTTTTTTCGACATTACTTTTTGAATATTTGTTTTTGTACTATTAACATTAATATTAAAGTAATAAATACCTTCATGTACGCGTCGTAATAAATCTACTAAATATGTTTGTAAAAATATAGAAGTTGTCCAATGAGTTGGATAATTATTTACTTTAGTAGTTTCAAATGATGTAAATATATTATGAAAAATTTCTTTGAATTTTTCAATATGAATTCTATTATTATTTACTGAATAACTAGGATTTATATAACTAAAATAAGATTGAATATAATATCTATCGATTTTTAAATCATTAAATATTAAATATGGATTATTTTGAATAATTGATGTTAATATTCCTTGTTTTGGTTTAATAACTTTTGCAAATTGATAAATAAATGGTATATCAATTATATTAAAAGTTTTTTCTGGTTCTGGAAGTTTCATATATTTTGCGATATATGTTTCATCACATTTAATTGAAATCATATTAATAATTGTTTTCATTGTATAACTTACTTCTGAATCAAAAATAGTATCTTTATAAGACGGATTAAATATTTTTTTTAAAGGAGACATAAATAAAATTTCATCAATAAAAGATACAAAATATTTATTTCTTCTATAATTTCCTTTAAATTTATTTTGTATTAATCTTTCTTGTGTTGCAGTGATAAACCAAATAAATTTTGTATTTGGTATTTTATCAACTTTTACTTTAATTGTATCTGCTTCATCAATAATTACTCTTTCCCATAAAACAATTTCATGTGTCATATCCATTAATTCTTTCATTTTTGTTGAAGTGCATAGAACAATATCATATTGATGTAAATAATTTGATTTTATAATATCATCAACAGTAAAATTAATATCTTTAATACTTTTAATAATTTTAATTTTATAATCAGTTAATTTCATTAAATCTGTTTTCCATTGTGCTATTAAACTATGTGGAACTACAATTAAATTGGTTCTTGGTTCAATAATATAAGACATATCATTATTAAATGAAATTAAATCTGTTTTAACAAAAGAATTTTGAATAGAATTATTTTTATTTTCATTCAAAACTTTTCTTGTTTCTAATGAAACATCAATATTATCATTAATATAACAAAATTGCATAAGTTCTCCAATAATATCATTTGGAAAATTAGTTGTTTCAATTAAAGTATCTTTATATTCTTGTCTTTGAATATCATTATGTTTTCCGATATCATCAATTAATCTTTTATTTTTAAGTAATCCAGCCATAATATATGTTTTCCCTGAACCAACTGTATTTGCTAATATACCAACATTTGATTTAACGCGAAAAGAAATATCGGCATAATTAGGTATTTTATAATAGATATCACTCTCATAATATTCATAATATTGCCGTAAATCCTCACAAAAAACACCACTTAAACAATAATATTTGTTGATAATTTTTTTTAAATTTAAAATATTAGAAGAAACATTTTTATCAGAAGATTTAAATGTAATAATTCTTTCTTCTTCATGTTTTAACATTCTATCAAGTGTTGCAATTTGATAATGATTTAATTTAATATTACCTTTTAATTCATTATCAAAAATATAATCACCTTCAGTATCTTGATTGATTAAAGTTTGACTCTTGAAATAGTTAATTTCAGTTGACATTATTATTATATTATTTATTTATAAAAACTGAAGTAATCAATTTTAATAATAAAATTAAATACAAGTCCATAATAAAAATTATTTTTTAAAAATTTTATTTTAAAAAATATTTATTCCTCTTTTTCATCATCATCAGAATCATCTTCGCTATCGCTATCACTATCTTCTTCATCATTGGATTTATCTACATTGTGGTGATTTTTAAATTCTTCTTCTGAAAAATATTTTTTCCATAATTTTTCTAAATCAATAACAATATATTCTTTTTTAATACCTTTTAATTTTTTAATTCCAATTTCTCCTTTAAATGTTGTTTTAAGATAATTTAAAAAGTATGCTTTTGCTCTAAATTTTTTCTGAAAACAATTATTTTCATCAAAGAATTTAATAAACATTTTTTTATAAAATGCATCTTTGACAATGCCAATACAATTATCAGTTCCATTCCAATTAAGTGATGGATAATATTCATTTGGGTCAAGATAATCTAAATCGATACTTTCCATTTTTAATAAATCTTTTAAGAATTGGTCAACAGGGTCTTCAGACCTCATTGAGAAATAATCCTCTGTTAATGGTCTATTATGTTCCCAGTCATTATTTCTTTTAAATGGAATTTCATGGTCTTCTAAAAATTTACCAAATTGATAAATAGTATATGGGTCTTCCATTATTTGTTGTAATCGATGAATATAATCCATATCTCTAACTTTATCAAATGTGTAAACAACAATACGTCTATCTTCACTATCAAAGAATACACCATCAGAATAGTTTGTTGTCATCATATAACGAATATATGTTTTAATTTTGTGTTGTGGTTTATTCTTTTCATTATAAATAGCACTTTCTCTTTGTGAGAAATCTTTAATTGTATTGTGATATTTTCTTGTAGTAAATCTATCAACCTCTTCAATTATGTTAATTAATTTTGCAACGTGAGCGTGAGAGTGTGTATCTAAGATTTGTTCAAAAGAACCGAAATATGAAAAACTTGGTCCAATAACATTACTAATAAATTTTGTAAATCCAGATTTACCAGTACCATGAATCTTAGAGTATAATACTAAAATAATATGCGGAACACGTGTTGGTTCTTGAATAATATTAGCAAGATAACTAATTAAATACCAAAATGATTTTTTTGCTAATTTAATTTGGTCTTTATCGCCAGATTGTTTTGCTCTTTTATAACCACATACATAATTTTTAATATGGTTTAAAAGAAATTCAAAATCTTCTTTTTTCTCATCTGGAATATTAAGTTTTTCATTATGATTTAATACAGTTTGATAATTGAAACCAGTAAATAAGTTAAAATCACCATTATTAATCTTTTGCATAGATGATAAACAACCATAAGGTTGAAATGATAAATTTGAATAACTCATTTTATTCATATCAACTTCATAACGTTTATAGAAATTAACTAATTTGGTTGCAGTATCTGTTTTTAATACTTCTCCGGTCTCTGGGTCAATTTCTTCATTGTCTCCACCTTTTGCTTGTTTAAATTCAGTATAGTATAAATCTTTCTTATAACCATCAATATTAACACCTTTGATTTGTCTTTCATAATAATTATATTTTTCATTATATTCATAACCTAATCTATAATAAGAATTAGTATCACGAATATAAACGAAAAAGTTTTCAAAGTATTGTTTAACTTCATTATAGTTATCACTTCTATCCATTTGAATAGGCATATGATTTAAGAAATTAACATCAAAGTGTAAAGTTGGAACTTTTGGTTTAAATAATACTTTTTCAAAGTTTTGACATCTTTCACTATGACATCTTACTTTTAAAGTATTAGTATTTTTATTCCAAATTAAATAGTTATGATTATTATCGTGTAATTCACCACATTCAAATTCACGAATGTCATATAAAACACAATTAATTGCATCACCAGAACCATCTTTTTCTCCCATTGTAGTATAATTTGTGATAATGCTTTCAATTTCTTGATTTGCATTCATAGTATCCATAATTAATTGTTTATTAATTTTTTCAACAGATGTTTCTTGATAAACTACATCATTAAGATTTCCAACTTTAAGATGAATGTCGTCACAATAATCAGTAATAGAAACTAAATGTTTATGATATTCTTCTTTTGTTTCAAAATTATCAGGAACTAATAAAGAATTTTTATCTTCTTTAGATTTCTTTGTCATTGGCATTCTAAATTTATTCCAACCATTACGATAGATTTTGGTATCAATACCAGATTCTAATTGTAATTCACGAAATTTATACATATTTTCTTTGATAAATAATCCTAATGTATTAATATCACAACGTTTATTTGATAATACAAAGTGAAAAGATGCTTTCATTTTTGGAATTTCTTTGATTTTCTTACCTTTGACTTTTTCTCTTTTCATAATCATTCTTGTATCATTGGAAGTTGCCCATTCTTCTGGTTTAGTATTGAATAACTCACATAAGACTAACATAATATTATTTTTAGATTCTTCTACAGCATTAAATGAGAAGTTATCCATTGGATAATATTCTTCATAATCAATATGTGGTTTAACTTTAATTTTATCAGCATTGAAATATTCAAAAGCAGTACGTCCAGTTTGTCTAATATTCTTATTATATGTTTTTGTTAAATAATCATATAATTCAGAATATTTTTGTTTCTTTGGTTCTTTACAAGCCATGACATATACTAATTGAACTTCTGTATCCATATCAAATTCTTGAGTTTTAGATTCTTGAGTTTTAGATTCTTGAGTAGCTAAAGACATGTTAAAGTTAAATTTTTTATTCTATATCTTATCTTATATTTGAGAATCAATTTTAAAATTTTTTTCAAATTTTAATATTTCATTATAATCAAATTAATAGGTATAACTTGATTATAAAAAATTATTTAATAAGTTAATTATTAAATTTAATTTAGTATTATTAATATTAGTATCGACTAATAATTTTTGATATAAATTAATATTTACTTTTTTATTAGTATTTTTATTTATAATAGTTAGTTGGTTTGTAGTCTTTTCAAAATTAATAATATTTAATAGTTTTTTATCAAAAATATTTTTACTGTATAGTAAGTTTAATTCAGGGAAATATAATTTTAAATTATTTTCTTTGAAATCAATAACATAACATTCATATGTTTTATTTTTGATTGAATGATTAATACAATATACTAAATCTATTTCTCTGGAAATTTTTTTATTAATTTTACATTCTTTATTAATATCATCACAATTATATTTTAGTTTAGTAGTAAGTTTTTGATTAGTCATAACTTCTTTAATTTGTAAATGAGTAATAATATCAACAACTCTACGAATAGGAGAAGTAAAATGTGTATAATAGTCTAATTTTAATCCATGATGATAATATGATTTTTCAGAACCATTAAACTCTTCATAAATAGCAGATTGTGAATTATAATAGTGAATAAAGTTTCTAGTCTTTTCATCTGTAATTTCTTGTTCAATATTTATTTTAGTTTCTTTATGAGTTCTTAATACTGGATTTTTATTATTCTTTATTAAAAATTCTGCAGTTAATTTATTTGCCAAAATCATAAAATTTTCAACCATATGATGACTATCAAATACATCATTATTTTTAGATTGAAATAAAGTTTTAGATATTTTGAATAATTTAAATATATTACCTTTCTTTTGTTTAATCATTTTATTTGCTTTTTCATATGTAAAATTTTTATTAAGATTAACAATACTTTTTTGAATTTCAAAATCAATCATATTATAATTATCATCAAAATATACATATAAACTTAATGTCAATCTATCTTGCTTACATCTTAATGAGAATAAATAATCACTTAATATTTTTGGAAATACATCAAATTTCTTATCTTTAGTATAAACTGTAAAAAATTGTTTTTCAATATAATTATATAAATCTAATTTATCCATCCAAAAAGATACATCTGCAATATGAATTCCAACTTTGTGTTTATTATTAATAAATTCATAACTTAAAGCATCATCAATATCAAGACAACCTTCTGGGTCAATTGATATAATATTTAATGAACGAATATCAATATAATTATTTTGTGTAAGTTCATCAATAGAAACAATATCTAATAATTTAGAATTACCTTTAATTTTATATTTATTATGTAATTTTTTAGTTCTTTGATTAACATTATAATAATTTAAAATTTTTTCGTATTCAACATTTTCTTCTCCAACTTTACCAATAATTTTAATTAATTCTCCATGTGGCATTTTTTGAACCCATCTATCAAAACGAATAATAGCATATTGTTGGCTATTTGTTTTAAATAAATTTCTATCATTAACACTAACTAGAAAATTAGGATAATAATTATCTAATGGTTCGAATAAGAAATAAGGATTTCTTTTGTTATTAAGACCATAAATAACAGTAGTAGAAATTTTTAATACTCCAACAATTCTTTTTTTAAGGATAGAATGTTTAACATCGATTACAATATTATTTTCTTTATCGTATTTTATAGTATCATTATGAAAAAAAGGTTTCTGTTGAAAGTTTTTAAAATTTTGTAATGATAATTTTAATGTTTCAAAATCATTATGAAGAATAATATCTTCATAAGTTTTATTAAAAATAGATACTTTAAATTCCATCTTATTTAAAATAGATATTTCAATTTTAAATTTATAAAGTATTAAATAAGTCCAATGCAACAAATGATTTTTAAAATTAATTCATTCTAATTATTGTATTAAATTACAATCTGAATCATATGCGGATGATTCTTCTGATTCATATGCAGAATCTCTATCTGTTTCATATTCAGAAGTTCCTTCTGATTCATATTCAGAATCTGTATCTGGATTATAGTCAGAATCGTCTTCTGAGTTATATTTCCATGGTACAAATGTTAATATATGTTTTTTATTATTCTCTTTTTCTGTATATACTAAAGCATATTCTTTATCTCTGTTTTCAGTTATATGAAAATACGTTTTAAATCCATCTTCATCTTCTGAATCTTCTTCTGAATCTTCTTCAGTATTTTCAAACTCATAATAATAATCTTCATAATCTTCGATTGAAACTATTTTATTAGTAATATTATCAATTCTTGTTAATTTAACTTCTTCATTACTAATTCTTTCAAGTACAACTACGCTAAATTCTTCATCAGAATCTAAATAATTATACATTTCATACATAATTTTTTTTACAATATTATTATTATTATCAATAACGTGATAATAAGAGACTGCTCCATCATCTGTTTTTTCTATATTTATTAAAGAACGTTTTGTAATGTCATTTAATAATGCTTTTGATAAAGACATAATGTTGTAAAGTATATTATAAAGTATAAAATATTTAAGTTATAAATATTTATAAATTCAATTTTAATTTAAGATTAATAATAAATATTATAAAAAATAAATTATTTAAATATATAGAAACCATTATGAGTTTTATTGAAAATATTAATCGGTCTGGAAATAATATGTCAAAAAATTTTAATATTGATGATTTTAATAGTAATTTTACAATTGAGAATGGTTCAACACAAATGTCAGAAGTATTAACATTTGAACTTCCAGATAATAATATTGTTGCAGAACATGGTTTGCCATACAATGGAAATAAATTAAATCGTGTTCAAGAATTTCAATTAAAACAATTTAAAATCGACACAAAATTATTAGATAAACGATTTATGAATCCAGAAGGTAATTATACAAATCCATATATGGAAAATTTTATAGACCCGAATCAAGATTCGGAAACAAGACATGTATTTCTTGTAATAGTAGATAAATATACACGAAAATATTTATCAATAAAAAGGAATCCATATAATTATGATATGACAGGAGGAAGAACAAAGATAGTTGAATCTTTTGAAAATGCAGCGATTAGAAATTTAAAATTAGAAACAGGATTAGATGTAGATAAAAATCATTTAATAAAATTATTAGATGCAACAGGAAATAATATTCAAGCAATAACATATATTGCGTTTATTTTTAAAGGGAAACCAACACCTCAACCAGGAACTCAAACAGAATGGGTTCCATTAAATAAATTAAACGAAAATACAGACCCACATTGGAAAAAATATAATATGATTGTTTATGAGAGAATATTACAGAATTTATATTAAAATTTTTATTATAAAAAAATATAATAATAATATATAATTATTATGCAACCACAAGTGTGTATTACCAAAGACTTATGTGTCAATGCTTATTTCGTAATTGCTATTTTAATAATGGTAATTGTTTATATGACACAAATTCAAAAAGATACTCAAGAGATTGTATCAAAAGCATATGCAGAAACAGATAATTTAATAAAGAGTGAATATCCACAAGACCAACATCCAGAATTATATAGACGATTACAAGACCAATTAGAAGAACCATCAAGAACATATCAACCAACAAGTCAAACATATATTCCACCAGGAACAATTCCAGTAAATCAGTCAACACAAGGAGGAGAACCATCATATCAAGCAGTTGGTTATGTCTATCGTGATGAGACTGACCCAGCATATAATCCAGACCAAGTAAATACATTTCAATTATATGGACGACCAACATATTATGGTTCAAATATCTGGGAATATTATGTAATAATTCAAAATAATGTTAAGATTGTATTAGATAATACAAAAGAGATTGAAGATGGAGATAAAGTAACAATTAGGGGATATGCAGGAGAATGGAACGTAACAATTTATGAAGACAAAACAATAAAATACATTCCATATGTATATTAAATAAGTCCAAAACAATAAATTATTTTTTAATTAATTGTTTTATTCATCAAAAAAATCAAATGCATGCCAATAATCATATTCATTTAATATTTGATTTGCAATATTAATATCTCCAATATATTTATTTTTTGTTAAAACACATATTGCATTATCTGGATATGTGTATGGAGCAAGAATATTATAATCTAATATAAATAGACTTTCATCTGAAAAATTATTATAACCAGAAGTTTGGTATAATTCAAAATAAACAGAACCACGAATAGAAACAATTCCATCGGTTTTATAATTAATTTTTTTAATATCATTTAAGATAAATTGATTTCTTTCATAATGGTCAGCAAATTCCATTTGTTTTTTATAATCATAAAGCATATCTTCTATTTCTTTTGGTAAAAAATTCAAAGACATAATTAATTATTTAATAATTTTAATATATAATAATTAAATCAATTTTATTTCTTATTGAATTACTGTTTTAGAAATTTTTCTTTATTTTCAACAGGAAAGATAATTCTAAGACGAGTATTTTTATCAAATTTTTCACACATTAGACTATCATAATGATAGTAAAATTTATATTTTAATTTTCCAATAATTCTAAAACTTTTATTTTTAAAGAAATATTGTAAAGGGACAGGATATATATTTTGATTATCAATCATATCCATATTTCTCCACCATTCAATATGTTCTCTAATATCTTCTAAACATAATTCAGTTAAAGGAGTATAAATTTCATAATCAATCTCTTTAATTTTAAATAAACATTTTGAGAATTTTTCATAGTGTTCCAATTGATTTGAATAATTAATAATAATTTGTTCAATTTCTTTTGGTAAAAAATCAAAGAGCATATACTATGTATTATATTGTTATTATAATAAATTTTAATATAATAAAATAAAGTCCGTAATTATTAGATATTTTTTAAAAATCATAATAAGTATCTACTTGAATTTAAACTAAAAGACATACTTAAACT
>Ga0255753_1004103_pt1 | contig 14655 bp, 13 predicted proteins | sample 041ome_10_FD_179953 | JGI IMG/M metagenome (GOLD analysis project Ga0255753, IMG submission 179953) | Coastal salt marsh microbial communities from the Groves Creek Marsh, Skidaway Island, Georgia - 041412US metaG (version 2) | ecosystem: Environmental > Aquatic > Marine > Intertidal zone > Salt...
CCCGTAGCGAAAAAAGCTGCTCCAGCAAAGAAACCCGTAGCGAAGAAAGCTGCTCCAGCAAAGAAACCCGTAGCGAAGAAAGCTGCTCCAGCAAAGAAACCCTCAGGTGGACTCAAGGAATTTAGCCCATATAAACCAAAAGCCAATGAAAAATACATGAGCAAAGCGCAAATGGATCATTTCATTAAAATTCTTAATGAATGGAAAATGGAATTAAGTTCAGATATCGACCGAACTGTAACTCACATGCAAGATGATGTAACTGCCTATGCTGACCCTAATGATCGTGCTAGCCAAGAATCGGATATGGCATTAGAACTGAGAAATCGTGACCGTGAAAGAAAGCTTATTAGAAAAATTGAAGAGACACTAAAAAATATTGCAAGCGACGAATACGGTTACTGCGAGCAATGTGGAGAAGAAATCGGCTTAAAACGTCTTCAAGCAAGGCCAACCGCAACTTTATGTATTGATTGTAAAACGCTTGATGAAATAAGAGAAAAACAAATGGCCAAATAAAAAACCCGCTTTCGCGGGTTTTTTTTATTCCTCTTCAGTCTCTTCTGCTTTAGTCTCAGGTGCAGGTGGTTCAATTAAAGCTTTCGCACTCACCCTCACCCTGCCTTTATCATCAACTTCAATAACTTTGACTTTAACCTCATCGCCTTCTGCAAGATGATCTTTCACTGCCTTAATTCTTTCATGGGCAATTTGAGAAATATGTAATAAACCATCTTTACCAGGTAGAAGTGAAACGATGGCACCAAAATCTAAAATCTTAATAACTTTACCATCATAAACTTGATCCACCTCAACATCCGCAGTAATTTCTTTAATGCGATCTATTGCAGCTTGTCCTGATTCACCTGATGTGCAAGCAACTTTTACCAGACCATTGTCATCAATATCTACAGTTGCCCCCGTTTCTGCTGCAATGGATTTAATCACAGATCCACCTTTACCAATAACATCACGAATCTTATCGGGATGAATTTTAATAGTTAAAATTTGCGGAGCAAATTTAGATAACTCAGTTTTAGGCCCTTTGAGTGTTTTCTTCATAATTTTCAGAATATGATCAATACCTTCTTTGGCTTGAGATAGGGCGACTTGCATAATCTCTGCTGTAATGCCGGTTATTTTGATATCCATCTGAAGCGCTGTTATTCCATTATCCGTTCCGGCAACTTTAAAATCCATGTCGCCTAGATGATCTTCATCGCCGAGAATATCTGTTAACACAGCTACACGCTTACCATCTTTGATAAGGCCCATCGCAATGCCAGCAACGTGATCTGATAGTGGAATACCTGCATCCATCATTGCCATCGTGCCACCACAAACCGAGGCCATTGAGCTAGAACCGTTTGATTCCATAATCTCTGATACAACTCGAATTGAATAATCAAAATCTTCTTTCGCAGGAAGAGCTGCTTTTAATCCACGTTTTGCTAAATTACCGTGTCCAATTTCACGTCTTTTTGGAGAGCCCACTCGCCCTGTTTCACCGGTAGCAAAAGGAGGAAAATTATAATGAAACATAAAGCGGTCTTTATATTCGCCTTGTAATGCATCGATTATTTGTTCATCCCTATCTGTACCTAAAGTTGTAACAACTAATGCCTGAGTTTCCCCTCGAGTAAATAAAGCAGAGCCATGAGCTCTTGGCAGCACACCTGTTCTAATTTCGATTGGACGAACCGTGCGTGTATCACGGCCATCAATACGTGGCTCCCCATCTAAAATTTTATTTCTTACAATTTTAGCCTCAAGATTAAAAAATTCATTTTTAATGACATTTAAATCTGACAAAGGGCTATCCTCACTCACCAACTCAGCCAAAACTTTATCTTTAATTTCAGCAAGCTTAGCTGAGCGTTCGCTTTTTGATTTGATTGCAAATGCTTTTTCCAAATCTTTTAGCGCAATTTTCTCAACCTGTTTAATTATCTCCGCATTGGGTTCCGCTGGCGTCCAATCCCATGGATCTTTTGCAGCATCTTTTGCAAGTTCTGTAATCATTTTAATAACAGGCTGCATTGCTTTATGGCCTTCAAGAACGGCATCTAACATGACTTTTTCTGGTAATTCTTTTGCTTCAGATTCAACCATCAAAACGGCTTTATCATTTCCCGCTACCACTAAGTCAAGCTCACTGCTCTCCAATTGCGTTTTAGTCGGATTAACAACAAATTTTTCATCAACATAACCGATTCGAGTTGCACCTATGGGGCCATAGAAAGGAATACCTGAAATAGCTAATGCTGCAGAGGCCCCTATAATTGATGGGACGTCCGAGTCAATTTCACTATCGGAAGATAGAACCGTAGCTACTACTTGCACCTCATTATAAAAACCATCAGGAAACATAGGCCTTAATGGTCGATCAATTAAACGACAAGTTAATGTCTCTTTCTCACTTGGCCGGCCTTCGCGCTTGAAAAAACCGCCTGGTATTTTTCCCCCAGCATAAGTTTTTTCTTGGTAATCAACAGTGAGCGGGAAAAAGTCTTGGCCTTCTCTTGCAGTTTTGTTTCCACAAACAGTAACAAAAACAACTGTATCTCCATAGCTTACAACAACTGCTCCATCTGCTTGGCGGCCAATCTCACCCGTTTCAATTGTTAAATTATGATCTCCAAACTTGATACTCTTTTTTACTTTATTAAACATTTACTTTCCTTTTTTTTAATCACCATTCACTACTCAATAGTGACTTTAACAATAATAAAAAAGCCGATACTCGCAAGAAGCAGGATATCGGCTTTCAATATAAATAAACTATCTTATTTTCTAAGACCTAGTCGCTGAATAAGACCTTGGTATCTTTCAAGACTTTTTCTTTTTAGATAATCTAATAACTTTCGTCGTTGACTTACCATGGCTAAAAGACCCCTTCTTGAGTGGTGATCTTTTGCATTAACTTTAAAATGACCAGTCAAATAATTAATACGATCTGTCAATAAGGCAACCTGAACTTCAGGTGAGCCTGTATCTTTTTTTGCTAATTGATAATCTGCTACAATTTTCGCTTTTTCTACAGCAGTACTTGTCATTAATTCTTTCTCCTATTTCAGAACCGCACATTTTAACGGCATTTTAATAATTTAACAATATGTTTTTATTGATTTATTGACTTGTATTCATAAGACGCTGCACTTTAAGAGAGCCTATTTCCTCGCATTGCCCAAGACCGATAAATTGCTTATTTTCATCATAGAGCCGATAAATGCCTTTAACCAAATCATTAAGTTCTAGTGTCATACCATTTTTTAAAAATTGTGTTTGTAAATTACTTAACTGAATAGCATTAAATTTTTTTAAGAATGAATCTATGGGCCGAACAAATTTGTGGCTCTTTTCATCAGTAAATTTGTCCAGTTCATCTAACTCAAGAGCATCAGCTAATTTAAATTCACCAATTGATATTCTAGTTAAAGATTTAAGATACGCACCCGTTCCTAATTGATTGCCAATATCAGCTGCTAGTGACCGTATATAGGTTCCTTTTGAACAATTTACTTCAATTGTTAATTCCTCATCAGTAAAATCAAGTAGCAAAAGTTTATAAATAATAACTTTTCGTTTTTTACGTTCAATTTCCAAACCCTCTCTTGCGTACTTGTATAATGGTTTTCCATCTACTTTAAGGGCTGAAAACATGGGGGGGGTCTGTGTAATCTCACCCTTAAAACTATCCATAGTATGCAAAACCAAATTTTTTGATAACTCTATTGTATGGGGTTGTTGAGTAATATCCCCCTCTGCATCTCCTGTCGTACTAGTAAATCCTAATTGAAGTGTAGCCCGATAGGTTTTGTCTTCATCCAACAGGTAACTAGAAAATTTAGTGGCTTGGCCCAAACAAATAGGTAAAAGTCCACAGGCTAAAGGATCTAATGTGCCCGTATGCCCAGCTTTTTTTGGATGAAATTTTTTTTTAATTCTTGTTAAGGCATGATTTGAAGATAGCCCGTAGGGTTTATTAATTAAAATCAACCCATCAACATCGAGTTTGATACTTTTTTTTTGCATAAATTATTAGGACTTAAATAAATTATTAAGTAATTGACCTAATTTATAATTTTCATCAAACGTTTTATCATAAACGAATTCAAGTTTGGGAATACCTCTGGTGGTCATTCGCTTAGATAGGCATGTTCTGAGAAAAGGCATTGACCTTTTTAAACCTTTATCAAATTCTTTTTCATCATATTCATGTGCTACATAAAAAATTCGGGCAAATTTCAAACATGGGGAAACATTGACTTCGAGAATAGTAATTGTTTTTAATGCTGGGTCTTTAATTTCATTCTGAAATAGATTTGCCAGTTCCTTTTTTATTTGTTGGCTAATACGGTCACTTCTTGGATAATCTTTTTCCAATTTAAAGTTTCCTAGCAACCTCAACAACTTCGTAAACTTCGATTTGGTCTCCGACTTTAATATCATTAAAGTTTTTCACTGACAGGCCACACTCAAAATTAGATTTCACTTCTTTAGTATCATCTTTAAAACGTTTTAGCGATGAAAGTTCACCATCAAACGTTACAACATTATCTCTTAGTATTCTGATCTTGGAATCTCGACGAATGATGCCATCTAATACAAAGCAACCAGCAATGGTACCAATTTTTGATGCTTTAAAGGTTTCACGAACTTCTACCAAACCAAGAATATTTTCTTTTTGTTCAGGGGATAATAAACCACCTAATGCTGCTTTTACTTCATCAACAGCTTCGTAAATAATACTGTAATAACGAACATCTACTTCTAAACTATCTGCTAATTTTCTTGCGCCTGTATCTGCTCTGACATTAAAAGCAAGAACCACTGCATTGGATGCCGTCGCTAAGTTAATATCTGACTCATTCACGGCTCCCACAGCGGCATGAATAACATTCACCTTCACTTCAGTCGTGGATAATTTTTCTAATGATGTAGCCAATGCTTCATATGAGCCCTGCACATCTGCTTTGATAATTAAAGGGAGAATTTTTACTTCGCCCTCTGTCATTTGGTCAAACATATTCTCAAGTTTTGAAGCTTGTTGTTTTGCAAATTTCACATCTCGGTATTTACCTTGTCTAAATAACGCAACTTCACGGGCTTTTTTCTCATCATTAATAACAATAAACTCATCACCAGCATTTGGGACATCGGATAGTCCGATAACCTCAACTGGAATGGAAGACCCTGCTTGTTTAACATTTTTTCCAAGCTCATCAATCATGGCACGCACTCGACCAAAAGCTGTACCGGCGAGTATGGTATCACCTGGATTTAACATCCCAGATTGGACCAACAAGGTGGTTACCGGTCCGCGACCTTTATCTAATCTACCTTCCACCACAATACCTTTTGCGGGTGTATTTGAAGGTGCTTTCAACTCAAGAATTTCTGCTTGCAATAAAATAGCATCCAATAAATCATCAATGCCTTGACCTGTTTTCGCAGAGACCTCAACAAACATAGCATCTCCACCCAAAGCTTCAGGAATAACCTCATGACTAAGCAGCTCACTTTTAACTTTCTCGGGATTAGCTTCGGGCTTGTCAATCTTATTAATTGCAACAATTAGCGGCACATTCGCTGCTTTAGAATGATTTATTGCCTCAATCGTTTGTGGCATCACACCATCATCCGCAGCAACAGCAAGAACAACAATGTCTGTCGCCTTAGCACCACGCGCTCGCATGGCTGAAAATGCCTCATGGCCAGGGGTATCTAAAAAAGTTATGACGCCTTTTGCTGTATTTACATGATAGGCGCCAATATGTTGTGTAATTCCACCCGCTTCTCCGGAGGCAACTCTTGACTCCCTGATGTAATCTAAAAGCGAGGTTTTACCGTGATCAACATGTCCCATGACTGTTACTACTGGTGGCCTGGTTTCGATTTTTTCTTCAATATTCGATTCAATATTGAGTAACGACTCAGGATCATTTTCTTTTGCAGCTTCAGGTTTGTGTCCCATTTCTTCCACTGCAATCATGGCCGTTTCTTGATCGAGCACTTGATTAATGGTAACCATCATGCCCATACCCATAAGTGTCTTAATAACTTCAGTGGCCTTAACAGACATTTTATGGGCTAAATCAGCAACTGTAATGGTTTCGGGGACAAGAATTTCTTTGGAGATGGGCTCATTAGGGGCAACGAAATTTTGCTCTTTATCTTCTTTCGATTTATGTTTGGACTTAGGAGCGCGCCATCCATCCATTTGCATATCTTGACGATTCTTAATAGGTCTTTTTTTGATGGTTCGATCAACCCAATCATCTTTTTTACTCGTTTTTTCCTTGTCAGATTTAACCCCTACTTTGGATGCAGGGCGATGCAGTGTGCCTTCGCGTCCAACATTTTTATCTTTTTCTTTTTTATCTTGATTAACCTTAACATCTGATGCTTGCGCTTCTGCTAGCGCTGCTTGTCTTTTGGCTTCATCTTCCCTTAGAATTCTCTGATTTTCATCAACTACAGGCGTTGGTTTTGATGATTTTGCCTCAACGGGTTGTGGGCTTTCGGATTCAGGTTTTACGATCGTTCTTTTTTTTCTTACTTCCACCTGAATGGTTCTGCGCCGCCCATCTAAATCCGTTTTCTTAATTTCTGTATTTTGTTTACGTGTTAACGTAATTTTTGATTTAGGTTTCTGCTCACCGCCATGCGAATTTTGCAAATAACGTAACAATGATGATTTATCCTCTTCCGATAATGCATCCTCTGCTTTCGCTATATTCACCCCTGCACTTTTTAACTGCTCTAATAAAAGATCGACTGGTAAACCTAATTCTGTCGCAAATTTTTCAACCGTAAAACTCATATAATTTTTCCTATGCGAACCAAGGTGCTCGCGCTGTCATGATAAGGGCTTTGGCACGCTCCTCATCTAATTTTACAACCTCTAAAAGCTCATCAACAGATAGCTCTGCTAAATCCTCCATCGTTATAATGCCTTTAGATGCTAATAATTTTGCTGTATCTGCATCCATACCATCCATAGCTTGTAAATCCTCGGCTGGTTCTGCTACTTTTTCTTCTTTCGCAATAGCGTCAGTTAAAATAGCTGCACGCGCTCTAGAGCGTAACTCCGTAACAGTTCCTTCATCAAATTCATCAATTTGATTCATCTCATCCTCAGGAACATAAGCCACTTCCTCAAGTGAAGAAAACCCTTCTTTAACAAGAATGTCAGCAACGTCCTCATCGACATCAAGTTTTTCCATGAATAATTGACTAACCGACGAATACTCTTCTTGGGTTTTTTTATCAGACTCTTCTTCCGTTAAAATGTTAAGCTCCCAACCAGTTAAGTCAGATGCCAAGCGAATATTTTGACCATTTCTACCAATTGCTTGTGCGAGTTGATCTTCTGCAACAACTAAATCCATACTATGTTTGTCTTCATCAACTACAATACTTACCACTTCGGCAGGTGCCATGGCACTGATTACAAATTGAGCTGGCTCCATTGACCAAAGGACAATATCAACGCGCTCACCGGCCAACTCACTGGTTACAGCCTGCACACGCGAACCTCGCATACCTACGCAAGTTCCCACTGGATCTAAGCGTTGATCATTTGCTTTTACAGCAATTTTTGAACGTAACCCTGGATCCCTAGCAGCTGACATGATTTCTAGTAAACCTTCCTCAATCTCAGGAACCTCTAACTCAAATAATCGAATTAAGAATTCAGGTGCAGTTCTTGACAAGACCAATTGTGGTCCTCTTGCCGTGTGATCAACTTTCATTAATACCGCGCGAATACGATCACCAATGCGAAGATTCTCTTTCGGAATCATTTGATCTCTTGGTAACACAGCATCAAGGCGTCCAATTTCAATAATGGCATTTCCACGCTCCATACGTCTTATTTGCCCTGAGACAAGCTTTTCATCTCTCGCCAAAAAGTCATTTAAAATTTGCTCACGCTCTGCTTCTCTGACCTTTTGTAAAATAACCTGCTTTGCTGCTTGCGCACCAATTCTGCCAAATTCAACTGAATCAGTTTTTTCTTTAATGACATCATTTATTTCATTGCCTACAGCGCGCTCATCCGATAAAGCAATCTCAGCATCTGGATTTTCAAGCTCTTCTGCATTAACGATTGTCCAGCAGCGGAAGGTTTCATACTCACCGGTATCCTTATCAATCTCTACTCGAATATCTGCTCCAGACTCATATTTTTTCTTGGTTGCAGAAGCTAACGCTAACTCAAGGGCGGTAATAATCACGTCCTTAGATACGTTCTTTTCATGTGCTAATGCATCAACAAGTAGCAAAATCTCACGACTCATTTTTTTCTCCGGTCATACAAATTTATAAAATAGGGTCAATTCTTGCTTTATCTATTTCGCTGAAGGCTATCTTAATTTCACCCTCATCTTCAGTGTGCAAAAATATGGTGCTACCTTCAACCCCTAATATTTTTCCTTTAAAATTTCGACGTTCATCAATCGGCATGCGAGTTTTTAACTTAATATTTTCACCCACAAAACGCACGAAATCCTCTAGCTTTTTTATTACACGATCCATGCCTGGGGACGAAACTTCCAAACGATCGTAATCTACTTCATCCTCAACACTTAATACATGATTTAAATGATTGCTAACATTTACGCAATCATCAATGGTTACAGATGCTGGCTTGTCAATGTAGATTCGAATCAATCGACCTTGATTATGAAATTCAAAATCTACCAACTCATAGCCCATCATTGTTACGGTCTTTTCAACAAGACTTTCAAGATTAATTGACACAGCGCATCCTCAATCTAAACCTCAAATAAAAAATGGGCCAATCGGCCCATCTTCAAAGGATGTGATTATATCAATTTATTTTATTTATTAAAAGAATTTTCTTTAAATATCAATCTTTTAAGTAAAAATAATCCGCGCAAATTTTCTTTTGCCAACTTGTATGACAAATTTATTTAAATTCCTGATATTTTTTTTTGGGTCATCCACTTTTTCGCCATCAATTTTAATGCCCCCACCACTTATCAATCGAATCGCTTCGGAGGTACTTGCGACATAATCTATTTGTTTTAATAATTGTGGAATAGTAATTTCATCTTGTGCTAACTGAATTGTTTTTTCTGGAATATCATCTGGAATCAATCCCTTTGCCCGTGTAGAAAAATTATTTTCTGCCTCATTGGCGGCTTTTTCATCATAAAATCTAGCAACAATCTCTTTTGCGAATTCAACTTTAATATTTTTAGGATTCTCACCGCTTGCACTCCTTTGTTTCCAAACATCAATTTCAGCAAACGACTTTAGTGATAACAGCTCAATATAACGCCACATTAAATCATCAGAAATGGATAACAGTTTTGAAAAAATTATCTCCGGAGCCTCATGAATGCCAATGTAGTTATTTAATGACTTTGACATTTTTTGTACACCATCTAAACCCTCAAGCAGCGGCATAGTGATAATGCATTGAGGTTCTTGTTGATAATGTTTTTGTAATTCCCGCCCCATTAAAAGATTAAATTTTTGATCTGTGCCGCCCAATTCTATATCTGCCTCAAGTGCTACCGAATCATATCCTTGCATCAAAGGATAAATAAATTCATGAATTGCGATTGGCTGTTGATTAGTAAATCGTTTAGAAAAATCATCGCGCTCCAACATCCTTGCTACAGTATGTGTGGCAGCTAACTTCAAAATACCGCTAGCACCCAATTTATTTAGCCAAACGGAATTAAAAACGATTTTTGTTTTTTTCTTATCTAAAATTTTAAAAACTTGTTCAGCATAAGTTTTTGCATTTTTCTTTACATCATCTTCCGTCAATGGCGGCCTTGTTGTATTTTTTCCCGTAGGATCACCAATCATGCCGGTAAAGTCACCGATCAAAAATAAAATTTCGTGACCCAAATCTTGCAATTGTCGCAATTTGTTAATGAGTACGGTATGGCCAAGGTGCAGATCCGGTGCTGTTGGATCGAAACCTGCTTTTACCTTGAGCGGTTTACCCTTTTTTAATTTTTTGATTAATTCTTCTTCAATGAGAATTTCATCGGCCCCACGTTTAATTATTGCTAATGTTTCTTTAATGCTCATAATATTCTCAATCAAAGATTTATCTAATTCTAGCCTATTTGCATAGATTAAAAAATTGCTAGAAAGGATTCAAGCGGCTATTCTATTAAAATTATGCTTATTTTAATTAATTCATGAAAAATTTGTTTATTGGCGTAATGTCTGGCACTAGCTTAGATGGGATTGATGCAATTCTTATTGATTTTAAGAATAAAAAACTTAACGTAATAGATTTTCTGCACAGCAAATACTCAGCCGAGCTAAAAAAAAGTTTGATAAATATTTCAATACCAAACAAGAATGATCTTGAAGAAAGTATTAAGTTAGGTCTGCTCCATGCAAAGATGACAGCGAAACTTGTACAAAAAATATTAAAAAAAAATAAAATATCACATCAAGAAGTTGCTGCTATTGGCTACCATGGGCAAACTATTAGGCATCGTCCTGAAAAAAAATATTCAATTCAAATTGGTAATGCACATTTTTTAACGGAGCATACTCATATCACTGTGGTGAGTGATTTTAGAAATAGAGATATCATTGCTGGTGGTCAAGGGGCTCCACTGGTGCCAGTGTTTCATGAAGCTTTTTTTGCATCTAAGCAAAAAAATAGGGTGATTCTTAATATTGGTGGGATCAGTAATATTACCTATTTGAAAAAAAATTCTGCTGTATCAGGTTTTGATTGTGGGCCAGGAAATATTTTAATGGATGCGTGGTGCCAAAAAAATTCTGGCAAATCTTTTGACAACAAGGGAGCTTGGGCGAGACATGGCAGTCTTGATCGCTCCGCTTTAAAAACCATGTTAAAAATTCCTTTCTTTAAAAAGAAACCTCCCAAAAGTACAGGAAGGGAATTATTTAATTTGAATTGGGCAGAAAAATTTTTCGCCTCTCAGCAAACAAAACAAAATATCCAAAGGACATTACTTGAATTGACTAGCCAAAGTATCTTCGATGCGATTTCTAAGTATTGCCCTGATTTTGATGAAATTTTAGTTTGCGGTGGTGGTAGTAAAAATAAATTTCTCATACAGAATCTCCAAGAAAAATTTAATCAGCCAATTTTATTTACGGGCAAACTTGGGCTTCCTGAACAACAAGTTGAAGCAGCAGCTTTTGCTTGGCTAGCAAAATCTACCCTTGCAAAAAAATGCAATAATTCACCCCAAATTACTGGCAGTCAAGGTACAAGAATTCTTGGTGTCATTCATCATCGCTAATTCAATTTAGTTTTAAGCTATAATACGACATCAAAATTAAACCACTCGCTATGACAACAAAAAAAGCTAATATCAATTTTGAAGGTAGAAATATTGAGGTCCCCATTATTGAAGGAACAATGGGCAAGCCAGCTATTGATGCAAGAAAATTAGACAAACAGGGTTTTCTTTCTTACGACCCCGGCTACACTTCGACCGCATCTTGTTCATCTGCAATCACGTTTGTGGATGGTGAAAATAGTACCTTGTTGTACCGTGGCTATCCTATTGAGCAAATAGCAGAAAATTGTGATTTTCTGGATGTTGCATACTTACTATTTAATGGCGAATTACCAAAACTACGAGCCAAAGATAAATATCAAGAAATTATTAATAGCCATAATCTGTTGCATGACCAAATAAATAATATTTTTAGGGGCTATCGACGAGATGCTCACCCTATGGCGGTCATGATCGGTGTCGTTGGTTCAATGTCAGCATTCTATTTCAATGACATGAATATTAATAATTTAAGACATCGACGATTGTCTGCGTATCGATTATTAGCAAAGATGCCAACCATTGCCGCATGGAGTTATACCTATAGCTTAGGTTTACCTTTTATTTATCCAAAATACGATATTGGTTATGGCGATAATTTTCTTAACATGATGTTCTCCGTACCGAACAGGCCCTACCAAATTAATTCCGTCCTTAGTAAAGCCTTCGAAAAAATACTTATCTTACATGCTGATCATGAGCAAAATGCATCAACATCAACGGTGCGACTGGTAGGTTCAACAGGTGCAAACCCTTTTGCATGTATTGCCTCGGGTATTGCCTCACTTTGGGGCCCTGCACATGGTGGCGCGAATGAAGCAACGTTAAAAATGTTAACTGAAATCAAAAATGAATCAAGAATTGGTGAATACATCAAACGCGCAAAAGATAAAAACGATGATTTTAGGCTCATGGGTTTCGGTCATCGAGTTTATCGAAATCGAGATCCTAGGGCAGAAATTATGAAAAAGACCTGCCATGAAGTCCTGGATGAATTAGGTTTAAATAATGAGCCACTATTCAAATTAGCGCGGACGCTAGAGAGAATTGCTTTAGAGGATGAATATTTTATTGATAAGAAGCTATATCCCAATGTGGATTTCTATTCAGGAATCGTGATGCGCGCTTTGGGAATTCCTAATTCAATGTTTACGGCGGTTTTTGCGCTCGCAAGAACAGCGGGGTGGATAGCTCATTGGAACGAAATGATGACCAGTACAGAAAACAAAATTGGCCGCCCGCGTCAAGTTTACACGGGTAAAACCAGAAGAAATTTATAGGCAGTTAAACAGAAAAAGATGAGCCACACCCACAGGTCGTGGTCGCATTTGGATTTTTAATAACAAATTGAGAGCCCTGAACATTATCTTGGTAGTCTATCTCAGCCCCAGCTAAATATTGTAAACTCATAGGATCAATTAGCAATGTAACAGAGTCTTTGGTAACTTTAGTATCATCGTCATTTTCACTTTCCTCAAAAGTAAATCCATATTGAAATCCAGAACAGCCGCCGCCACTAACAAATACTCGTAATTTTAGATCTGGCGTTCCTTCTTCATCAATCAATTCTTTTACTTTTTTAACAGCATTATCTGAAAAGTTTATTGGTGTTGGCATTTCTATTTGCACATTTTCCATGGTTATTTCCTTATTTACCTTTGTTTTTTTCTGGATTAACACCAGCTATTTTTTTGATCTCAATTTTACTTAATTGGTTCAATTTTCCCCTAATTCTAGCACCGGCATGAATTTCAAGAATATTATAATCTATATCGCCCTCAATTACTGCGTCACCATGCACTTCAATATATTCGTACGAAGTGATATTGCCTGTGACTTTGCCTCCAATCATGGCAGATGCAACTGCAATATTGCCCTTCACTACACTGTCTTGGCCCATGACTAATGAACCGTGTTGGCCATCAATGGTGAGGTTACCATAAATCTTTCCATCCAAACGTATACCGCCTGTTACACTCGTGCTGCCTCGAATGGTCATATCTTTATCAATCAACGTGTCTATATGAAATTTCTTTTTTTTAAAGAACATTAGCGTGATCTTTTTCCAACAATTTTTTCATAAAATAAAATCTCTTCTTTCAAAGCATTATTTTCTTCTTTGACTTGTTTCAAATCACTTTTCAGTTTGTCTGAACCAACCGCATTCATTTGCAGTTGCAATTCTAGCTCAGAAATTTGATTTTCATAACTATTAACTTGAATTTCAAGTTCTGCAATTTTAAAAAGAACCTGCGTCACATTCCCCGCATCAAAGTAATGATAGGTTAAGCCAGCTCCCAATAATAACGATAAAAAAGCAATGCCAATATACCTTGGGATTGAACTGCCAATCTTAATGCGAGCTTTTTTTTGGGTAATATATTTTTTTCTTTTTTTAACCATAATTACGGTACCAGAGGTACTAAATAATCCAATCCCGCTGTCTCCTCACACCCCATCATAATATTCATATTTTGTACTGCTTGACCAGCCGCCCCTTTGACTAAATTATCGATGACTGAGAGGATAATTAATCGTTTCGAGTTAGGTATTTTATGTAAAGATATTCTACATAAGTTTGATGCCCTGACAGCCTTTGTATCCGGGTATTGTTTGTCTTCCAGGACATCCACAAATGGTTCATTTTTATAAAAATTATTAAAAATGGGGTAAGGATCAAATGATTCCAGACAGTCAACATACAAGGTGGCATGGATTCCTCTGACCATTGGGACTAAATGCGGCACAAAAGTCAATTTAATATCTTTACCACCAGAAAAAACACTTAATTGCGATTCTATTTCAGGTGTATGTCTGTGGCCATGGACCGCATACGCTCTAAAACTCTCACTTGCCTCAGACATCAAAAAAGCTGGCTCATTTTTTCTTCCGGCGCCACTGATACCAGATTTTGCATCAGCGATAATATTGTTTGTTTCAATCAAATTCTTTTCAATCAGAGGTAACAAGCCAAGCTGTATTGCCGTAGGATAACAACCTGGATTGGCCACCAAATTAGCTGTTTTAATTTTTTTCCTATTAACTTCGGGTAATCCATAAACTGCCTCATTTATTCGATGCTTACATTCATGCTGCATGCCATACCATTGCTCCCAAAGGCTAACATCGGGAATTCTAAAATCTGCTGCTAAGTCAATCACTTTGACATTGTTGGATAATAGTTGCTCTGTATATTTCATCGCAATACCATTTGGTGTTGCAAAAAAAACCAAATCATTATCAGCTAAATTTGCTTTATCGGGATCAATAAACTTATGCTGAATAACCGCTCGTAATGATGGATAAACGTCCGCCACAGATTTGCCGTGATCAGATC
>Ga0255753_1004112_pt1 | contig 14639 bp, 7 predicted proteins | sample 041ome_10_FD_179953 | JGI IMG/M metagenome (GOLD analysis project Ga0255753, IMG submission 179953) | Coastal salt marsh microbial communities from the Groves Creek Marsh, Skidaway Island, Georgia - 041412US metaG (version 2) | ecosystem: Environmental > Aquatic > Marine > Intertidal zone > Salt...
ATATCGCGCCGCCGATTAACAACCCACCGACAAACCCGCCTTTTGCTTTCCCTCCTGATTTCGGGACGATGTCGTAATCTTCGATGTTTGCTTTTATCTGTGTCGTCGTTTTTTTTTTCTCGGACCCCCAACGCGAAGACCGTTGGAAAATCAAGGAATTCTTTGACGAGGAAAGAGAAGAAGAAGACAAAGAATTTGAACTGCACGAGGAAAACGATCCGCTCAGAGATCTTTCTCTTCTTCTTTCTCTTCTCGTCCGGGAGGAAGAAGAAGAAGAAAAGGTAAAGGTTTTCGTCGTCGTACACGCAAAAGGAGTCATCGAGTGTTTGATAGATTTTTTGTGCAAACTTTTCCCCTCTTCTTTTTTTGTGAGCAAAAAAAATGCCAAAACCCTAAACCGAGCATGGACCTGAGAATGAGATAAGAAGGAGAGACACTTTGGAAATGCATCACATCACGACACGCTTAAGAAGAAGAAGACAAAGACAGAGAAGACAAAGAAGATGATGATGCGATCGTTATCGTCATCCTCGTGTTCCAGTAATACTGCTGCCACGTCATCGTGTGCGAGAAGAAGTTACGATGATCAACGTCATCGAATACTACTAGGGAAGAAGAACACGATGAGAAGGAAAAGGGGAGAGATGTTTATGTTGGTGAGAAACAACGCGGTGTCTCAACCTCCCCCGAATAAGAAAAAAGCGGCTTCGAAAGAGAATAATAAAAGCGATGGAAACGAGGTTCTCGTCGTCCCTCCGGAACGAATACGAAACTTTTCCATAATCGCGCACATCGACCACGGGAAATCCACCATCGCGGACCGGCTGTTGGAAATGACCGATACGGTCGCGCAGAGAGACATGCAAGCGCAACTGCTGGATGGGATGGATTTGGAGAGGGAGAGAGGGATTACGATCAAGTTGAACTCTGCGAGAATGAATTTTACGAGCAAGAAAGACGGGGAGACGTACGTGTTGAATCTGATTGATACGCCGGGACACGTGGATTTTTCGTACGAAGTGTCCAGGTCGTTGGCGGCGTGCGAAGGGGCGTTGTTGGTCGTCGATGCCAGTCAAGGCGTGGAAGCGCAGACGTTAGCGAACGTGTATTTGGCGCTGGAGAACGATTTAGAAATCGTGCCGGTTTTGAATAAGATTGATTTGCCGGCGGCAGATTGTGATCGAGTGGCGCAAGAAATCGAGGACGTTTTGGGATTGGACGCGTCCGAGGCGGTGCAATGTTCGGCGAAAGCCGGGATTGGAATGGAGGATATTTTAGAAGACATCGTGCGATTGGTTCCACCGCCGAGAGTGCCGGTGGAAGGTGAACCGTTGCGAGCGTTGATTTTCGATTCGTATTTCGATACGTACAGAGGCGTCGTCGTCGTCTTTCGAGTCTTTGACGGCGAAGTCAACGTCGGGGATAAGATTGAGTTGATGAATACCGGGGCGAAATACGACGTGTTAGAACTTGGCGTGATGAAGCCGAACAAAATCCCGGTGAAAACGTTGCGTCCAGGGGATGTCGGGTATTGCGTGGCTGGGATTAAGGCCGTCAAAGACGCGAGAGTAGGGGATACGATTACGCTAGTGAAACATCGAGCGGAGAAAGCGTTGGCGGGATACAGCGAAGCTATTCCGATGGTGTATTGCGGTTTATTCCCTACCGATACCGATCGATACAACGATTTGAGAGATGCGCTGGAAAAGTTGCAACTGAACGACGCGTCTTTAAATTACGAACCGGAGGTATCTTCGGCGATGGGATTCGGTTTTCGATGCGGCTTTTTAGGGTTACTTCACATGGAAGTCGTCCAAGAACGATTAGAGAGAGAATACGATCTCGATTTGATCACCACGGCACCATCGGTTGTTTATCACGTCTACATGGCCAACGGTGACATGCTCACTGTGGCGAACCCGGCGGAGCTCCCCGACGCCGCCGGTCGAGACCGCATCGAAGAACCCTTCGTTAAACTCGAGTTATTCACGCCGAAAGAATACGTTGGATCGTTGATGGAACTCGCCACCCAACGCAGAGGCGAATACATCGACATGACGTTTCTCTCCCAAGATCGAACGTGTTTGAGATACGACATCCCTTTGGGCGAAGTCGTGACGGACTTCTTCGACCAACTCAAAAGCCGATCGAAAGGCTACGCGAGCATGGAATACAAATTCAACGAATACCGCGAAAACGATTTAGTTCGCTTAGACGTCATGATCAACGGCGAAGTCGCTGAACCGTTAGCTACCATCACCCACCGCTCCAAAGCCTACGGCATCGGACGAGGGTTAGTCGATAAACTCAAAGAACTCATTCCGCGACAACAGTTCAAAATCCCAATCCAAGCCGCGATCGGGAACAAAGTCATCGCGAGCACGCAACTCAGCGCCATGAGAAAAGACGTCTTGGCGAAATGCTACGGCGGGGACATCTCGAGAAAGAAAAAACTGCTCAAAAAGCAAGCCGCGGGTAAAAAAAGAATGAAAGCGTTCGGGAAGGTTGAGATTTCCCAAGAGGCGTTCATGGCGGTGTTGCAAATCGACCAGAGCAACCTCGAACAATAAGGCCTCGAATACGTAAAAAAATTTCGCTCGCAAAGCTCGTTGTATAATCAATCGATCAATACGTAAGGTATACGTATTAGCTCTGTGTATTTCGTTTTGCCTTCCCTCCTTGAACTCGACTGAAATCGGCATCGGCCCGCGTCGTTCTCGTACGTATATTCACCCCAATAGGACATCTTTTGTTGTCGCACAAACTTTTTTTTTCTTTTTTTTTTCGGGGGCTCGCCTTTCCCTCACTTTTCTGAATTGCGCAGACATTTCACACGCGAGAGTTAATTAAATTGCATTCTTTGCGCGATTTTAGTAGTACAAACTCTTTCTCTCTCTCTCTCTCTCTCTCTTTCTTTCTTTCCTCAGCGATTGCACCGCCTTCTTAAACGCGCGCGGTTAAGGAGAAGAAGAGCGACGAGAGTACTAAAGCAGTAAAAAGAGAGCACGCACTTCTTTTAAGTTGTTCTCTCTGTTGGGAAAAACGGGCCTCGAAGTCGTACAAAAATCCGATCGAACATCGAATTCATCTCCGTCGATCGAGAGAGTTTAGACGGCTACAAAGAAGAAGAGTTCTCCTCTAAAACCTGCGACGAGTGAAATGGAAGAAGAAGGAGGAGGAGGAGCAGGAGGAGAAGAACAAGATCCGTTTAATCCGAACAACGAGCAGTACAACGCCGCCACGATTCAGACGACGATTCAGACGGGAGGAGGGCAACGCGAGAATTATTCGGACGAGGACGATCGCGCGCCAAGACGTGGTGGAGGAGGATCAGGAGGTGGGAATAATCAGCCTCGGGAACAACAACAACAACAACAACAACAACGCTCGATGATGGACCAACAAGTACCGCAACCGGATCAGCAACATCCACCGAGATCAAATAATAATAATAATAATAACAATAACAATAACAGGTATAATCAGCCGCCCAACAGAGGAGGAGGAGATTATCAAAGGCCGCAGCACGTGGCGCAGCAGTTCGCGAATAATACCGGCTACGGCGGCCGAGGCGGCGGACGGGGCGGCGGATACCAAGACAGAGGGAGAGGAGGAAGAGGTGATACGAGATACGACTCGAGGTACGACGATAGATATCCGCCCGCGCAACAACACGGGCGAGGAGGGTACGGCGGCGGAGAGAGATACGATCAAAATTCGGCGCCGTATAGAGGAGGATACGACAGAGGAGGAGGAGGAGGAAGAGGGTACGACCGACAGCAACAACAGACCCCGTACGACGCGAGGTACGATGAAAGGTACGATTCCAGGTACCCGCCGTTAGATGCAGGCAGAGGAGGAGGAAGAGGTGCTGGATATGATCGAGGAAGAGGCGGAGGCGGGTACCGCGACCGAGAACCAGCTCCATTGAACGCCGCCGCGGCGCCGTATCGCTACGACGAGCGCTACGCGGACCCTGCTTTAGAGCCCGTGCAACCGCCGTTACCAGCCGGCGGTAATCCACCGGCTCAAAGAGGGTACGAAGATAGACGGGCGCCACCGCCAGTGAAACCGCGAGACGATGATTACGACGTCTACGTTATGAACACCGAAGGCAACAACGGTTTAGTCGTCGGCCCAAGAGGCGCCAACGTGAAGAAGTTGGAGCAAATGTCCGGTTGTAAAATTAACTGCAATCAAGATAAGACGACGGTGGAAATTTCTGGCCCGCCCCGTGGAATTCAAATGGCCATCGAAGCTATTAATGATTTAATCGATTCAAGGCTTATGGACGCCACCGCGCAAGTTGGAGGAGGAGGAGGAAGAGGACCGCCGCCACACCAACGCGATAGCAGAGATTTGAGACACACGATTGGCGGCGGCGGCGGCGGCGGAAGCGGTATGAAACGAGGTCGATACGAGGACGATTATCCACCATTGGACGATCATGGAGTTGGTGGACCAAACTCCGCCGGAAAACGTCAACGAGGGAACGACGGCGGTATCGTACATCTCACTTTAATAGACAAACTCAGAGAGGAGGCGGCGAGAAGAAATATTCAACCGTACGAGCCAATCCAAACTGATTTCATCTTGCAACTTCCTCAAGATGAGCGAGGCAAAGTCAGTTACGAGGAAGTCGTCGGCGAGAACTTGGGATTGATCATCGGCAAAAAATTCAACACGCACAAAGAGTTGCAACGAATCATGGACTGTTCGTTCAAGGTTTGGGACGAGAAGAAAGCGGTGTCTTACCACGGGTTCCCGGAGAAGGTTATCGAGGCTGTTTTGTTGGTGCAGGAGTTGTGTTATTTAGGCCAAGCGACAAAAAGAGCGCGAGAAGAGGAAGGCGATCCGCTACCGGTAAAACAACACAATCAACATCAACATCATCAGCAGCAACAGCAGCAACAACAACCACAACAACAATCGCGACAACAGAACAATAAAGAGGAAACCTACGAACCGAAGGAGGGCGAAATCATCGAAACGATAGAAGCGCCGGGGAAAATCGGTTTAGTCTTGGGCCGTAAAGGTGTCAACATCACGCGCATTCGAAGAGTGTCCAATTGCAACGTCCATGCGGACAACGAGACGCAATCCATTCGTATCGTTGGCATCCCAGAAAACGTACAAAAATGCGTGGCGTTGATCAACGAAACCATCGAGAGAGGCAATAAGAACAGAGCGGAGAAACAACAACAACAACAACAACAACAGCAACAAGGAGAAGCGCCAGCCGCCGCCGCGACTGAAGACGAGCCCATAGCCGACGCGGATGCCGACGCCCAGCAACAAGAGGAAGGCGGAGCGATGGTCCCAGCAGCCGAAGAGCAACACCAACCGGCTGAATTAGCCGACGCGGATGCTGAAAACGCCGCCCCAGCTCCGGCGCCGACGACGACGGAGACCGAACAACAACAACAACAAGAAACTGACGCCGACTTCTCCAAAATGACCGTCGCGCAACTCAAAGTTGAACTCGAGAAGAGGAACCTCCCGCAAGATGGTCTCAAAGCGGCGCTCATTCAGAGGCTCGAAGAAGCTGCTTGATTTATTATACCATCATCGTCATAAACACATCATTTTTAATTGAAAACAAACTCTCGTTTATATTATGAATAAAGAACATCTCGCACACCTTCCAAAAGCAGCGCACGCTTCAGAAAAAAAAGCGCGCAGTACGCTCTCACGCTTCTCACTCCTTCTTCACCACGATGCGCGCTCCTGTGCCTGTTTTAGCCGCGCTCTCGTCGTAAACACGAAGAGAGGTACTGCGAGGAATACCATGCCTCCCATTTATTACTGTTGCGTGTGGTACTTCATCTTCTGCGGCGGACTCGCGGTCCTTATTCCGTACCTCCCGGTGATATTCCGTCACTGGAACTTATCGCCGTCGCAAATCGGCATCATCGCGGCGTGTAAACCTTTAATAGGATTCGGCATTCAACCAATGTGGGGGCAGATTGCGGATTACACGAAACTGCACAGCAAAATACACGCGTTTTGCTTATTCGCGTCCGCGTGTGGGTACGGAAGTCTTTATTTTCAAAAGAGAGAGTTTGGGAGAATATTAGCGCACGTTTTGGTGACGGAAACGTTCGGCTCGGGTGGCTTTTTCTTGGCGGATAACGCGACGAATTTTATGGTATCGAAACATCTCGAGCGGAATCCGAGAAGTTCGATATCGTACGGGAAGGTGAGGTTGTGGGGTGCCGTAGGATGGGGGTACGTTTTCGCGCCGCTGATGGGATTGGTGTTGACGGAGGAGAAGAACGCGCAGTTCGCGCCATTTTTGGCGTACGTTATTCTGTTTTCGATGGCGAGCGCGATTGCGTTGAGGATGGAGCATCACGAGAAGGAAGTAGCGGACGAAGGAGACGATGCAGAAATTGTGGTGATGAATGACGACGAAGGCGAAAACGAAAGGATGGTGGGTGTCGCGAGTAGCAGTAGTCGTAATCGCGGCGGTGGTGGCCGCGGCGGTAGGGTTGGTGCGGACGGCACTCCTTCGAAAATGAAACGAACTGCCTCGTTCGCCGATTTCAACGACGTCTCCAAGCGCACGTTTCGAATCGTCACCGAACCGAGCGCGTTTTTAGTTTTCCTTTTGTTTTTACTCATGGCGTTGAGTATGGCATTAACGGACACGTATTTATTCTTGCACTTGGAGACGTTAGGAGCGCCTCCAATATTGATGGGTCTCGCGCTTTTCTTCACGTGCGTCGCGGAAGTGCCGGTGTTCTTTCACGAGAAGAAAATTAAAGAGTTTTTAGGTTTAGACCGTTCGATGTTACTTATTCTCGTCGCGTACATCTTTCGACAGTTGGGATACGCGTCTTTGAAATCGTTTGGGAGTCCGTGGTTCGTGTTGCCGTTACAATTACTTCACGGCATCACCTTTGGATTGTATTGGTCCGTAGGCGTTGAATTCTCGCGGTTACTCGCGCCGGAAGATTTACGCGCTGCGGTGATGGGGTTCTTCTCCGGGATGAACTCGCTGGGAGCTTTTTTAGGCGCTATTTGTGGTGGACGCGTGTACGATAGAGTTGGTGGGGGAGGCTTGTTCTTCATCGCGGCTGCCGGGAATACGATTTTATCACTCGTCTTTGCGTTGAAGATGGCGTTTGGAAAACGAGTCGTGCCGACAACAAACACGGTCGTCGATAACATCATAGAAATAGATATGAGCGGCTTTGTGAGATTAGAAAGTAGCATGCCGCCCTCGTCTTCTTTGAGCGATGCAGGTGAAAGAGATGACCTTGACATTGATAGGAGTATTGATAGTAGAATCTAGATGTTTAGGTATGTGTAGTACTAGTAGTAGGTTAGGTGAAATTAATTGTTGTTTTGTATATTCTTTTGCTTGCGCTACCATTATGTGTTTTAAAGTACATTTAAGAAAAGGGTCTCCCCGCGCCTGTGTAACCACACGTCGTATCACCCGTTCGTGGTGAAATCGTATTCAATCGTCGGCATCGCGGATTGCATAAACTTCAAAAACACGATTAAATATCTCTCCACGCTCGGTTTTTCTTCCTCCTCCTCCTCCTCCTCTTCTTCTTCTCCATCTCCCCCTCCTCCTCCAGTGGACGTTGTCATCATTTTCACCAACTTTTTCATCACGCTCGCGTGTTTGCACGGATGCACCGAAGCCGAGGAGACGTTCGTGTGCGGATGCGGGTCTATCGTGACTGTCTTTTTCGCGTGATCCGCGCTTATGTCTTCGTATACCAATTTCGGTGGGAGACTGTTTCTTTGCTCGTCGTATCCATTCAACCAAACTCGCGGCGTTTGGTAGTACTTATCCCAGGTGATGGAAACGTCGTATGTTCGCGTGCGCAATAAATCTTCGTTGTTTTTTTCCTTCTTCGGCGCGGCGATGAGAATAGCGTCGTCTTCGTCCACGTCTTCCATGTCTGGAATAGACTCGTCGTCGTCGTCGTCGCCGTCGTTATCATCATCTCTATCATTATCTTCTACGTTCACTCGGCTAATATCCGGAATCTCGTCGACGACGCCGTCCTCCCCCTCCCCGTTCCCGCCTTCTCCGTCGTCGTCGTCGTCGTCTAAATCGTCGTCGTCGCCATCCGCGCGTCGCGACGACGGGGCCTCCTTGTTCCCGGCTTCCACCCACCCCTCGTCTTCTCCGCTCAGTGCGACTTCTTTCCCGCAATACTCCTCCATCGCTTTCGCGCGTTTTCTGCACGGCACGTTCCTCGTCGCTAAGTATTGTTTCTCTTCCGGTAAATATTTCTTCCTCGTTTCTCGAGCGCTGCTTTTTTTCCACTGCCACGTCGGGCACGTTTCGACGAGATAGTCCCCCGCTTTGACGAAATCCTCCGGGGTGAGCGTTCCGTTTTCTAAAAATTGCGACGATCCCGTCGGAACAGACGTGATGGATTCCACCGCGGATTTCACCACGGTGTGCACGGAGTGTCGGATCGAAGGTGGGATGAAGTTTGCCATTTCTACGTTTCGTGCAAAACAAACACCTCGTGTGCGTTTTTTACTCTTCTTTTGTGTAACTGTATGCGGGAAGAAAAAACTTTGGATGATGATTTTGAACTCTCTCTCTCTTTCTCTCTCTCTCTCGCCTTTGAAGCGCGCACGTTCAACCACGCGACACTTTTGGTCGAACGAATACTGCGCTCGTTTTTTCTCGTCTCTCAGAGTACACAACAAAAAGGTCGACTGATGACTTTCGCGTGCGTTCGTGTGTTCTGCTCGTTTTTTTGAAAAGACTATTGTTTAGGGTTTTTGATGGAAAAAAATTCAAAAATTTTCAAAAACCGTCTCGTCGTTTGACATCATCCTCAGAAGAGGTGTTTGGTCGCGCGCGCATACATCATCCTCATTCGAGAAGGAGATGACTTCGACCAAAACGACGACGACGAGTTCGCCTCTTTTTGGAAAGAGCGGTGTTTCTTTTGTTGTTGGAGCGACGAGAGTGAAGAATTATACTAAGAATATCAACAGAAGAGGAAGAAGACAGACTTTGACGAGATGTGCATCCGCCTCCCCCGAAAAGGAAGCATCATCATCTTTAGAGACGAGGAGAAGTACTCGCGTGCTTCGACTCTTCCGAACGCCGTTTCTCTCCGAAGAGGCGTGCGAGACGCTCGTCGCGAAAGTCAATCGTAAACTACTTTCCGAATCATCCTCAGGAAATGAAAGTCTGATCATCGGGTCGATCAAAACCGAGCAGTGTTTCAACGTCGAGTTGACGACTTCGTTGTCGGCGGAGAAGATGGCGACGTTGGAGTGGCTCTTACGGGAGACGTACGAACCGGAATTGTTCGGCGAAAAAACGAGTTTATCCGGCGATATCGCACCATCCGTGGTTGAAGTCGGCCCAAGACTGGCGTTTCAATCCGCGTGGAGCACGAACGCGGTGTCGATATGTAATTCCTGCGGCGTTCCCGAGGTGAAACGTTTGGAGAGGAGCCGAAGGTTCGAGTTGTTTCGCGCGGACGGGACGAAGATGGAAAATCAGGAGGTAAAGGTACTGTTCGCGAAAGAAGTGCACGATCGGATGACGGAGTGCGTGTTCGACGAACCGTTGATGAGTTTTTCGTTGGACGCGACGATTCCGGAGGTGTACGAGGTGCCGATTTTAACCGAAGGGAGGAAAGCGTTGGAGAAGGTGGATAAAGAACTCGGCTTGGCGTTTGACGATCAAGATTTTGATTTTTACATGCAACTGTTCGGGGAGGACATCAAGAGGAATCCAACGAACGTGGAATTGTTCGATATGGCGCAATCAAACTCGGAACACTCGAGGCATTGGTTTTTCAGCGGGAAGTTAACCGTGGACGGGGTGCCGATTGAGAAGTCGTTGTTTAAGATGGTGAAAGAGACGATTGAAGGCGCGCCGATGCATAACTCGTCGATTTCGTTTAAAGATAATTCGAGTGCGATTCGAGGGTACGAGTGCACGCCGTTGAGACCAGTGAACGCCGGAGAGAGCACGAGCATGCAACCGAGGAAAGTGGATTACGATTTGTTGTTAACCGCGGAGACGCACAACTTTCCCAGCGGGGTCGCGCCGTATCCAGGCGCGGAAACTGGCACTGGCGGAAGAATTCGCGACACGCACGCGACTGGCGTTGGGTCGACTTTAGTCGCCGGAACCGCCGGGTATGTCGTCGGTAACTTACAAATGCCCGGGAATGAGTTGCCGCACGAAGACAAATCGTTCCAGTACCCGAGCAACTTGGCGTCGCCGTTGCAAATTTTAATCGACGCCTCGAACGGCGCGAGCGATTACGGGAACAAGTTTGGCGAACCGGTTATTGCTGGTTATTGTCGAACGTTCGGAAGCCGTTTACCGAACGGCGAACGACGCGAATATATTAAGCCAATCATGTTTTCCGCCGGTTTCGGTCAAATCGATCACACCAACTTGGAAAAACAAGAAGGCGATTTGGGCATGTTGGTCGTTAAAATCGGTGGTCCGGCGTATAGAATCGGCATGGGCGGCGGTGCTGCGTCCTCTAAAGCCGGCGGCGAAGACGAAGCGAACGCGAGCTTGGATTTCAACGCCGTCCAAAGAGGCGACGCGGAAATGAGTAACAAGTTGAACCGCGTGGTGAAAGCGTGCGTGGAGTTGATGGACAAGAACCCAATTTTGAGCATTCACGATCAAGGTGCCGGCGGGAACTGTAACGTCGTCAAGGAGTTGATCTACCCGAAAGGTGGAGAGATTAACATTCGCGCGGTGAAACTTGGCGACGAGACCATGTCCGTCCTCGAAATTTGGGGCGCCGAGTACCAAGAAAACTCCGCCATGCTCATCAAACCAGAATCGTTACCGATCATCGAAAAGGTTTGCGCGAGAGAGCGATGCCCATTTAGCGTGCTCGGATCTATAAACGGCAGTGGTCGCGTGACGTTGAAAGATCCGTTGGCTAAGCCTGGTACGGTTGGCGAGTTCCCGGAAGATTTGGATTTAGAAAAGGTCTTGGGCGACGTGCCGAAGAAAAAGTACGATTTGAAGAGAGCGCCGCCGTCGGTGAAACCGTTGACGATCACGGATTCGCCAAAAGACGTTCTCGGTCGCGTGTTGAAGTTACCGTCCGTGTGCTCGAAACGCTTTTTAACCACAAAAGTCGATCGTTCAGTTACTGGCTTAATCGTCCAACAACAGTGCGCCGGAGAATTGCAAATCCCGGTGAACGACTGCGCGGTGATTTCGCAAACGCACTTTGGCAAGACTGGTGGTGCGACGAGTATTGGCGAAGCGCCGATCAAGGGTTTAATCGATCCGAGAGCGATGGCGAGAGTCACGTTAGGGGAATCCTTGACTAACTTGGCGTTCGCCAACACCACCGGTTTGAAAGATATCAAGTATTCCGGAAACTGGATGTACGCTGCGAAATTGGACGGGGAAGGCGCGCACATGTACGACGCGTGCGATGCGTTGAAAGATACGATGATTCAACTCGGCGTTGCCATTGATGGTGGCAAGGATTCCTTATCCATGGCGGCTAGAGCGGGTGGTGAAGTTGTCAAAACGCCCGGAACTTTGGTCATGTCTTCGTACGTCACCGTCCCAGACGTGACCAAATGCGTCACCGCCGACGCTAAGTTGCCAGGTTCCGGTAAATTGGTTTTAGTCGAATACGGGTCTAAAGATGGCTCGAAGAGACGATTGGGTGCTTCAGCCATGGCGCAAGCGTACGACCAAGTCGGCGACGACGTTCCGGACATGGACGATATCGAGACGTTTAGAAACGCGTGGGAGACGACGCAACAGCTCGTCGAGGACGGTAAAATTTCCGCCGGTCACGACGTTTCTGATGGTGGACCAGTTGTTTCCGTGTTGGAAATGGCCTTTCCATCCACCACGGCTGGCGTGGACGTCGAGCTCCCCGGCCCAGACGCCAACGCGGCGTTGTTCGCGGAAGAGTTGTCCGTCGTCTTGGAAGTCTCCCCGGAGAACGAACAACACGTCTTGCAAGCGTACGCCGGGAAAAACGTCACGGCGAGAACTATCGGCTCGGTCACCAACGATGGGAAAGTTTCCATCAAGCACAACGGCGCGATTGTCATCGACGACACCACGGCCAACTTACGAGACGCGTGGGAACACACCTCGTTTGAACTCGAAAAATTACAATCCTCGAACAAAACAGTCGCGATGGAGAAAGCCGGCTTGCGCAACCGCAAAGCGCCGACGTGGAAGCTCACGTACGATTTAAAACCAACCGATCCGGCGAAACTTTCGCGAACGAATAAAGCGAAAGTTGCGATCGTCCGTGAAGAGGGTTCCAACGGCGACCGCGAAATGGCTGCCGCGGTTTACTCCGCCGGCATGGACCCGTGGGACGTGACCATGTCCGATTTGCTCACCGGTAAAACCAACTTGAGCGATTTCCGAGGTCTCGTTTTCGTCGGTGGCTTCTCCTACGCGGACGTGTTAGATTCCGCCAAGGGTTGGGCCGGTGGTATTCGATTTAACGAAAACTTAAAGAATCAGTTCAAAGAATTTTACGAACGAAAAGACACGTTTTCCTTGGGCGTATGCAACGGATGCCAGTTGATGGCTTTGTTAGGATTCATCCCGTCTCAAACCGGCAAGGTTGCGGAAACTCCTGACGCAAAACAACCGAGATTTATTCACAACGACTCGGGTAGATTTGAAAGCCGATTTGTGACGGTTGGTATCGATTCAAACACCCCGTCCATTATGCTTAAAGATATGGGTGGGTCGCGAATGGGAGTCTGGTGCGCGCACGGCGAAGGTAAAGCGCACTTCCCAGACTCGAGCGTCATTTCCGAACTCTCCAAATCCGGTCAGTGCGCGGTGCGATACGTCGATAGCGCCGGAAAACCAACCACGGAATATCCGTTGAATCCGAACGGGTCTCCAGAAGGTATCGCAGGTTTGTGCTCAAAAGATGGCCGACACTTGGCGATGATGCCGCACCCGGAGCGCGCGTTTTTGGGATGGCAGTTGCCCTGGTCGCCGAAAGACGCAAACGTTCAAGACGTCGGGCCGTGGTTGAAGATGTTCCAGAACGCTGCCGATTGGTGCGATGCGAACTAATAATAATAAAGAAGAACAACAAAACGGTTTAAAATAAGTGAGAGTAATAATTGAGAAGAAAAAGAGAAAGAGAGAGAGAGAAAGAGGGAGAAAGAAAAGTGTGAACACGCGTAGCCAAAGCGTACGTATAGAGTAATTTATTTCATACGAATATATAAATAATGTGTGACTATCATCATGATCGTCTCTTCTATCGTTTCCCCACTTTGCTGCATTACGGAGGTAACGCGTTCAAGAACGACATCTTATTCTCTCCCCTCTTCTTCGTCGTCGTAGTTCCGAAACCTGACGGCGAATCGACTTCGTCCTCGTCGTCATCTCCGAAAAATACTCGATCGAGTGCGTTTTGCATGGACCCTTCCCCGTCCAACTCCTTGTCTTCGTCCGAAGAAGACAAGGCGTCTGGATGATCGGAGACGACCAAAACGGGCGTTCGAAAAACTTGACCTTGATCGCTTTCGTCGTCCACGCACAGAGCTGCCGCTGGCGTTTGACCGCCGCTCTTGGAAGTCGTCCCAGATGAGACTTCCGAAGTGCTGCTTTTATTCGTATTCTTACCTCCTGAATTCGGGACTGCGTTTAAACCGGAGTGCGAATATAAAGCCGCGGTGGCCGCAAACATCGCAGCCGCTTTGGCCGTCTCCGTGACTTCATCCTTGTTTTGAGCTGCATTTTTTCTCGCGATCGACGCCGCGAGACTATTGTTGTGAGTGCTATCATCGTTATCATTAGCTACCGCTGTTGCTGCTGAGGAAGAAATATTCGCCGTCCGCAACTTTTCCAAAGCCGCGTTGTACTGATCGTCCAAATCTAATATGTCGTGTAAGGACTGCGTTTCGTTACGACCCCGACCTCGACCGTCGTCGTCATCGTCTTCTTCGTCTTCTTCGTCTTCGTCCTGCGCGTTGAATAAAGTTTGCACGCCGGACCCGTACGTCGCGCCGCCACTACTCGCTAACGACTTCACCGTGACCGCGTCGTCGTCTTCATCCCCTTCCTCGTCTTCCTCCTCTTCCAGCTTATCTAACCTCGTAAACTCCTCCCTGGCCATCCGCGCCGCTCGCACCAATAACGCGCAATCTTCTTTCGCTTCTTTCAGTGCCATCTTTAACTTTGCGTTCTCTCGTTCCGCCGCGTCTGCGCGCGCTTGAAGTAACGCGTCTCTCAGTTGTTCTCCTCCTCCGGAACTTTCTTCCTCCCGTTTCGCTTTCGACGCCGCCGCCCTGAGCGTCAAATACTCCTTCGCGAGTGCTTTCACTCGAGCTTTCATACTTCTCGCCCGTTCGGCGACACCACGCATCGTCTCCCTTCCGTTCTCGTCCTCGGAATCGTACTCAAAGTTCTTTTTTATCGTCGAAATCGAAATTTGCGTGGAAATCATCGCGTCGATCACATCGCTCGCGTCCGCGATGATTTCTCCGAATCGATCGAACAGAAGTCCTTCCTCGTCCGTCATCTTCGGATGTTAAATGCGTTTTAGTCGTCTCTTCCTCTCTCTCTCGAGTACTCTTCCTCGCCAGACTTCAAACGCGCTCTCGAAAAGACAGACAGACGCGCGATCAAAGAGAGAGAGAGAGAGAGAGATCGA
>Ga0255753_1004115_pt1 | contig 14636 bp, 11 predicted proteins | sample 041ome_10_FD_179953 | JGI IMG/M metagenome (GOLD analysis project Ga0255753, IMG submission 179953) | Coastal salt marsh microbial communities from the Groves Creek Marsh, Skidaway Island, Georgia - 041412US metaG (version 2) | ecosystem: Environmental > Aquatic > Marine > Intertidal zone > Salt...
CTAGAGCCATCGCTAGAGCCATCGGTGGCGATAGTGAAATGCTCAAGCCTCTAATGGAACTCGATACCAAAGATTTCCCAGGTGGCAGAGCCTTACGTTGGCCCATGATGGCAGCTGGCATGCTATATTATTCCTTGCGGGATAAATTGACGCCGAAAGTGAGATCTCTGGTATGAATATGAAACCACATACTCTAATTGCCGCAATCGGCCTGATGCTGGGATCGCTGTTAGGTTGTGCTGGGCACCCCGCTCACACAGCGAACATGGAGCCGGCTGATTTGGCGAGCGTCTCAAACAAAACGCTCTGCGATGCCGCCTTCGCGCAAGACGGGTATCAACCCACGCCCGCTATCGAAATGGAAGTAGCGCGACGCGGGTTAAATTGTAAGAACTTCAGTTTTACCGTGCGACGATAGCTGAGGCGAAATACACCTCAGCTGCTGCCCGAATCAGTTTAGGTGCTTCTCGAGGAAAGCGAGCACCTTGTTGTTCAGCTCGATGCGATTATCGACGTCATAGAAACCGTGGCCCTCTCCGTCTTTGGCAAGCCATTCATAAGGGTAATTTATCTCATCGAGCGCATCTCTTAGCGCCTCTGCGTGCTCGAAAGCGGCACGGTAATCGTCCACACCGTGAACAATGAAAACGGCTGCTTTAAGCTTATCGACGTTGCGCGCCGGTGATTGCGCGATTCGCTCGGCTTGATCGGCGGGCAAAGTGGTATCCAGATAAGATTCTCCCCAGCGCGCCGTTTCAATATCACCCGTTGTGTAGAGCATATCTAAATCGTAAACACCCACATAACCAATCGCAGCTTTAAACAAGTCGGGTTCAAGTATCGGTGCCTGCAGGGCAGAATAACCACCAAAACTGGCACCAAAGATAGCTAACCGATCTCGATCGGCAATCCCCTCGTTAACGGCCCAATAAGTGGCATCAATGATATCTTCTTGCGTTTTTCGACCCCACTCGCCGTAACCTGCATCCCGAAAGTCAGTGCCGTAACCCGTCGAGCCTCTGAAGTTGATCTGAAGAACGGCGTACCCTTCTATCGCTAGCATTTGGGCTGTTGGGTCATAGCCCCACATGTCACGAGCATGTGGCCCTCCGTGAGGCATAACAACCATAGGTAAATTTTTTGCTGGTAAGCCGGGCGGCAGCGTTAGGTAGCCTCGAAGGACCGTTCCATCCCGTGCGCTCAATTCAATTGCATCGCTCATAGCGAGGCCAGAAGGGTCGATCTTAGGGTACGCGTCCAGCAGGAAAGTGGCTTTTTTCGTCTCCGGCTCAAACAAATAGTAACGTGCGGGTAAGTTCGGGGCGGAGACAACAAATACGATTTTATCCCGCTTCGCGGTAGCTGAGGTCTGATAAACATAACCTTGCGGGAAAGCGCCTAATAGCATTTGTTGCGTCTGAGCTCTTGGGCTTTCAGGATCAATTGCGATGAATTCGGGGTAATATTCGTCCACCCGAACCCCATAAAGCTCGTTTTCTTTATCGAGGTAGGGGCTGCTTATATCCGCACGATCATTGACGTAAACCTCTTCATAGTCGCCCGTTGTCGGATCAACAGAGAACAGGCCAATGACGGAAGTTTTAGGTGACGGCGCCATTAATAGCACCCTCTCACGCTCTTTTTCGAAAGTGAGGGGCGTCACGTCCTTGGTGAAAGGAACAGGCGATGGCTGCCAATCAATCTTACCTTGAGGGCGGTAGGAGTAGATAAGATTGAAGTCGTCGTCCATTCCCATAGCGAATCTCGGATTTTTATCGTGATCTAACACAAAAGACGCACCACGAATGTTAGTTCGAGTAAGCTCTCGAGTGCGGCCATTGTGGATGTTCACACGCATAACGCTGGGTTGAAGATCTTTGCCGGCAACGCCACTCCAAGGGTGGGTCTCGACTAGAATATGATCATCGTCAAGTTTTGTTAGATAACGGCCCGAGGCAGCTATTGGCTCGACGCCCATAAAGCCAAAAATATTTACGCCTTTTGAACCGTCCGCATTTACTGCGTAAAGCTCGCCCGCAGAACCGGGCCTCTCAAGTAAGCCAATCTTACGAGAAAGGGTCACGAGCAGGCGATCATCATTGACCCACGTCATGCCGGCGACTTCAAGCTTGTTTCGAAAGCTCACAAGAGTAAGCAGTTTCTTGGTATCAAAATCCAATATGGCAGCGGCGCGCTTACCTTCATGTAAAATTCCAACGGCCAGGTACTCACCTTTAGGAGAGATCGTAACGCTGGTGAACTCGGCGTGTTGAGCGAACGCAACGGGGTTATTGGCCGAACTGTGTATTGCAGTAACCAGCAAAAGTGACGCAAAGATAAACTTTAGAACTCTCGTCGAAACCATCGCCTGACTCCAGAAATCGGAAAACACTTAGATGGTAGCAAAATTGGGACAAACCTCTAGTACTTTAGCTTCGTAAATGCGCCAAGCTGTAGCTGCGTCAGGATTAACCGCTTCACGTACCTGAGAAGAACTTAAGGTAGAGATGAATTTACCGCTGCCCTCGTAACTCAACACGGACAAACTGGGTAATCCGAGAAAGTTCGCCAAATCTGCCGTCGTTTTGGCGGTATCTGAAGCCAAATCCTCAAATGCGAGAAAATGAACTGCAGATCCGCATGTCGCTTTTACCCATTCTCGATGATTCTTATACAGTCGGTAGTACTGATCCAAAGAATGCAAGCCGTAAGAATAAAAATAGCCTCGGAACTGCTGTTTAAACAATGACCAAACGGCACTCAGGGGCTGTTTATCAATCCATATAATTTTGGCGCGAGGTAGATATTCGCAAATTAAGGGCACCCATCGGTGATTTAAGAGCTGTTTATCGACAATAACTTGGCGGCCCTGCGAACGATCTTCTAATAGCTGTCCGTAAGCTGCGAAAATTTTCTGCAGCTCGGCATCACTCTCTACCAGCGGGGATTCTTGTGCTACCCACGCTGATAGCGCCCGGTTTAAGGACTCCTCTTCACCAAGCAGAATAGCTTGATCGCAACTACCGATCATTTGCTCTAACAAAGTTGAACCTGATCGGGGCAAACCGACGACGAAGACCGGGACTGGGTTTGCACCGCCCATATCGCGCGCTCTGTATGCTGGATTTTGGATCTTTTCCGCAAATCGACGCACTTTATTGTATAGCGTGCTGTCTTGAGTTGGGTCGTAGGGGTGTTGCGCTGCCCGTATCTCATTCGCACCGAGATAATATGCAAACGCTGCATCATATAAATCTGCTCGATCGCAGAAAGCACCAAGCGCATATTGCAATGTCGCTTTTCTGGAAGGCAAGCCTGCCAGTTCAGCCAGGATTCGCTCTGATTGTTTAAGGTAGGATAATGCCTCTTCTTTACTCAGAGCGAGCTGACTGAGCCCAAGGTAAGCCTCAACGTTATGGGGATTCAATTCGAGAGCACGATCAAAGTAATAACGCGCCACCTGCAATTGACCTGCATGACGTTCAAAATTAGCTCGATTCACGAATAGTGCATCAAATACCGATATCCGTTCCGCCTCTTCATAAGCGCTTCTTGCTTCTTCCAGCTCACCCACGGCTTCAAACAGTTGAGCGCGTAAGAGTTCAACGGTTGCGTCTGACGGCCAGCGCATTTTAGTCTGCTCAATCACCTCTTGGGCGCGATCAAACGAGTTGAGGCCTAACAGGCTCTCTGCATAAGCTACCGCCAGCGGCTGGGAACCAGGATCTAGAGACAAAGCACGCTCTAAATACTGCAATCGTCGAGCATCATGACCAAGTGCCTTCGCTTGATCGGCCGCAACGGCCCACGCATCGGCCATATCCGGCGCTTTCGACAGCAGGTGTCCAATCAACTGATCGGCCTCTTCAAGATTACCTAGGTCAATTAAGGATCGTGCAAGGTTGAGTAAAGCAACAAGATCATTTGAATTGAGAGCCAGCGCTTTGCGCAAAGGAACAATAGCGTCGTCGGGACGAGCTAGGGCCAACAAGCCGGCGCCTAAATTAGTCAGGGCATCGCTGTAGCTAGGAAGGATAGTAATCGCTTGCCGAGCCAGCCGAACTGATTCACCCGGCTCGCCTGACTGCAAATAGACGACGGAAGCAACATTATGCAAAAAGGCATCCTGAGGATATTGACTTAAAAGTGGGGCCAACCGAGTTTTCGCGTAATTATAATGTCCGGCGCGATAAGATGCGATGACCTCTTGCATCTCACCTTTAGGTGCTGCCGATAGCCCCATATCAGCTGCTCCTATACCTAGCCCTTACAGCTCTTTGACTTTGAAACGGGAGCCCTTTTCGGTAACAAAAAAGACCGAGCCCAGAAAACCTCGTTCAAGCTCAACCTTTTCTCCAACGTTAGCCAATGGCGTGATACCGCTCACCTGTTGAAAGAAGCGGCCGTCGTCGGAATGATAAACAGGGCGACGTTGATTATTTAGCGTGATATTTTTAATTGAAAAACCTTCATATTCTTGGTCTGCGACATCGTAATCACCAATCGCAGCCGACTTTATCGATTCTTCACGCTCTTTGATTCGAACTGTCGCAGTGCCTTTCACTTCTTCACTCAAGGCACGCTCGACCCGCCCTGCGACCTGATCGTAGCACTCAAGGCGAGCAGAGTCGCTCTCGATTTTGCTACAAGTGAGTATGTCTTGAGCAAATACAGAACTGCAATTTAGTATAAGAAAACCACCTATTAAGCCTGCTTTAACGCGCATACGCCCCATCCTATTGTCGTGTCCTGATCTTTTATTACACTCACATCGATTTTTGCAAATCCTACTTTCTCTAGCATTTGGCAAAAAAGCTCTATTTGATCTTGTGAGAGCGCCACAGAGCACATTTGACGGTGCCGCTCTCTTGCGGCAAGAGTCTCGGCATAATGCGCTTTAATAAACCGATGTGCCATATCGCCACCGCGACTCAAAACTTCAAAGAACTTTAAGCCCTGTGATACAAACTCGAACATACTCGCATTAGCCGTAGATAAATCGGTGTCTCTCATATATTTATCGGCGTAGGCATTAACTTTTTTACGTGCCTTCTCTGCTTTTGGGTTTGAAGACAGCGTGCGGATATCCACAGTTTTTTCCGCCTGTTTGGCTATCATCTCCAGCTGAGCCAGGAAATCTCGGACTTCATTTAAATTGTATTCGTTTAGCGCCCGGGCGGACATTGTAGATACGATCGACTCGTTATGATGAAGTACGCCTAGGAAGGTACCCTTGTCTCTCATAACTCGACTGATTTCTGGAATTGACTTAGAAATATCAGAATACTCGAGCCCGAATATTGAGCACACGAAGTCAAATTGTGAGGCTTCCAATGGGAGCTGTTCGATCGCCGTACCGCCACGCACCATCGCATTTAAGTGACCATAGTCAGAAATCCGCTTCTGTACCGCTTCGGGTATTCGTACGTCAGCGAGATCAATACCCAGATAATGGCCCTTTACATTTAAATCCATACAAACCGGTATGAGTGCGCCATTGCCGCACGCCAGCTCTAGCATTGAGATGTCAGGAGGACCTAATAAATTGTCAGTAAACCATTTCTTGATCGGGCCTTCGTAGCCTTCCTTAAAATATTCCCCGAAGGTTGTGGGGTGACCTTGCCGCCAAAATTGCGTCCACGGATTCATACAATTACCACCTAAATAAAAAAGGCCTGCAAAGCAGGCCTTTCAAAGTTAGCTCAAAGAGACTTACATCTCAATGCTGTAACGCAGGTACCATACACGGCCTACGAGTGGGTACTGATACTCGTCAACCTGGGCACCCTGAGAGTCTAGCAACGGATCTTCGTCAGTGACGTTGTTCGCGCCAAAGGTTACCGTACCCCAAGAATCGAAGTTGTAACCAACAGAGGCGTTCAACACATCCCATGCTTTGTACTTGGTGTCTGAAACGTTTGAATCAGACTCACCAATGTAGTCCCAAGCAAGGTTAGCGAACATGTCGTTCATTGACCAAGCGACAAACGCATTCATACGCCACTCTGGGAAGCCCAGTGTACCCGCCGCGTTGTACAGATCGCCCGTACCGTAGCTACGCTCAGCGTCGTAGTTCAGGTACTGCGTCGCGTTCCAGCCCATGTTGAACTGACCGTAGTCGGTAGACAACATGCCGTTCACTGCGTAGTCGAGTGCTTCACGCTCTACTTCAGTAACCGCGTTCTGGAAGCCAGCGTCGATTCGAGTCACACCGCCAATCGCATTACGCTCAACATTGGGGTTGTTTCCATTAGTCTGGAAATCAACGTCCAACTGATCCTGCGCTGAGGTGTATTCAATCGCATCTTCCAGCGTCAAAGTGAAGTGGTTAACAGACGCATACCAGCCGTCCAAGAACTCCCACGTTACACCAATAGACATCGTCTCAGAAGTCTCTGCATCCAAGTTGGGGTTTGATCCTATGTAGGTATCAAACTGCTTGCTTGGGCAAGGAGACTGACCCGCTAACTGACAACCGTAGTTATCACGCGCGCTTTCAGCTGAGAACGAGGTTGCACCGTACAAGTCTGACAAATCAGGCGCGCGGAAACCTTGGCCCCAAGAACCTTTGATCGTAACACGGTCATAACCTGGCCAGGTCATGGTGAAACCGATACGAGGTGAGGTCGCCGTACCAAAGTCAGAGTAATCATCGTGGCGAACCGCCGCGTCAATTTCTAACCAATCCGTTACGGGGAAAATAGCTTCTACTGAGAACGCGGTTACATCGCGTGAGCCCTCAGCTGAGTTACCCGCCGAACCACCAATCAAGCCTGCTTCTGACTGAGCGTCAACGAGAGCCTGGTAATCGACCTCGTAGTATTCTGCACCGAAGTAGCTAGATGCTGTACCGCCTGCCATTTCGAACATATCCCACTGCAAACCCGCAAACCATTTTTTCATGTTCTGACGGTCGTCGTTGTGAGTCGTCGCTTTCAGGTTCGCCACGAATTGGTCAAAGTCTTGAATGTTGTACGAAATGTTGTACTCAAGACCGGCGTAGCTTAGATAGTACATACCGACTGAAGACGAGCGGTAGTCAGAATATGTATAGTTCAAATCCCAGCTAAGGTTGCTCGCCAACTCACCACTCAAACCGATGTTGATGTCTTTGAACGTATCGTTTACGTAGTTATCACGGGGGCCGATGTCAGTCCAGCGGAAATAACCAAAAGTGGCACCGATATCATTGCGTGGATCGCCAGGGATAGTTGGGCCAGGCGCCGCAGGTGGCGCGTAACGACCAAACGACTCGTTGTCTGACATGATCACGTCGATATACGCATCAATCGTATCGGTCAACTTGTATTCAGCAGAAACCCAAGAGTTGATACGCTCGAGGCCAGCGCGGTTTGCAGAAACCAAGGCAAAGGCATAGCCGCAGTAATAGCCTGACTCAGGTCCGAATACGAGGTCTGCGCGCATAACACCCGCATAACCGTTTACGCCGTCAACACAGTTGGCGCCAGGAGTTACATACCATGTATTCTGATCATTCGGGTCATAAACAGTTGCTGGAGTCCAGTTTGGGTTAATTGCTGAGTAGCCGTAAAATGAAACGCCAATTGTTTCAGCATAACCAACGACGTCACCGTCGCCGTCGTAGTCGCCATATGATGCTTTAGTAAAATCACGATCTTTATCGAAGATAGGCTCTTTACGATCGTATTCCAGACCAAATGTCACACTTCCGCGATCATTCGATGCACCGGCCAAGAAAGAGATACTCTCTTCCGTGCCCTCGTCGCGATCCCGATCACCGTAACGGCCAGAAACACGCAGACCGTCATAGCCTTTCTTCAATACGACGTTTACTACGCCCGCTACCGCATCAGAACCGTATACCGCAGAAGCACCATCAGGGATGATTTCTACGCGATCTACCGCAGAGAAAGGAATCAAGTTCAAGTTTACCGTACCGCCGCCACCTAAAGAGGGCGAACCCGCTACACGGCGACCATTGATCAGTACCAAAGTACGACTCGAACCGGCACCACGCAAGTTGATGGTTGCGTTTGACTGAGCGCTGCTACCTGATGATTCACGGAAAGAACCCAACGAGTTCAAGGTTGAAGAACGCAGAGCGTCAGCGACAGAGATATCGCCTTGGATTTCCATGTCTTCTGCGTTGATGGTGATGATTTCTTGCGACTGCGTGTTCGTCGATCTTTTAATACGCGAACCCGTTACCAGCACTTCTTCTACGGGCTGTGCAGTTTCGTCCGTTTCTTGCGCTTGGACATAACCGCCAGACAACATTAATGCACCTGTGGTTAGGCCGATCGCGTAACGAACCGAATCACGCATTGGATTTGGTTTTACCATGTTACTTCTCCCCGGTAATTTAATTTAAGGTTTGGATCGAGTGCCGAATTTGCTCACAATCCCAGCCGTTTCATAGAAACGAAACGGAAGCCTGCTATTTATACTGGTTCAAAAATAATTTTGGAAGGCGGTTGGACAACGAAAACTAGGAATAATTCACAAAACTTTAAGATTTCTGTGATTTTTTGAATAAAAATGCGTCCCTGACCCACGATCGCACCAATTTTCTGTTATTCGAAGCCAAATACTTCTTTCGACTTCAATTTGATCGCGGCCAACTGCCGAATATAGGGCTGAAGACGAGATTGGTACTTGAGTCCCACACCGAGACCTTCTTTTGAAATGGGTTGACGAACCTGAATGGCGCTCGGAGTCAACACCGCTCGGCTAGCAAGGTGGTGGTTGAAGCAGGCTTCCTCAGGCTCTAGACCACAATGACTTAGCACTTCGCCAATCACGTCTTTCGGTGTAGCAACGAGCTTCTCGTAGTTCAGATGGTAAACTGACCCGGGTATTAGAGCGTCCCAATGCTGCATCAGCGAGATATAGCCCTGCCAGTAGAAAACGATCCCTTCCATTGAGTAACTAAACTCATAACCTTTGTCAAAGTATCGTCTAAACACACCAACCGCATTATCAAGCGGGTCTCGCACAACGTTGATGATTTTTGCCTTCGGGAAAAGCGTTTTTATAAGCCCGATATGTAAAAAGTTATTCGGGTTCTTATCAATCAGATGCGCATGATGCTGATCATAATTACGCATCGCTTGTTCGTAAGCCTGCTGTATATCGCTGCAACGATCGGCCGTGGGGCTTTGCAAGAAATGAGCATAGCCACCATCCTGCTCGAGCCCAATAGACAAATGACCCAGCTTAACAAGCTCATCTGTTGCCGCCACAGTCGAGTGCGCGGCCAAGATTTGCTCAACCAAAGTGGTACCTGAGCGCGGCATACCAACGATAAAAATAGGCGCAAACTCCGAATTTACGGCAGGCTTAATCGAATTGACCTGCATCAACTGCTGGACCAAGGTATGGAACAAATCCCCACGAAATGGTCTGACCGCAGCCACCAGCTCATTCGCCCGCGCAAAGTCATCGAAGGCTTCCGAGAAGCACCGTTTAGAATGCAGGGCGTTCCCTCGAGCAAATAAAAGTAAAGCGGCGTATGGCGTATCACCAAGCGATGATTCGAGTATCTGATTAATGCGACGTAAATCCAGTTCGGTCAAGCGTGCAGCGCCAAGATCAGCAATGGACCAATAAGCAATCGCCGCGAGCTGTTCGTCGCCCTCTAGGGCGCGCCTGTAAGCAGCTTCAGCCTGATCGGCATCACCGATCGATTTGAAGCCGTGGCCTTGGTTGACCGGCAACATGGGATTCGCATACCCACTCGAAGCGAGTTCGTCCAGAATTTCGATCGACTCGTCAAGCTCACCGACTCGCTGCAGATTAATTGCCAGCTGATAACGCGATTCGCTGCTGTCGCTTGTCGCAACCTCGGCTCGCAGCAGTACAATCGCATCGTGATAGTCGCCGATTTGAATAGCATCAGTAATGGCTTGTGAAAGCATAAATAGAACCAGGATCGATAGATGTGTGCATGCTAAACGATGTCGATCGCTAGCACTACCCGCACAACTAATCTAAAAAATTTGAACTAATCGGTCTTTACGTGGCTATTAAGCTAGACTAGCGTTAAGACTCTGCGATCAAGGACATGACCACATGAAAACCAAAGCCGCCGTTGCCTTCAGAGCCGGAGCGCCACTTGAAATTTGTGATGTCGACCTAGACGGCCCCAAAGCGGGCGAAGTGTTGGTCGAAATCAAAGCGACCGGCGTCTGTCACACAGATGCCTTTACTTTGTCAGGCGATGACCCCGAGGGCGCTTTCCCCGCGATTTTAGGTCACGAGGGCGCTGGCATTGTGGTTGAGGTAGGCGCAGGCGTCACCTCCCTTAAGCCCGGTGATCACGTTATCCCCCTTTATACACCCGAATGTCGCGAGTGCGACTTCTGCCTGCACCCCAAAACGAACCTGTGTCAGGCCATTCGCACCACTCAGGGCCAGGGGGTCATGCCCGACGGGTCCAGCCGATTCAGCTTGGACGGCAAGCCCATTCTGCACTATATGGGCTGTTCTACCTTTTCCAATTACACGGTCTTACCTGAGATCGCGCTCGCCAAAGTTCGCGAAGACGCGCCATTCGACAAAATCTGCTACATCGGCTGCGGGGTTACCACCGGTATCGGCGCCGTTGCTTTCACCATGAAAGTCGAGCCGGGCTCCACTGTTGCGGTATTTGGCTTGGGCGGTATTGGTCTGAATGTCATTCAAGGCGCTAAGATGGTTGGCGCCACACGCATTATCGGAGTGGATCTAAACTCCGACCGTGAAGCCTTAGGCCGGCATTTCGGCATGACCGATTTTGTAAATCCCTCAGAATGCGAAAATCTGGTTGATCATATCGTACAGATGACGGGCGGCGGCGTAGATTACAGCTTCGAATGTATCGGGAACGTCAAAGTCATGCGCGATGCCTTAGAGTGTTGCCACAAAGGTTGGGGGCAGAGTTGTATCATTGGTGTCGCCGGCGCTGGGCAAGAAATTTCGACCAGGCCCTTCCAATTGGTCACCGGGCGGTCCTGGCGTGGCACCGCTTTCGGCGGTGCGCGGGGCCGAACCGACGTGCCGAAGATCGTAGACTGGTATATGGAAGGCAAAATCAATATCGACGATCTGATTACTCACACCATGCCGCTCTCGGAAATCAACACGGCGTTTGATCTGATGCACGAAGGTAAAAGCATTCGCTCGGTGGTGCTTTATGATTAGTATCCTCTCGCGCACTCGGGTGTTTGGAGGCGAGCACATTCGATTTACGCACGAATCGAAATCGACACAATGCACCATGACGGCTGCCATTTTCCTGCCCCCCGCTGCAGCTGAGGGGAACGTACCCCTGCTCTTTTGGCTTTCGGGTCTAACCTGCACCGACGAGAACTTCATGACCAAAGCGGGGGCCTTGCGTATGGCGGCAAAGTTAGGGCTTGCGATTGTCGCACCCGATACCTCGCCGCGCGGCGAAGATGTGCCTGATGATCCCGAAGGCGCCTACGATTTTGGGCTGGGCGCGGGCTTTTACGTGAATGCGACGCAAGAACCCTGGGCTGAGCATTACCAAATGTACAACTATATCGTGTCAGAGCTGCCCGAGGTGGTTGATGAACACTTCCCGGTGGATATCGATAACATGTCAATATCCGGACATTCGATGGGCGGCCATGGGGCTCTCACCATCGCGCTCAAAAATCCCAACCGCTATCAATCGGTATCGGCCTTTGCACCGATTTGCGCGCCTATGGATTGCCCTTGGGGCGAAAAAGCGTTCTCGCATTACTTGGGTGATGACGAAGAGGAATGGGAGAAATACGACACCTGTGCTCTGATTGAAGCTGGAGCGCCAGAGCTACCCATGCTGGTCGATCAAGGAACCGCAGATGCCTTCCTAGAAGAGCAGCTACTGCTCGACGACCTCGAAGAAGTTTGTGCTGATGCCGGTTTTCACGCGGTGATCCGCCGGCATGAAGGCTACGATCACAGCTACTTCTTCATAAGCACATTTATAGATGAACACCTGCGCTTTCATTCCGAGCATTTAAAAAGCGAAACGCATTAAATATCGGGCGCATTCGAATAAAAATGCCATGCCAATAGCGCCACGGCGCTGCGATGCGGGCGCCATGCGTCACCAACCTTCTCGAGCTCTGTTTCGGTCAGACGTTCGCTCGCGCCCAACATCCGGCTCACGCCTACGCGCACGGCCAAGTCGCCCGTTGGCCATACGTCTGGGCGCTGAAGGTTAAAAATCAGATACATATGCGCAGACCATCGGCCGAATCCGGGGAGAGCGGTTAGGCATTCAACAACCTGATCATCAGACATAGAGTCAAATCGATCAAAGGGCAGCGCGCCTGTTAAAACGGCGTTAGTCAAAGCGCGAAGATAGCGAATCTTAGGTCGCGATAGCCCAACAGCTCGGAGCTCGTCGTCGCTCAGATCGGGGATCTTCGAATACAATGCATCGCCTAACAAATCCGCGAGCCGTTTGTTTATAGAGGCCGCGGCTTTCGTGCTGAGCTGCTGACCCACGATAATTCTGGCCAGCGAGAACGAATCTCGCGAACCCGTGCGTTCAGCTGGGTACCCAACAAGCTGCAAGGCAGTTTCAATAACCTTGGAATCGCGCGCTAATGTGTCGAGCGCCCCTTTTACATCTTCATATTTTAATGACATGGGTCACCAGAGTGTACTTATGCTTATTTTTGATTAAATCAGTTTGAAGCATCGTGATAACGATCGATTTATACTGAGCTCAAAACCAAGAAGAGTCTGCCTATGTTTTATACCTACTACAATGCCCCTTTCGGCATATTACGCTTGGCAAGCAACGGTAATGCACTCACAGAACTCCGATTCCCCAATGCGTTTACGGTTGGTGCAACGCCCGAGCACTGGGTTGCTTCGGATTCCCCATTTTCAAAAGCGATTTCGCAGCTCGACGATTACTTCAAGGGCAAACGCCTAGCGTTCAGTTTACCGCTTGACCCTTCTGGCACATCATTCCAAAAAGACGTACTGAAAGCATTACAGACAATTCCTTACGGTGAAACCCGCTCTTATGCCGATATTGCTCGCGATGTTGGGCGCCCCAAGGCGGTGCGGGCGGTGGGCGCGGCCAACGGGCGCAACCCCATTGCCATTATTATCCCCTGCCATCGTGTTATCGGAAAAAACGGTTCTCTCACCGGGTTCGGTGGCGGTCTTGCGTTAAAACAGTGGCTGCTGGATCTTGAGGCCGAGTATTATTTTGGGCCATAACCTGAGTCGCATTGAAAGTGCCACCGTTTGATCAGCACGCTCGTGAGGCCCTACCTATTCGAGGCCTGTTCATGATCAATTGGGGCTTTAATCGCCACTGGCTTTGACCTCACGACCAGCACGAAAGAGGGTTTTGTAACCAGTAAATAAAAAAACCTGCGCGCTTTTGTCGCACGAAGAGGCAGTCGCGAAGCTCTAGAATACGCACTTTGTATTTATCGGAGCCAAAACGTGCGCAAGCAGCTCATTTCTCTGGCCGTATTCACGGCGATCAACACAGCTAACGCCAATGAAGTTAACGAAGAGGTTATCGTAACGGCGCCCGCCATGAAGGCGCCACTGCAGTTAGAGATCGATGCCAAAGCACCGCAACAGCCATTACCAGCAAACGATGGCGCCGCTTTTTTAAAGACCGTTGCGGGTTTTAACGTGATTCGCAAAGGGGGTACCAGTGGAGATCCGGTATTACGCGGGCAAGTGGCTTCTCGATTAAATATTGTGCTCGATGGTATGTCTTTCGATGGCGGTTGCGGTAGCCGTATGGATCCACCCACCGCCTATGTATTCCCCGAATCCTACGATTCCGTCACCGTTATTAAAGGTCCTCAAACGGTCGCCCATGGCGCTGGGCACTCCGCTGGTGTGGTGCTTTTTGAAAATGAATCCAAGCAAGACGCGGGCTTCAGTGGCACGACCAGCTTGATGACCGGCTCTTGGGGCCGCACCGATGCTCTCGCTGACCTCAGAGCCGCAAATGCAAATGGCTTCATTGAGGCAACTTTGAGCCACGCTGAAGCCGATGATTACAAAGATGGAACGGGCGTCAAAGTACACAGTGCTTATGAACGCCGAAGCGGCGCTTTCACTGTAGGGTACACGCCCACCCCGCTCACAGAACTCTCACTAGACTACACAACAAGCGAAGCTGACGCAGCGTATGCGGACCGAGGCATGGACGGATCCGTTTTTGATCGCGAGAGCTTTGGCATTACGGCCAAACATAAAATGATTTCCGAGCTTCTACAAAACGCAGAGTTTCGCGTGTATCACACCTATATTGACCACGTGATGGACAACTACAGCCTGCGGGCCAAACCGCCAATGATGATGTTCATGAGCAGCAACCCAGATCGCACCACCGATGGGGCAAAATTCTCAATCGACTTCGCACTGGCCGAGAATCAGACTGTAACGGCAGGCTTTACCTGGCAGCAAGACGAGCACACCAACCGTAGCGGTATGGGCCCAACCGAAGCCGCAGCCGACGCCTTTTCGAGCAAACCACGAATTATCGACCTCAAGACGGAGATCGTTGGTATCTTTGGTGAACTCGAACACCAGTTCGACGAAGGAACGCGCTGGATTTCTGGCCTTAGAGTGGACGACTGGAAAGCACAGCGTCGTGACCTAGCCAACCCCGTGAACGC
>Ga0255753_1004124_pt1 | contig 14618 bp, 13 predicted proteins | sample 041ome_10_FD_179953 | JGI IMG/M metagenome (GOLD analysis project Ga0255753, IMG submission 179953) | Coastal salt marsh microbial communities from the Groves Creek Marsh, Skidaway Island, Georgia - 041412US metaG (version 2) | ecosystem: Environmental > Aquatic > Marine > Intertidal zone > Salt...
ATGGGCCACATGTTTGCCAATAACTTCGGCTGTGGCAGTATGTTGCGCCAGGTCGATATCACGCCAGATTTTGGGGGCTTTGGGACCCAAGACGAAATGATTTGCACAGGCGTTATCAGCGATCAATTGTGCCCCGCCGGCAGACACGAAATCGGCAAAGCGTGAATCCGGAATTTCAATGCCCAGATATAAATCCCCCACGGCGGCCATCACGTCCTGTTGTGTATAGGGGGCGGATCGGGGCGGCAGATCAGTGGCAAAGTCAAAGACAAATTCCGCCTCGGCCACACGCATGCGGTTGTTGGCAAAGGGCACCGTGGCCCCATCGGGATGCACCATATCGGCCATCAGCCGCCCGGCTAGTGGTCCGTCAACGTTGATGTGTTTTTGCCCCGCGATGCTGGTCGCGGCGATTTTCCAACCGAGACGGGGCTGACCATGGTCTTCGATATGGGACTGAATCGCGTACCCTTCGGCACGCGTCAACGGGCACAGGTCGTCGGGCAGGGTGTCGAATGTGCTGCCTGCCTTTACATGGCCCAAAATAATGTTGGATGCCCGTTTTGCGGTGTCCATTCTGATTACCCCAATATGACAAAAGGCATCCACATGCCCACCGAAAATACAGTATGCGCAATCAATCCCATCACGCGCCCCTTGGTTGGATTGGGTGTTTTGGACAGCGCCCAACCCAGCCCCATCCCTGGTTGCAGCAAAAACCAACCCGCCGAAATGGTGATCAGGCCAAAGATCCACAGGGGAACAAACGTCGGGGTCGCAACCCAATCGGCCCCTGCGATCCAAACGAAAAACACGCCATAGACGATACCGACGGCATAATGAAACGCCCACCCAATCGCGGTTTCATTCTGAACCTTGGGCACCGCCCCGATATCATCGTGAAACAGTGTCGGCAGATTGGCGACCCAGCGCCCCACATTGCCCCAATTGGGCAGCGGCATGTTCAAGGTGGTCCGTAGGATCAAGGCCCAGAGATCCATCGCAACTGTGCCGGCAATCCCCATGATTATGCCCGTGGTCAAAAGGCTCATTCCCTGCATCCTATTCCCTGTTTAAGGCGGCCAACCCCCGCGTTAAGGCAGGCTGCCATTCTGGTTCTTTGATCCCAAAGTCGGCGAAAATGCGTGAACAGTCCAGTCCAGAATTTAATGGGCGCTGTGCTGCGGTCGGATAATCGGCGGTGGTGATGTCTGTGACGCTGACCTGCATCTGCGCATCGTCAAAGATTGTGCGCGCAAAATCGGCACAAGTGGTTTGGGGCACGTCCGCGAAATGGTAAATGCCTGTTTTGCCGGCGTCGACATGCGTTGCGATATGGTGGCAGGCCTGCGCAATCGCGCGCGCGGGGGTCGGGCCGCCCACCTGATCGGCCACAATCGACAGGGTGTCGCGGGTCGCCCCAAGGCGCAGCATGGTTTTGACGAAATTTGCCCCATGCTGTGAAAACACCCACGATGTGCGCAATATCACCGCCGCTGGATTGGCCGCCATAACCGCGATTTCGCCATCACGCTTGGTCCGTCCATAGACGCCCAAGGGCGCGGTGACATCGCTTTCCCGCCATGGCCGATCGCCCGATCCGTCAAAGACATAATCGGTCGAGATATGAACAAACGGAATGTCCAATGCTGCGCAGTATTTTGCCATCTCTGTTGGGGCGTCTGTGTTTAGTCGTGTGGCTTTTTCCACCTCGGTTTCGGCCAAATCAACGGCTGTGTAGGCGGCCGCATTGATTATCGCGCTGGGTTTTATACGCAAAATTGCTGCGCAGCATTTTTCAGGGATTTCCAGATCGCAATCATCGCGACCCAGACAGGTGACATCAGCGAATTGTGCCAATTCCGTTGCCACTTGGCCTGATTTTCGAAAGACCAGGATCACGACGTTTTTCCCAACCGTTCACCAACCCCATTGCGGTTTAACAATGGGTGCCACCAATTTTGGTTGTCCAGATACCATTGCACTGTGCGCTCTAGCCCTTCTTAAACCGTGACAGAGGGGCGCCATCCCAATTCGTCGCGAATGCGGCTTGGGTCGATGGCATAGCGCGCATCATGCCCGGGCCGGTCGGTGACAAAGGTGATAAGATCGGCATAGGGGCCAGCATCGCGCGGGTGCAATCGGTCCAGAATACCGCACAGCGTTTTAGCCAATTCAAGGTTCGTGTGTTCGTTTTCACCACCGATGTTATAGCTACGCCCCAACACGCCCTGTTCCAGAACCAACAAAAGCGCGTCGGCGTGGTCCTCGGCATACAGCCAATCGCGAATATTGCCCCCATCGCCATAAATGGGCAGGGGTTTTTCCGCCGGCGCGTTCAAAATCACCACAGGGATCAATTTTTCCGGAAAATGATAGGGGCCGTAGTTGTTCGAACAATTCGTCAACACCACAGGCAGGCCATAGGTTTCATGCCACGCGCGGACCAAATGATCCGAACTTGCTTTGGACGCGGAATAGGGGCTGCGCGGGTCATAGGGCGTGGTTTCGGTAAACATGCCCGTGGGGCCAAGCGATCCGAACACCTCATCCGTACTGATGTGGTGAAAGCGGAACGTATCAGGGCGGCCTTGGGCCTGCCAATATGTGCGCGCCGCCTCTAACATATTGAACGTGCCGTTTATGTTCGTTTCGATAAAATCGGCGGGTCCATCAATCGATCGATCCACATGGCTTTCTGCGGCCAGATGCATCACTGCATCGGGGTTGTGTGTAGAAAACACCACGTCCAACGCGGCGCGGTTACGAATATCGACCTGTTCAAATGCATAATTCGGGTGATCCGACACGCGTGCGACATTGTCCAAACACGCGGCATAGGTCAGCGCATCAACATTCACCACGCTATGCCCGCGGGCAATGGCCAAACGGACCACGGCCGATCCGATGAACCCTGCGCCGCCTGTGATCAAAATCTTCATGAATTTCCCCCATAGATAAAGGGGCTGTCAAAATCGGCCAAGGCGGGGGCGATGGCGTCCTTATCGCTTAGGATCGGATCGCCCGATAGGGGCCAGTCGATGCCACAACTGTCCCAACGCACCGCGCCTTCGGTTTCGGGGGCATAGTAGTCGGTGCATTTATACACAATCTCGCTATCGGGTTCCAGGGTGACAAACCCGTGGGCGAATCCAACGGGCACATAGAGCTGATGACCATTTTCGGCCGTGAGCGGGTAGCCGACCCATTTGCCAAAACTCGGGCTGCCCCGCCGAATATCGACCGCCACATCAAAGATGGCCCCGCGCCCGCACCGGACCAATTTGCCTTGGGGCTGAGGTGGCGCTTGAAAATGCAAACCCCGTAACGTGCCAACCGCGCGTGACAAAGAATGATTGTCTTGGATAAAGTCATCCGTAATTCCAAATTCGGCATAGCGCCTGCGTTTATAGGTTTCACCGAAAAAACCACGGTGATCGCCATGTCGCGCGGGGGTCAGTAATATCGGGTCCATAAATCGCAATCTGTGTGAATTTTACCCTATATTGCCTAGGCGAGGTTGGTGGATGATGTCAACAAAACCAATCGACAAAACAAAAAAGCCGTGACCTTTTATGAAAGATCACGGCTTTTTTTAATATGGCGTACAGTGTTATTCAGGGTCCATCGCATAAATCATGCGTTCGTTGCAGGGTGCGACACGCAAGATATTTGTTGTGCCCGGAATGTTGAAAGGCACCCCTGCAGTGATTACGATTTGATCGTTTTGCGTGGCATAGCCTTCGGCCAATGTAGCGCGTACTGCGCTGACCACAGCCTCTTTAAAGCGGACTTTTTCACCTGACATCACGCAATTTGTCCCCCAAGTCAGGGCAAGGCGTCGTGCGGTCGACATCTGAGATGTCATGGCGATGATTGGCACGCGAGGGCGTTCACGGGCTGTCAAAAGCGCAGTCGTACCCGATTGCGAATAACAACAGATTGCTTTGATCTCGGTGGTTTCGGCGATTTCGCGCGCCGCCGAAACAATCCCATCGGCGACAGATTGGCGCTCTGCGGTGCGTGATGCTTCGATCACTTGGCGATAGGTTGGATCACTTTCGACCTCAACGGCCACGTTATTCATCGTTTGCACCGCTTGGATCGGATAGGCCCCGGCTGCAGATTCTGCCGATAGCATGATGGCGTCTGCGCCTTCGTAGATTGCTGTCGCTACGTCTGAAACTTCGGCGCGTGTGGGCATTGGGCTTTCGATCATCGATTCCAACATCTGGGTCGCGACGATCACGGGCTTTGCCGCTGCACGGCATTTGCGCACCAAACGTTTTTGGATCGGTGGTACGTTTTGAACGGGCAATTCAACGCCCAAATCGCCACGGGCCACCATGATTCCGTCTGAGACATTTAGAATATCGTCAAACCGTTCAACGGCTGACGGTTTTTCGATCTTTGACAAAACAGCGGCGCGTCCCGCCGCCAATTCGCGCGCTTCCATCAAGTCTTCTGGGCGTTGTACAAACGACAACGCCAACCAATCGACCCCCAAGCTGCATGCGAATTCTAGATCTTTTTTATCTTTTTCGGACAGAGCAGCCAGAGGCAGAACAACATCGGGGACATTCACACCCTTGCGGTTGGAAATCGTGCCGCCGTTTACGACGACGCAATCTGCATAGTCACGGCCACAGCTAGCGACACGCAGACGAATTTTGCCGTCGTTGACCAACAAATGTGCATCCGGTCTAAGCGCAGCGAAAATTTCAGGATGCGGCAGCTGGACGCGGTTTATATCACCTGGCACATCATCCAAATCCAGACGAAAGTTTGCGCCATGTTCCAATTCTTCTTCGCCATTTGCAAAGACGCCAACGCGCAGCTTTGGTCCCTGAAGGTCAGCCAAAATAGCGATCGGGCTATTCAATTCCTTTTCAACCATGCGAATGATTTTATGACGTTCTGCAATTTCTTCATGTGTGCCATGGCTCATGTTAAGGCGAAACACGTCTGCGCCTGCCTCATGTAAAGCTTTGATCATTTGATAATCATTAGAGGCTGGGCCAAGCGTGGCCACGATTTTTACATTGCGATGACGTCTCATGTCGGATCCTTAAGTCGAATTTTTGCCAACATTATCAAAACATCAATTTTCCCAAAACAAGAAAATAAGACTCATGTATGTTAGCGATAACATTTCTTGATGGCTTATGCCTCATTTCGCCGGCGCATGCAACTGTTCGATTGTGACGGCGCTCTGCTATGGACGCAGTGACATCTGACACCTATATATCGCTTTACCCTGACAAAAGGATTACTCGGATGGATGATCAAACCCGCATCGAACTCGAAGCTGCCGCATTTCGCGCGCTGCGCGACCATTTGATGGTCAAACGCACCGATGTTCAAAACATCGACATGATGAATTTAGCAGGTTTTTGTCGCAATTGCTTGTCTCGCTGGTATCAAGAGGCTGCGAATGAACGTGGCATCGATATGGACAAAACCCAAGCGCGTGAAATCTTTTACGGCATGTCGATGGACGATTGGAAGGTAAACTATCAATCTGATGCAAACGACGATCAAAAAAAGGCCTTTGACAAGGCCTTTTCCGAAAACGTGGGATCCAAAGATTAATCGTATTTGCGTTGATCTTCGATAACCAAACCGTCACGGGGCAATCCGCCCTGTGGCACCAATTCGATGGTGCCCTTTAACTTTAGACATTCCATAACGGACGCTTCATAAGCCGATGCGTCGGACGCGGTGGTTTCGATTTTAACGGTCATCGCATCCATTTCACCTTGGCGCGTGGCAATGACCCGCGCGCGGTCAATTTCTTGATGCTTTGCGACCAAGGCGGCCACCTGTTCCGGGCGCACAAACATGCCCTTGATCTTGGTTGTTTGATCCGCGCGGCCCATCCAGCCTTTGATCCGAATATTGGTGCGGCCACAGGGCGACGTACCCGCCATGACCGCCGATAAATCACCGGTGGCAAATCGGATCAAAGGGTAATATGGGTTCAAAGATGTGACGACCACTTCGCCAACCTCACCCGGAGCGACAGGAATACCGGTCCCCGGGATAACGATTTCAACGATCACGCCTTCGTCAACGATCATGCCCTCTTGGGCAGGGGATTCATAGGCCACATTGCCCAAATCTGCGGTGGCATAGTTTTGCAAACATAGAATACCGCGATCTGCGTATTCTTGGCGCAGGGACGGGAACAGAGCCCCGCCGCCCACGGCCGCTTTGGTTATGAACAGTTTTTTGCCCATCTCATCGGCTTTATCCAAGATGACTTTCAGGTAATCGGGCGTGCCCGCATAGGCGGTTGTGCCGATGTCAACGGCCGCGCGCACCTGCAATTCGGTTTGACCAACACCCGCAGGAACAACAGCCGCGCCAACAGCGCGGGCGCCATTTTCAAAGATCATGCCTGCGGGGGTCAAATGATAGCCAAAGCAGTTTTGTATAATGTCGCCACGGCCTACACCCACTGCATTTAGAAACCGGCCTATGCGCCACCAATCGTGACCAACGCCGCCAGGTTCATAGATCGGACCGGGTGATTGGAAGATATGCGCAAATTCATGAGTATTTAGCGCGCCAAACCCGCCCAGCGGATTCCCTGACACCTGCTTGTGACTAAGGTCCGATTTTCGCAACACGGGCAGGCTGACCAATGCGTCGACGCCCGTGATGGACGTCGGATCAACATCCGAAAACGCATCTGCGTATCCTGCCAATGCTTTGGCGCGTGCGATCTGTTTCGGTAGCGCGGCCGCAATATCACTGGCGCGCTGATCAATACTGCGCGTTTCCAGTTGATCGAAAAAAGTCATTTCTTGGTCTTTCATCTTTGTCTAAATACTCATGCGCCAAAGGCATGGCCCGAAGGCCAAAAAATCACGACAGCCAACGCTTGCGACGGCGATAGCTGCGTACATCACGGAATGATTTACGACCCTCATCTGACATGCCCAGATAGAATTCTTTTACGTCTGGGTTTTCGCGTAATTCTGCGGCGGGTCCGTCCATCACGACGCGGCCCGTTTCCAAAATATACCCGTAATGTGCATAGCGCAGGGCAACGTTGGTGTTTTGCTCGGCCAATAGGAATGTCACACCTTCGTTTTCGTTCACGGATTTCACGATTTCAAAGATTTGTTCCACCAACTGCGGCGCCAAACCCATCGAGGGTTCGTCCAGCAAAATGGTTTCTGGGCGGCTCATCAGGGCGCGACCGATGGCACACATTTGTTGTTCTCCGCCCGATGTATAGCCCGCTTGGCTGCGGCGGCGTTCTTTCAAACGTGGGAAATAATTATACACCATCTCAAGATCTGCAGCGATGGCACCCTTGCCGTCGGTCCGGGTATAGGATCCCGTTAACAGATTTTCTTCGATCGTGAGATGTTCAAAACAATGACGCCCTTCCATGACCTGAACAACACCGCGTTTGACCATGTCTGCGGGGTCGGTTTGATCGATGCGGTTGCTTTTATAGCTGATCATACCCTTGGTGACTTCGCCACGCTCAGAATGTAGCAGGTTCGAAATCGCCTTGAGCGTTGTGGTTTTACCCGCACCATTGCCACCCAAAAGTGCGGTAATGGATCCCTTGGGCACCTTTAAAGACACGCCCTTTAAAACCAAGATCACGTGGTTATAGATCACTTCGATATTGTTGACTTCTAACAGAGTGTCGTTGTCTGCTGCGCTATCTAACATGGTGGGTGTCTTTCGTTTAGGGTGGTGTGCGGCCCCCGCATTCGGGGACCGCTGTTCAGATTAGTTACAACCTGGTGTGATATTGTTTTCAGATGCAAATGCCGCTGAATCTTCCGCGATCAATGGGTTCAGGATGTCTTGGTCTGATTGTTGGAAATCAGTGATCAAACCCCATGATTTTGCGTTCGCATCCCACTGCGCGACAGCAACCATGCCGTCACCGCCGTGGTTTTGGCACGATACGCTAAAGCTTGGACCAAACCCAGGCAGACCAAGGCCCGCCATTTTCTCTTCGGTGATGACCAAGTTTTCCATACCGTCACGCATTTGTGCAGGTGTGATTGCCGCTGTGCCGTGGATCGCTTGGGCTGTTTTTACAGCTTCGGCAGCCAACATCGCTGCGTACATACCGCGGTTGTAGAGCGCTGTGCCGACCTGATCGCCTGCACCGGCTGCTTTGCCCGCGTCAACAACATGTTTTTTGATGTCGTCAAACACTGGGAAATTTGAACCCACATTGTGGAATGTCAGTGCTTTATAACCGTGTGCGCCTTCACCTGCGGGCAACACGTCGTTCTCAGAACCTGACCACCAAACGCCGATAAAGTTTTCCATTGGGAAACGGATGTTTACCGCTTCTTGTATCGCAACTTGGTTCATAACGCCCCAGCCCCACATCAGTACATAGTCAGGACGATCACGACGGATTTGCAACCACTGTGATTTTTGCTCTTGGCCGGGGTGATCCACGGGCAACAAGGACAGTTCAAAGCCATGCTTTTTCGCCGCTTCTTCCAATGTGCGGATGGGTTCTTTGCCGTAAGCAGAGTTGTGATAGACAAGTGCGATTTTCTTACCTGCCAAGCTGCCGCCGTTTTCACCCAATAGGTACTTTACAGCAACCGATGCACCATCCCAATAGTTCGCAGGATAGTTAAAGATGTTGCGGAACACTTCGCCGTTTTTCGCCGAGGTCCGGCCATAGCCCATGGAATGCACAGGGATGCCATCTGCGGTCGCTTTGGGGATCAGCTGATAGGTGATACCTGTGGACAGCGGTTGATACACCAATGCGCCTTCGCCTTTGGTGGCTTCATAACATTCAACGCCTTTTTCGGTGTTATAGCCTGTCTCACATTCGATCAGGTTGATCGCTTCGCCGCCGATACCGCCGTCACGTTCGTTCAACAATGTGAAATAGTCTTGGTAGCCATCTGCGAACGGAATGCCGTTTGCCGCATATGGGCCTGTGCGATAGCTAAGCGCAGTGAATGTAAGGTCTGCTAAGACGGGTCCCGCCGCAACAATACCTGCAAGCGCAGCTGTGAATAGAGTTTTTTTCATCGGTAAAGGTCCTCCCATTATGTAAATCCGATGGTTCCAGAATGTCGGGGTTATGGCCCCGATCGTTCACTATGGCCCTAGTAAGGGAAGGGCCAAAGCCGTAGTTTATCTTTTGCGACCCGCCACAATTGAGCAAGTCCATGCGGTTCGACGATCAAAAAGACGATGATCAATCCGCCAACAATCATGAATTCAAGATGTGCCGCCAAATCGGTGGGCCATCCCAATGTTCCCACCAAAACGTTTTTCAAGAACACAGGCAAGAGAACAAGGAAAGCAGCACCCGCAAAGCTTCCGAAAATCGATCCCAATCCGCCAATGATAATCATGAACAGAACAAGGAATGATTTGTTGATGCCAAACACTTCGCCAACCTCGACCGCGCCAAGGTAAACGGCAAAGAACAATGCCCCCGCGACACCAATAAAGAACGAACTGACCGCAAACGCCGATAGTTTCGCAGTCAGTGGATTCACACCGATAATTTCGGCCGCGATGTCCATATCGCGAATGGCCATCCATTTACGACCCATTGATCCGCGCGTCAGGTTGCGCGCAATGATTGCGGAAATCGTCACAAAGACCAAACACACCATATAAGACGCCCAAGCATCCGTATTGGCACCCGTCACGGGTACGCCCAAAACTGTGCGTTCTGGGGATGAAATCTGTCCCGATGCGGAATAGTTGTAAAACCATGGCACGCGGTTAAACAGCCAGACTAGGAAAAACTGGGCGGCAAGTGTTGCCACCGCCAGATAAAAGCCTTTGATCCGCAGCGATGGCAAGCCAAACAAAACGCCAACAATCGCGGTAATACCACCTGCAAGGACGACGTGGATCAGAATGCTGACTTCGGGAAACGAGGTCATCAATTTATAGACCGCATAAGCGCCCACAGCCATAAAGCCGCCGGTGCCCAATGAAACCTGGCCACAATACCCAACAAGGATATTCAACCCAATCGCCGCAATCGCATAGATCAAAAAGGGCAAGAAAATTGCATTTGCCCAGTAATCGTTGATGATAAACGGAATGACGGCAAAGGCGATAAACAGCACCGCATAATACCGATAACGATCAAATTTAATCGGGAACGTTTGGTTGTCGTCCTGATACGAGGTTTTGAAATCACCTGCTTCGCGATATAACATTATTTACACTCCCAATTTAGATATTTGTAATGGTGTGTTGCGGATAAAAGTACCGCTGACTGCGCAATGCTTTGTGTCTGTCATTGTTACACCCGCTCGATAATTTTTTCGCCAAACAGGCCCTGGGGACGGAACACAAGGAACAAAAGCGCCAGAACATAAGCAAACCAGTTTTCTGTTGCGCCACCGATCATAGGGCCGACCAAGAATTCGAACAGTTTTTCGCCGACGCCAATGATCAGGCCACCCGCAATCGCACCAGGAATTGACGTAAATCCGCCAAGCATCAGGACCGGCAGCGCTTTGAGCGCGATCAAAGACAGCGAGAATTGAACACCCGATTTTGTGCCCCACATGATCCCCGCGACAAGCGCAACAAATCCCGCGACTGACCAGACCATCACCCAGATAAAGCTTAGGTTGATGCCAACGGACAAGGCCGCTTGGTGATCGTCCGCCACCGCACGCATCGCGCGGCCCTGTTTGGTGTATTGCGAAAATGCCACCAAGGCCAAGACCAGAATGGCGGCAATCACGGTCGCGACAATATCGAGGTTATCGATGAAAAAGCCATAATCAAAGAGGTTGAAGGTCAGTTCGTCAATCCAAAGGTTGATCCCTTGTGGCAGGCCAACGTCCAATTTTTTAATATCTGCACCCCACATCAGGTCGCCAAGACCTTCCATGAAATAGGCCAATCCAATGGTCGCCATGAACAGGATGATGGGCTCTTGGCCAACCAAATGGCGGAAAATGATCTGTTGTACCAGCCACGCCAGACCAATCATAACACCCATGGACAACACAATACCAACGAGCGCGGGCAGGTGCCAACCAAAGTGATGCACCTCGGTGCCAAAGACGGCATTGATCAAATGCGAAAACGGCACCTGGCCATCCATTATGCCAACCAAGGTCATCGCCGCAAACAGTGCCATGACGCCCTGTGCATAGTTAAAAATACCGGACGCTTTGTAGATAAGAACAAACCCCAATGCGACCAAGGCATATAACACCCCAGCCATGAGGCCGTTCAGAAACACTTCCATTCCAAAAATCAGTGTATCAGACATTGGTGTACTCCTTGTGTTCGGTGCTAGGAACGTCGGTGGAAAATACCGACGTAATACCGACGTAATACCGACGTGTTGCAGATGTCGAAAATTTAGTCATGTGAGACCCCCAAATAGGCGTCGATCACGTCTTGGTTGTTGCGCACCTCGTCGGGTGTGCCGTCGCCGATTTTCTTGCCGTAGTCCATAACCACAACACGGTCTGACAGGTCCATAACCACGCCCATATCGTGTTCAATCAATGCGATTGTGGTGCCGAACTCATCATTCACGGATAGGATAAAGCGGCTCATGTCCTCTTTTTCCTCAACGTTCATGCCGGCCATCGGTTCATCCAACAGCAACAATTTCGGTTCCGATGCCAAGGCGCGGGCCAATTCGACGCGTTTTTTCAAACCATAGGGCAAACGCGATACTGGCGTTTTGCGGATGTGTTGAATTTCCAGAAAATCGATCACGCGTTCGCAAATTTCGCGGTTTTCAACCTCTTCACGTTCCGCCGCGCCGCGCCAAATGGCTTGACTGAACAGACCTGTTTTCATCTGTGTCAAACGACCTGTCATTACGTTGTCCAGAACGCTCATCCCTTCGAAAAGGGCGATGTTTTGGAACGTGCGTGCGATCCCTTGGCGCGCCACCTCAAAAGGTTTCATTGGCGCACGGCGTTCGCCACGGAACCAAACTTCGCCTTCTTGTGGAACGTAAAAACCAGAAATAACGTTTAACATCGATGACTTACCGGCACCGTTCGGGCCTATGATGGCGCGAACTTCGCCTTCGCGGATGTCAAAGCTGATGTTCTTGATCGCCTCGACCCCACCAAATCGCAGGGTGATTTTGCGCATGTCCATCACCACGCCACCGATTTTGCGGCCGTCGGCTGTCACATATCCTTGTGTTTCGTCTAACATGTGGTTTCCTTATTCTGCCGCTAATTTCGTAGCCACAGGCACAACCTGTGCGTCGCGCAATTCAAGCGTGGCTTTGATCGACCCTTTGCGACCGTCTTCATAGGTCACTTCCGTTTCGGTATAGACGCTGGTCGACCCGTCGTAGAGTGCGTTAACCAGATCTTCAAATTTTTCGCCTATGATCTTACGACGTACCTTGCGGGTGCGGGTCAATTCGCCGTCATCTGCATCCAATTCTTTGTGAAGGACCAAAAAGCGATGAATTTGACATCCTGACAACATTTCGTCCTCGGCCACCGATTTGTTGACCTCGTTTACGTGGCCAGCAATCGCATCCAAAACGCGTGGATGTCCTGCCAATTCTTGGTAACTGGCGTAGGCGATGTTGTTGCGTTCTGCCCAGTTGCCAACCGCTGACATATCAATGTTGATAAAGGCCACGCATTTGTCACGACCTGCGCCGAACACGACCGCTTCTAGGATGTTGGGATAAAATTTCAATTTATTCTCAACAAACTTGGGTGCGAACATGCCGCCATCGGACATTTTGCCCACGTCTTTTGCGCGGTCGATGATGCGCAAATGACCGGTGTCTACTTCAAAGAAACCCGCGTCGCCCGTTGCAACCCATCCTTCGGGATCTTTGGTATCGGCGGTGCTTTCGGGGTTTTTGTAATATTCAACAAAGGTGCCGGGGCTGCGGTAAAATACTTCGCCATTATCCCCAATGCGGACTTCTACGCCTGGGCTGGGTACGCCAACAGTATCTGAACGCACTTGGCCATCAGGTTGCTGGGTGATGAAAACGGATGCTTCGGTCTGACCGTAAAGCTGTTTTAGGTTGATGCCCAATGATCGATAGAAATCGAAAATCTCGGGGCCAATCGCTTCGCCCGCGGTGTAACCGACGCGGATGTTTGAAAAACCAAGGGTGTTTTTTAATGGGCCATAGACAAAAATCTCACCCAAGGCATATTTCAAGCGGTCCATAAATCCGACGTTGCCGCCGTCTAGGATTTGTGGGCCGACTTTTCGCGCATGGGCCATGAATGTATCGAACAGCCATTTTTTGAAACGGCCTGCGTCTTCCATGCGGATCATGACGTTTGTCAATTGGGTTTCGAAAACACGCGGTGGCGCAAAGTAATAGGTCGGCCCAATTTCGCGTAAATCCATTGCCATTGTGTCTTGGCTTTCGGGGCAGTTGACGCAGAACCCTGTCCAATAGGCTTGTCCGATCGAGAAAATAAAATCCCCAACCCATGCCATCGGCAGGTATGCCAACACTTCCTCAGTGCCGCGCAAATGATCGAATTCTGATGACGCTTGCGCAGTTTGAATAATGTTTCGGTTCGACAGGACGACGCCTTTTGGTTTGCCCGTTGTCCCCGATGTATAGAGCATTACACAGGTGCTATCCAATGTCAGCTCTGCTTCGCGTTTTGCCAATTCCGGGAATAGAGCATCGTGTTTCTCGCGTCCAACTTCCAACAGATTAGAATAGTCGTGCAGCCGCGAATGATCGTATTTGCGCATGCCACTGGCATCGAGGTAGATCATGTGTTCAAAGTCGGGTAATTCGTCTTGAACCTCTAATACCTTATCAACCTGCTCTTGATCGGCAGCAATGACAAAGCGGGCACCGCAATGTCCAAGGACATAGGCCATTTCTTCGGCAACAGCATCCTGATACAGCGGAACAGGAACCGCGCCCACCATTTCGGCAGCAACCATGGACATGTATAAGCTTGGGCGGTTACGGCCGATGATTGCGATAAAATCGCCACGGTTTACACCTAGATCCAGCAGGCCAATCGCCAAACGCTGGGTTTGGTCCAAGGCTTGTGCCCATGTCCAAGTTTGCCAGATTCCAAATTCTTTTTCGCGATATGCGGGTGAGTTTGACATCTCACGCGCGTTACGACGCAACAGTGCAGGAACGGAATGTAATCCGTTTGCGCCACCAGATGGCTGTGTCAACGATGTGTCCTCCCAAGTGCTTGCGTGAATCATGTCACGCCGCATTTGGGGGTCACGTTGTTGACTAACCGTTACCGTATGTTTGCAGAATTCTAACGAATTGTTACAAGTGCAATTTAATTGTTTGCATCATCCGTTGGGATCGATTTGACGGCGGGATAAGCTGCACGAAAAGTTCGGTATGCGTTTTCAAATGCATCGCTAAGATGTGGATTTGGATCAATCTGATCAGCCATGTCCGGACGGGTCATGATCGTTTCAGGCTGTCCGCCGGTTGCTGCGCAGTGCGCCAAGCGCGCGGCGCCAAGCGCTGCGCCGAATTCACCTTTGGCAGGCAGCGTCAAGGGAATATTCAAAACTGTTGCAATCACTTCTAACCAGTATCGCGATGCAGATCCGCCGCCGATTGCGATCAGGCTGTCGAATGTCGCCCCCGTTTTGCGCAAGGCCTCATAGCTGTC
>Ga0255753_1004125_pt1 | contig 14614 bp, 1 predicted proteins | sample 041ome_10_FD_179953 | JGI IMG/M metagenome (GOLD analysis project Ga0255753, IMG submission 179953) | Coastal salt marsh microbial communities from the Groves Creek Marsh, Skidaway Island, Georgia - 041412US metaG (version 2) | ecosystem: Environmental > Aquatic > Marine > Intertidal zone > Salt...
GGTATATTCTCCCAGTACCATAGAGGTCTTCCTAACCTTTGATTTTAGCCCTTACTTGAGAAATAAAAGGGGAGATTATCGAAGAATTAGTATTGATAACTACTATTAACAGGAGTATTTTAGGCTTTGTTTTACTACCTCCTTTAATAGTCTATAATAACTAACAAGCTTTTTCGTTATATTTACAACAACAAAATGCGCCCCAATGCATCTTTACAGAACGATAACCTACGTTACAGTATTATTTTTATTTTGCTTTTTAGTCTCATGGGCACAGGAACCCATTGGAATTACCACTTCTGTTGGAAATTCAGTAGCCATTACAATTTGTGATGGTGATACGGTTACATTTACTTTAGATGAGGTTTCAGGAATAGCTGAAGGATATATTTTTTATAGAATTCGCGGGGGATTAACTTCAATAGTACAGCACAATTCTGCTAACAGGGTATTTACCACTTCGTCTATAGAGGATGGAGATATATATTATGGTGAACGCTATGATTATGATTTTTCTGGCGATCCTATAATAACAGATGAAATTACTTTTACCGTACAAACACTCTCGGGACCCTCATTTTCAGGAGGAACCATTGACCAAACGAGTCAATTTAATTGTCCTGGAATGCCGGGTTTAAATTTGACAGTGACTGGAGGTGCAACGGGAACTAATTATATTTTTCAATGGCAACGCTCAATTGACAATGGCGTAACTTATTCAGATATTCCAGGAGCTACTGGAGAAATGGTTAATACGGGAACTGTAACCCAGACTACATATTTTAGAAGAAGAGTGATGCATAATGGTTCTGGCACCTGTGAAAAGTTTAGCACAGAATATATTTATGAAATAAGTGATTTGAGTCCGGGGAGTTTGGATATGAGTTCAAATCAATCCATTTGCTATGATACCAGTCCTGGAACACTGGGCTCGGGGAGTAGTGTTTTGGCATTTGCATCACGAGGTACCATAACTTATCAATGGCAACAAAATACAGGAAGTGGCTGGATTGATATTCCTGGGGAGATAAATAATGTATTTACTCCACCTAATTTAACAAATGATATCCAGTATAGAAGATTTGCGACAAATTCAACTTCCTCTGGTAGTTGTGGTTATTCAACCAATGTTATTTCAATTGATGTTGAAGTTCAAATTATAGGGGGGACAACTACTGGAGAACAAACTATTTGTAATGGAGAAATTCCCTCTACACTTCAACTTACAGGAGCCACATCAGGAGTTGGGATTGTGAGTCAATGGCAGTCATCAAGTGATGGAGTTAACTTTAATGACATATTGGGTGTGACGGGTACCCTTTTAACATTTACTGCTTCTAGTACCTATACTCCTTTTTATACTACTTATTTTAGAGTTAGAACAGGGACTCTAACACCTTCTTGTAGTGTTTATTCTAGTGTGACGACTGTTACGGTTTTACCAGAAAATGTAGGTTTGACTTCTTCAGCACTAAATGGAATTTACTGTTCCGGAGATGATATTGAGTTTGAGGTTACGGGAGATGATAGTACATATAGTTTTTATCTTGATGGTTTTCCTCTTTTGACTAATTCAACAACACCTACCTATACATTAAGGAATTTAACAGGAAATCACTTATTTAGTTTTGAGGCAATGACATCAAGCGGATGTAGTCGTCAGATCGATATAAATCTCATTGAAAATAATATTGAGGCTGGAAGTATTGAAGGAGATCAATTGGTATGTACAGGAGCAACGCCTCAGGAGATAACCTCGGTAATGTCGGCAACTGTTGGTGGCTTGGATATTGGGGGGATTTCATCAGCGTCTTACCAATGGCAAAGTTCTTTTGATTCTAACATATGGGCGAATATCATGGGTGCTACAGATGAAAATTATACTCCACCCAGCACGATTCCGCAGAGTATCTATTTAAGAAGGGTGGCAACCAATACTATTTCAGGAGTGACATGTCAAGACTTTAGTAATACAGTTTATGTTCAAAAAGTAGATTCAATTGAAGGGGGAATAATAAGTCCTTCCTCACAAAGTCTATGTTCTTCTGGAAGCTCAACTCCTCTCGTTGTTAGTGGGGGAACAGCAGCTGTAGGTGTTTTGTATCAGTGGGAATCAGCAGTCTATCCAGGAGGTACTTTTAGTGCTATAGGATCTGCCACTCAGGCTAGCTACACCCCATCCGCTCCATTAGTTTCCATGCAATATCGACGCTTGGTATATTCTTCTACCAGTAGTGTCTGTAGTGCGTACTCCAGTATTCATGTGTTGCATCCGGTGGATTTAGATCCAGGAAGTTTAGATCCCTCACAGAGTACTTCTGTTTTCCACGGTACATCTCCAGGTGTGATTGGAAACGGGGCTACAGGAGGAAGTGCAATGAGTTCAAATGCCAGTATTACCTATCAGTGGGAACAATCAGTAAACGGGGGCACATGGACTGGAATACCGGGAGCGACAGGAGATAATTATACACCTTCTGGATTAACTCAAAACACACAGTTTAGAAGAAGGGCAATTGCAAATTTTTCGGGATCTTCTTGTAGTTCGGTAACAAATGCAATAACGGTTACGATATCTAATTTGCTTAATGCGGGAAGGGTAGAGCAGGACCAGATTATATGCAATATAGCTTTACCTAATGATTTGATTTTAACGGGAGCGGCATCAGGAACAGATATTTCTTATGAATGGCAAATTTCAACAGACAATGTAACTTTCCAAACGATATCTAATACTACCAATAGACTTTCATTTACATCTACCACTACATGGAACCCTCAGCAAGATTTGACCTACTACCGTGTAAAAGTTGTTGATGTCCTTTCAGGCAATACCGTTTTTTCATCCCCTGCTTCTATTACACTTTTACCTATAAGTGTTAGCTTAAACTCCAATGCTGTAATGAATACCTTTTGTGTTGGAGATGATGTAACATTTACAGCCAGTGGAACAGGATCTTTGACCTATGAATTTTTTGTTAATGGTATTTCATATCAAGGACCAGGAACTGATAGAACTTATACACATAATTTCACTTCAACCTCCACGGTAACCTTGTTGGCTATAAACGAATTTGGATGTACTCGAAGGGTAGATTTATTAATGACAGAAAATTATGTGACTTCTGGAATCATATCAGGAACACAAACCATATGTAAAGGAGAAATACCAACAACTCTCGTTTCTTCAATGGAAGGAACTGCATTAGGAACCGATATTTCTTCTTCGACTACCGGAAGCTATCAATGGCAAAGTTCATTTACAGGCTCTTCCTCTTGGACAAATATTTTAGGAGCAAATCAAGAATTTTTTTCAAATTTAGGTGCACTCAATCAGACAACTTACTTTAGAAGACTCTCTAGAAGTGAATTAAACGGTTTGGTTTGTTCAGACCCTAGCAATGTTATTGAAGTAACCGTTTTAGAAGTATTGCAGAGAGGTAGTATTGATCAGTCGGATCAATACGTTTGTGAGGGAGACCAGCCTTTAACTTTGTCAGTTAGTAATGGAAGTGCTGGAGTAGGGATTATCTATCAGTGGGAGCAGTCTGTTGGGGTTGTTTCAAATGTTTTTTCACCTATATTTGGAGCAACAGGTGAAAATTATATTCCACCTGTTTTAACTGAAACCACTAGATTTAGAAGAAGAACAACTGCAGTACCCGGTGGTTGTGTAGAATATTCGAATATTCATACAATTTGGGTAAATGATATAAATCCGGGCTTATTAGATACAAGTCAAAATACGAGTATTTGTTTTGGGAGTGAAATCCCTATTTTAAGTAGTGGAGCTACAGGACAAGACGCATCTAGTTCGTTAGGAATGATTACTTATCAGTGGCAGGATTCTCCAGATGGAGGAGTTTGGTCAGATGTACTGTCTGCAACAAGTGTTTTTTATCAACCCGATCCATTTATGAATGATAGATGGTTTAGGAGAATCGCTTATTCTACTGTATCTACTTCAGTGTGTTCAAGGGTTACCAACTCAATTTTAATTGAAGTCCAACCTCAAATAGATGTGGGGTTAGTATCCGCTCCTCAAAGAATATGTGAAGGAGATACTTTTAACGATCTTTCTATCACTAATACAACACCACCATTGGGTGTTAACTATCAATATCAATGGCAAAGTTCTTCCAACAATGTTGATTTTGTTGATATACCTGGGGAAAATAATTTGATTTTAAGTGGTAGAATCCTCTTATCAGACACCTATTTCAGATGTCTTGTAATAGCGACTGGTGCAATAAATTGTATTGACTCATCAGAATCAATTTTAATTGACACAGATCCTCTCCATACCCTCATAGTAGCTGGAACCGGAAATTCAATGAACCAAACAATTTGCCCTACTGAACCTATTTCTCCAATTGAGTTGCGGTATGGTGGTGGAGCTAGCGATATAAGTATTCCAGATTTATCAATTTATGGACTGTCGGTGTCTCATAATGTAACCAATTCACTTTACACTATTTCAGGAGTTCCTTCATCTACAGTTAGTTTTAATGTTTTTACAATTCCTGTAAGTGGAAATGTCTGTACTCCGGAGTCCATCAGTTTTCAGATACAATTGGAAGAAGCTCCAGCACCTCCAAATCAAATTTATATTGATGGATCGCTTGTTTTTGACAACAATGCCCAAGTTTCATTCCCTTTGTTGTGCTACGGGACCAATACGTCTCAATTTTCAGTAGAATATATTAATCTATTAGAAGAGACAGCATCATTGCCCAATTGGGAATTAGTTAGCCCTTTATCAGCGGGGGTAATTGATGCAAATACAGGACTAATGACATGGAATGTTGGTTTCTCAGGTTCTGCTATTTTTCGAGTACGAGGTCAGAGTTCGTGTAGTAGTAGTGTGTATTCCTCTTGGACCAATACATTTCAAATTGATGTTGCTAGTTTGAATTTGCCTCCGATTCCTCCCAGTCCAATAAGACCTATTCAGGTTGGCACTGTATCGTTTACAGGTGGATTTAGTTCTGGAGGAGATCCGGTATGTCCCATAAGTGTTGACACTCCTGACACTCAATACCAGGTACCCTCATTAACAAACACCAATACAATTCAAACAACAGATATTGTTTGGACAATGGAAGTAATTACCATTGGAAACGCTTCTTCATCAAGTGCAGGGAGTATAGACCCCAATACAGGTTTAGTAGATTGGAATCCCGGATTTTGGGGGACAGTAAATATATATGCTGATCCCATCAATTGTTCCGGAGAAAATGATCCAAGAAATGGTCCCGTTGACTTGACACTAAGACAAATTTATACGGTGAATATCCCCGATACAATTTCTCCTTTTGTAGATATTCATCTTGACCCTTCAAGTTCTTTGCCAAAATGCCCGGCACAAACAGCGAGTTTTACAACTACTTTTTTCTCCAACCTGTCGTTAACCGAAAGTATAACATGGTTTATTAACAATTCCAACGCAGGGACAATTGATCCAAATACAGGGATTTTAACATGGGCTCCTGATTTTTCCGGTAGGGTAGATATAATTGCTCAAGCAGGCACAGTTTCAGATGTTTTGGATATCTGTGATGTTTCTGAAAGTAGAATTACCTTGACTATTCCCGATGAGGCTGAAATTTCACTCGTTTCAGGATTTAATTCGAATATAGTAAATGTATGTGCGGATGTTATGATGCCAACCATCCGATATGAACTGACAGGGGCTGCAGAAGGTATCGAGGTAAATGGACTGCCAAATGGTATTACAGGAGTGCTTAGAGAGACCCCTCAAATGTCACAAATTACTTTTAGTGGCACTTCCAATAGTCCTGGTGAGGTGTATATTATTTCACTGCCCTTACAGAATTATGTATATACTACTCAAGCTTCTGGTGAAAGTGCAAGTTATATAGTTCAACAATTAGCCTCCTTTTTGAGCTCAGATCCTACTGTAGAAGTGAGTACAAGTGGACCAACAATAGTCTTTGAAGCAAGAACAGCTGGAAATAGTTTTCAGGTATTGACGGAGATAAAAGGAATAACTCCTCAAGTCTCTGTTTCCAACGTAACGACTGTTCCTTTAGAAAGAATTTATGAAATTTCAGGGAGTACGAATGCTACTGCGGGAACATACTCTTATACACTTATGACCACGAATACAAGCTCAGTATGCCATTCTGCAATTGCTGAGGGTGTTATAAATGTGAGGCCTTCTTCAGAAATTGTTTTAACTACTTCAAATGATGGTCAAATAGTTTGCAATAATACTCCTATGAATCAAATGGTGTATCGGATTGATTTTGCACAAAATGCCCTTGTAGATCCTCCTACCTTGTCTTCACCATTGCAAACAGATGGTTTACCCAACGGAGTTATTGCTAGTTATTTTGGGGGGAATCTTTTAATATCAGGAACACCAGTAGTATCGCTCACAGACTCTATAACCTATACATTTACCATAAGAACTTTCAGTAACTCTTACGGATGTGAGGAAGCAATTGCTACGGGATCAATAACAGTATTACCCGACAAAGAAATCGAATTGATTACTCATGCGAACACGCAAAATCAACAGGTCTGTGAAGGAGTTCCAATTGATACTATTCAATATGATCTTTCCGCTCCGATTGATCCAAGTTCTAATAGCTTTGATTTTTCAAACTTACCTCCAGGAGTAGGAGTGGTTTATGATTCCGGATTGAGAAGACTGACTATTTCAGGTACTCCAAATCCAAATCCAGAACTTGAAAATATTGAGATTTATTCCTATTCCATGACCGTTTCAGGATGTTCCGGTTCCCAGACTATTACAGATACCATTACGGTTTATCCCAAGGCAAGATTTGAATTAGACTCTGCTTTGGGAACGGATGCCCAAACAGTATGTGGAGGGGAGTCTATTGAAGAAATTTCGTATCAAATGCATGGTGCAACAGGAATTGATCATACTGTTACACCCTTTGCTTCTTGGTTATCATTCCTAATTGATCCTGTAGATCAGAAAATTGTAATTCGAGGTACGCCAAACTTTATACCCGATCAAGAAGTTTCTTATACTTACACAATAACACCAATCTCAAGCCCCTTTGGATGCAATGATGGAAATCCAATACAAGGAGTAATTACGGTAATACCCCCACAAAACTTAGAAATCGCAAGTGGTATCGATTCTCTTGAACAAGAAATTTGCAATGGAGAAGCAATTGAAGAGATTGTTTTGACTTTCAATGAAAATGTTTTAGGAGCAACTGTTTCAGGTCTTCCCAATGGACTTTCGGTAAATACTAATCATTATAATAGAGAGTATTCAATGGATGTTGTAGGATCTAATAGTCCTTCTGGTGAGACTTATGAAGTAAGAATTAATTCCAATTCGTATTCATTTACAACAACCCAAACAACAAGTCCAATTCAATTGGCTGAGATATTAGCTAATCTTATTAATAATGATAGTTCTGTATCTGCAAGTGATGATGGTCTCGGGAAAATTACAATTAGAGCTTTAAATTCAGGAGACACTTTTAGCGTAACAACTTCTAATTCATCATTGTATGCTTTTTTCATAAATAAGACAGTAAACCAATCTCATGGTGAATTAGTGATTAGTGGTATTCCTTTAAGTTCAAATGCTACAGACACCATTTATAATTTTGCAGTATCTACAAGTGGTATAAATTGCTCTCCCTATACAGTATCAGGTTCAATACAGGTTGATGCTTCTACAGAGGTGACCTTAGGAAGTTTAGGGACGGACAACCAAACTGTATGTTCGCAAGAAACTATTTCTCCAATCGTCTATTCCTTTTCTGGGAGTGAGCCTTATAGCGTTAGTATCAATGGTCTTCCTCCTGGAATTTCAGGATATTTTGATCCTATTGCTCAAGAATTTTTGATTACAGGAGCTCCAACCGTTAGAAACTCTTTAACTATTAGCTACCCTTATTATATAAATATTATTAGCAATCCAGGTATTTGTGATCCTATAGTGGTATCAGGGCAAATTTCCGTTAGTCCTTTTGAAAGTTTCGAACTGGTTTCTGCACCAGAAACCCCTAATCAGATAGTATGCATAGACGATCCTTTAGTTGATATTGAATATGAAGTAACAGGGAGTATTTCCAGTGTGATTTTGAGTTCAGGAAGTTTTCCTTCTGGAATTTCAGGAAACCTAATTCCTCAAAATTTAATTTTAGAGACGGTCGTTTCAGGTTCTCCTACCGTATTGGTTAGTGAAACATTTTCAATACGTTTGAATAATTCTTCCTCATATACTTATGAAAGTCCCAGTGCTGGAATCAGTGCTGAAACAATTGCTCAAGAATTGGTTAATTTAATCAATCCGAACCCAGTTGTTACAGCAACTCAAAGTGGAGGAATTATTCGATTAGAAGGAAAAGTTCCAGGTGATTTTTTCACAATTATTACGGAGAATGGGCCGTTTAATACTCCTTTAATTGGTATGCCTACTTTGATTCAAAGTAATTTAAAATACGTTATTTCTGGAACCCCTTCGTTAAGTATATCTTCTCAAACAATTTTTCCATTTGGGATAGAGTCCTCTGGAAGTTCATGTATAACCGCCGCTGCATCGGGAACAATAACTGTAAACGTAAACTCTGACTTAGAATTGATTTCCTCTGCGACTACGAGTTCACAAACGGTATGTGATTTAAGCCCAATTAGTCGTATTGAATATGAAGTATCACAAGGTGCTACTGGAGCTACTATTTCTTGGTCTCCATATGTTCCAAGTGGGATTAATTGGAATTTTGACTCTACAAATAACTTATTTTATATTGAGGGTACACCTGATTTGAATTCTGGTCCAACCGAAATCTATTCCTATACGGTAAGCACCACAGGAAATGTTAATGGATGTAATGAAGTGGGACTCTCAGGCACTATTAAGGTTTCTAAAACAGATCAAATTTTGTTACTATCAGGTTCTGGGACAGACCAACAAAATATTTGTGAAATCTTGGGGGCTCCTATCCAAAATATAATATATGAGTTAACTGGTACGGCCACAAATTTAATCGTAACAGGACTACCCAATGGTTTGACGAGTAGTTTTGATGCTTCTACAAAACAACTTACTATCTCAGGTTCCTTTTTGGGAGTTTCTACACCTACAACATTTTATTATGAAGTAATTCCTTCATATTCAGAATGTCGAGCATTGACGGTATCTGGGTCTATTACCATAGGAGTCTTACCAGAGGTAGAATTGACTTCTTCTTTACAGACCACAAATCAAGTCGGAATAAATTCAGTTTGTATTGGAGAGGATATAGAGCCTATCACCTATCAATTTGGATCAGCAGTTTCAACCATAACGGTAGAAAACTTGCCTCCAGGAGTAGTTCATACTGTGAATGGCAATGTGCTTACCATATCGGGAGTCGCTCTGTCAAATGGATTGACTTCCAATCGGGTATATGAATATAATATCCTTTTGAACTCAAACAATGGGTGTCTTCCTTCGACTCCTTCAACCGGTATGATTGAGGTGATCCCAAATCCCACAATTGACAATATATTCATCACAGCGAATGATATACAAAATATTTCTTGTAATGGGGCTAATGATGGGGCAATACTAATTCCAAGTGAATCACCTGACTTTGATAGACGAATTTCAGGAAATCAAAATAGTGTTCGTCAAATAGATCATGTTGTTTTAACCAATGACCCTCTAGTGTCAGATGTGTATTCAATTTCAATTGATGGTACGATTTATTCCCATACTGTGATACCAGTAAGTTTTGGTGGACCTATTCAAAATGCCCGTCAAACGGCTCAGGAGTTAATAGAAATTATTAATAGTGCAACAGGTGCTCAGGAGGCACCGGTAATCGCTAGTTTAACAGGGGTTTCAACTATAGCGCTAACAGCAAAAGTTCTTGGAAATCCATTTTTAGTTGACCAAGTTACAATTCAAACAATTGGCGGTGGAAGCGGAACAATATCTACTACTACTATTGTAGAAAACCGATCCCTTGGTTATTCTTTTTCTTGGACTGGCCCCAATGGATTTATTAGTTCAGATCTAGGCATTTCCAATCTAGCACCTGGAGATTACTTTTTAACTGTCTCTGTAAATGACTGTAAAAGTACCACTGCAACTTTTACAATTACCGAACCTGACCCTATTACCATTGATACTGAAATGTGTAATGGTGCTCTAAACGTTCAGGTTGAAGGAGGAACTCCTCCCTATACTATAGAGCTATTTGATAGCAACAGTATTCTAATAGAAACCTCCACTACCAATAATTCAAGAGTATTTTCCAATTTAACCCCGGGTTCAAATTATCGAATCGAGGTTTTTGATTCCGTTTGTGATTTAGCTGTTCAACAAGCGATTCAATTGCCTTTTGAGTTGACTTTGAATCAAAGCGGTATTACAGTCGTTGATGACTATTGTAATGATAGTGAAGGTAGTGGGTTTATAGAGTTGGGTGGTAATGCAGGAGGAGAAGCCTTTAGTGGTGGTTCGGGACAATTCTCCTATAGATGGACGGGACCGAGTTTTACAGCTTCAAGCCGAGATATTTATAACCTTGAACCCGGGATTTACACAGTTACGGTTACCGATGAAGTTTTGGGTTGTACCGATCAAGCCGTCTTTGAAGTGGGTAGTGTAGATCCTTTAGTAATTAATCTTGACCCAAGTATTAATTTAGATGCTACAGGTGCGATAGCCCTAGCTTGTGAGGGAGATGAAGACGGAGCTATAGAAATTAGTGTAAATGGAGGACTAGGTAACTATTCTTATTCTTGGACTCGAAATGGAAATGTTATAGCAGGAGCTACAGGACTTCGTATTGAGGATTTAGGAATTGGTCGTTATGAGGTTACTGTTACCGATACACCTCCTAGTGGGATTGCACCCAATCTACCCAATTGTCAAGCTACTAGAGTTTTTGAAGTAAAAGGTCCACAACCAATTTCCGTATTTGTAAATTCTTCAACGGGTTCCACTACATTCTATTGTCCGAGTGAAAATGGTACGGCATCGTTTGAGGTAGAAATTTTTGGTGGAACTCCCCCTTTTACTGTCGAACTTACTGCAGAAAACGGTTCGATTAGTACCCATTCTGTTCCGAGTAACAGCGCAACTACTCTAGAAGGTTTACGCCCAGAGATAGAAGGTGAAACCTATCAGGTTAAGGTGATTGATTCTAACAATTGTGAGTCTCAAAAAGCTTCTACTACTCTGAATTTTCAAAGTATTGAGGCGGTTACGCTTCGCCCTCAAGTAACACAAATTGATTGTTCCAGAGGGGTTTTGGGAAGCATCACATTGGATTTGGTCAATGGACAGATTTCAAATCCAGAGCAAGTTCAAATACAATGGCGTAGTGCCAATGCCAATATTTATGATACTTGGGCGAATTCGAATGGAGTTTTGGAAAACATTGAAACGGGCGGAACCTATCAAGTAGTTGTTACCCAAGGTACTTGCGAGCTGTTTAGAGCTGATGATATTCAAGTTACGGATGTAGTGGAACAAATGTTATTTATCAACAATATCGATGTTCAATCGGGTGGTTGTAACGGGGATTTGGGAAGAATTGAATTGGATTTGAGAGGAGGTTTCCCACCCATTCAAATTGAGTGGGAACAATACAAAGTGGTCAACAGTATCACAGGGGCTACCTCCACCACAACAGGGACTACAACTTCACGTTTGGAATGGGTCACGCTACCTCAGTATCAAAACAATGCCATTGCAACAGACTTAGAAGTGGGGACCTACCGAGCACGCATTTCCGATGGAGCGAATACTGTTGAAGGTGTAGCTTGCGGTGGTCCTCAGACCACTAATCCGATAGCGATCGGTGCCACTGCGTTTGAGTTGGCCAACTTTAGAATTGAGAACGGTACTGTTTGTGATACGGCATCCGCTACGGCTTCTATATATTTTACGGTACTTAATACATTGCCCAATACCAATAACAATGAATTTACTCCTAAGATCATGTTGGATGCTAAAGAGCTGGGTAACGATTTAATTTCCTTGGGTAATGACAATTACAGAATTGTAAATATTGCCTCTGGTAATCATACATTAAATATAACAACAGGAACCAGTACGGCCGTTCTGGGGAGCTATGCAAACTGTTCGATCAACCATCCTTTTGAAATCGAATCTCCCTTACCCATTCGTTATGGAGGAGCAACTCAATTTGATTTAGATGCCTGTGCTGCGTTTACTCAAATTTCTGTAGATCCCACTTTGGTGACCGGTGGAGCACCCTATCAAATTGATAATAATATACTTTATGATTATTCATGGAGTTATACTCCTTTTTCCGATGGAGATCCCACATTGATCCCTCAGACGTATGTAGGAGACACCATTTTCGAAGCGTCACCGGGAACTTATGAACTCACGATATCTGACAGTGTTAATTGTTCTTCTGAACCGATCGTTTTTGTGTTGAATGCGTCAGATAGTACAGAACCGTTTAGCATAGAGGGAATATTACAAGAAGTTTCCTCAGAAGACTCCAATACGATAATCGAACAGGTGAAAGTTTTGCCTCCCAATTGTATGAGTACTCGATCCAACGGTCAAATAGGAATAGAGATCAGTGGAGGATTACGACCTTATACCATTGAATGGTATAAAGAGGAAATTCAATCCGAAACAGTCACAGCAAGTTCCTCAGTCGAATTGGTTCGTTTAGAAGGAGCAACTAACAGTACGCATTTGCAAAACTTAGAACCCGGTAAGTATCAATTGGTGATCCGTTCTCAAAATCAGGAGTGTTCTCAAGATACACAGATCAACTCAAACAACTATTACGAGGAATTTTTTGTTGTACCCAACAATGAGGAACTCTACATAATTGATGGCCCGAACATTGGAGATGTGAATTTATGTCGATTATCTCCTGGTATTATTTCGATTCAAGTTTTTGACAATTCAAACGGTGAGCTTAGTTTTTATTATAATAATGAGCTTGTTAACCTTTCTGAAGATCAACCCATAGAGAGCAATACCTATAATTTGCTAATAGAAAATCCAGTTCCTTATGCTGAATTATTGATTTCAAACGAAAGCGGTTGTAGTGTGAGTACCTTTGTGGAAATCGCCGAGATTGCCCCTCCGGAATTCGATTACACCTCCCCTTCGATAAGAGCTTCGGGTTCGATTTTGGCACGAGAGGAAATCCTATTTGAAAACAATTCTCCTTTGCCTTACAGTTATTCGATCTGGCATTTTGGTGACGGTTCCTCAGAACGGGTTAGTTCAAATACTTTGTCACCCACAACCCACGCTTATGGAATCTCAGGCACCTATTATGTTACATTGAGGAACTACAACTCATTAGGCTGTTTTGAAGAGACAACTCGTGAAATTGTTATAGGAAATGGGTATAATGTGATGGCTCCTAATGCCTTTTCACCCAATGGAGATGGGATTAATGATTTTTATCGCCCCTTGTTTAGTGGTTTTGCAAGAGTAGTACTTCGTATTTACGATGACAGGGGAAATATTCTATACACCGAAGAAGTTGAGGAAAGTAATTCAACAGAAATTACCGGAATCAAACTTGAAGGATGGAACGGAGAAAACGCACCCTTAGCCCCCTATTATATCTATCATTTTACGGGTTATTTGATTACTGATGAAACTGAAATTACCCGAACAGGAACCTTTGTTATTATAAAATGAAAAAACTCACCTCTTATCTTTTTATTTTCATAACCATTGCTGCAAACGCTCAGAATGAAAATTTTGTGAGTCAAACTCGATTTATGCAAAAAGTGAATCCAAGTTATCTAGGCTTTAATAGTTTAAATCGAGTTGGGGTGTTGTACAACACCCTAGAAGTGGGTTCCAATCATACCATTGATAATAAATATTTTTTTGGAGCATTATCTTTTGATGAACGAAACTTTAGTTTGGGAGTTGATTTAAATTCATTCCAAATTGACAAACCGGGTTTTCAAAAAAATGAAAGCAATTTTCATTATATCTATAAGGTTCAGATTAGCAATGGACTGTTTTTTTTACCTGCTGTGTCCCTGGGAATTGGAAGTGTAAATTACAATTTATCAACTTTAGTTTTTGAGGATCAATTGGATCAAGCTTCAGGCTTTGTCAATTCAGAAACAATAGATCCTGTGGGTACTACAATTCAAAATATAAACTATTTTGATATGGGAGCCTCCTTTATACTTCATGATGATATTTTTTTATTGGGACTCAGTTTAAAACATTTGAATCGTCCCAATGTAAGTTATAATCAAGAATTTGAAGAGGCCAAACCGATTCAGTACACTTTGAATGGGGCCTATGAATTTAGTCTAAATCCATATGAGCGGAGTTTTTTACCAAGAGATTCATACCTGTTTACATACGCTTCAATCACTCAAATTAATGACTTAACATATTTTTATATATCTGAGGAAGCTCAATTTGGAGAATTTTCAATAGGTGTCAGCCAACAAATATCTAATGTTGGATCGTTGAATTTAAATAATATAGGAATGTCTATAGGGCTATCATTGGAGAATTTTGATTTTGGAGTGCTGTATAATTTTCCGGTCAGAAATCCAGATAAAGTTTTTTCACCTTCTATTTTTGAGCTGTATCTCACCTTTGATTTTAGTAAATTCAGAAGAAATC
>Ga0255753_1004129_pt1 | contig 14607 bp, 10 predicted proteins | sample 041ome_10_FD_179953 | JGI IMG/M metagenome (GOLD analysis project Ga0255753, IMG submission 179953) | Coastal salt marsh microbial communities from the Groves Creek Marsh, Skidaway Island, Georgia - 041412US metaG (version 2) | ecosystem: Environmental > Aquatic > Marine > Intertidal zone > Salt...
CAACGCAAAATACCCTAAAAAAAAATTAGGGCTTATTCACATTCACGAGAACGGCGACGACGGAGGTGCAATGCGACGCGCGGACAAGAAATTGAGTTGCAGTTCATCGTGTCTACATTTTCAGCGCGTTGCAGCACCTTTCTTGATCGATCGCTTCCTTTTCAAAACTACATGCACTGCATGACGCGCTTCACCGAGGCGGCGAGTACTTCTGATGAGTACGAGGAGAGGACGGGAACAAGGTGGAAGACGATAAAGCGTCTTCTTAGTTTGAAATTTGTAATTCTACTCTAGGTAACGAGTCATTGTGTCATTCATCTCGACCCTTTTTCTTGTGCAGCGCCGAGCGTGCGTTGAACAGATTATTTCCCTAGCGATTTGATTTCGTCCTCGGTACTGATTTGAACACGTCTAACGCGCGTCTTTTCTTTCTCATTCTTCGCCACTCGAACGACGAGCACGCCGTTTTTTACGGTAGCTGTGGCACTGTCGAGATTAGCTTCGCGCGGTAAAATGTACTTGTTCACGAAACGTCCCGAATGACGTTGGATTGTGCGCGTCAAAACTTTTTCATCGCTGCTTTCGCCTCGCACCTTTTCTCGCTCGCCGCGAATCGTTAGAATGTTCGATGGCGAAACAACATCGACATGCAAAGATGAGGCGTCAATGCCCGGAACGTCCGCAGTGAATGTTATATCGTGGTCGGTTTCGACAACGTCCATAGCTGAGCGAGCCCAAATTCTCGAGAACAGCTGTGACAATGGCGCGCTGTCACTGTCCACGTCGTTCTTCTCGCTTTTCTCTTCTATGGCTGGAACCATCGAAAAGAATGACTGCTCAAACGTTCGTAGGTTGTCGATCGCGCTGTGCATCAGGCCTTTAACATTCGCAAGGGCCGCGTCGACGTCTAATCCGGAAGGATCTTGGCTTGATAAGGCGCACTCGCCGGACGATGTCTCGGAGCCAGAATTCAGAGGAGACTGGCGAGAACGCTGAAACAGTTGGAACGCATCAGTCGGTGCGCAGCAGACAACGATGAGTAGAGTGGCGATCAAATGACTTGCTCGGCAGCTTTTCATTGGCTTTGTTTGCGTCGTGAATGGGGATGAGTGCGTCGTGCAATGTGGTATGAATGCGCGTGGGATTACACACTTGCGCGTTCATTCGTGGTGCGGGCGACGATTGAATGCGCGCTGGTCAATTCTCTGCCGACGCCGCGCGTCGGCATCATCGAGACGGGCGAGCGCCGGACCTGCATGCTTCACGAGAACGTACGCGGAACCAGCAGCCGTGCCATACATCGCAAACAGGATACTCGCGACGACAGCCGTTGCGGACACTAAAGCTATAATATAAAATAGCGTCGCCGACCAAAGCGAAACGCTGAACGAACCAATCAGACTTGGGAGCGCAAACGCGAACCCCACAATCGCGCTTATCATACCGACAGTAAAATTGGACAGCACGATCATCCCCCATCGCAGGAAAAAGCTCAGAGTGCTTTCATCCGACTTGCCGCGAAGCATGAGAGATAGACCATCCCAAAAGGTTGAACGCGTCGCAAACACTTTTCCGCGCTCATAAGACTTTTTGAATAATGCTTTAGCGTCGCCAACTCCAAGATCCGACCACAAACCAAGCTCGGAGCGAGCCAAGCGCATGGCCTCGTCGCGTTTCCTTTCCTCGGCGCGCAGTTTGTTGAACGTTTTCCTCGCCTCACGCTTTGCTTCATCAATCCTCATACGTGTCCCACCGCTCGCACGCATACGCCACATAAATGGCGTCAACTCACGCACACGCATCTCAGCCTGACGATGTTCTCTCAAAGCCGAGGTCAGCGATTCGCCAAACTCAGTGTCTACTTCGCGTAGTCTCATTTCATACGCCGTCGCCATGGCATCTGTAATTTGCACGGGTGCGCGAGCGTAGAAAGCGACGTATAAACCTAAAATGTACAGCACCAACGTCGACGTCGTACGCGGCGTCCTCAAAGGCTGCCATTGCTTTAACGCTCGCACTAACCCACCGCTATTCGCGCGCGAAGTGCTCTCTCCCTGTGACAACGACAAAGATTAAGATTAATGAGTGTCTGGTATCGCGCGCGCGACTACTGTCGTCGTCTAGATCACTCACGCGTACACCGATCGACGACGCACTCTTCCCATACCTGTTGTTTCGTTTCCACGATCGCCCTAGACGATAACGGAGTTCCATCGCTGCCGTTCATCACGCGTGCGCAAAAATGAGGATTGATGGTGCTTGGCTTGTAGACGTGCCGCATACGCGCGCGCGCGCGACGGGGACTAGGCGCTTCATTCGCACGCGCGTGATGTCTGACGTGGATGACGATGACATTGATGCGTGGTTGGATTCATCCGACGACGACGATGCGAACGACGTCGTCGAGCAACACGACGTTGAGGAGGAGGACGAAGGTGGTGGCGACCTGCTCGACGACGACGACGACGACGACGCGGGATGTGACGGTGACGGCGACCACGGCGGCGGCGTAGATGTCACTGATAATGGAGACGACGCGCACGTCCGCGAGAGATGTGACGGTGACGGCGACCACGGCGGCGGCGTAGATGTCACTGATAATGGAGACGAGGAAGGAGGCGAGTGCGTCACGTTCGACAATAAGGGAAAAGAGGAGGAGAAATTTGCCGTGAAGGAAGTGCGCGGGTCGCGTGATCAACACGAGCAAGCACGTGAATCGTTGATGCCGTCAGAATCTCGTTCGGATGTGTCTCTTGGTGCATCTTTCGGGTCTTGGGCGTCAGCGTCGTTTTCGCTCGCCAAGCAAACGATTGACAAAGCTTCAAAGAGCGAGGTGGTTTCAACGTTGAGACGAGATTTGAAGGAGCTTGGTGCACACGTTACTGGTGAAGACGTCACGGGTAACTCGCACGCAACCACGCCATTTCGTGGCGATAGAATCGACAACGACGACGACGACGACGGGCCAAGCGCCGCGGATGCCGTTCGATTGGCTGAAACATTTGCCTCTAGCGCTTGGGCAGCATTTGGCGGTGCCGCGCGGGGCGCACAAAAGGTACTCGAGAAAGCAGAACATGTTCTTGAGAATGCGGCGAACGACCCTCGAGCTTTTGCTACAAATGTCAAGGGTAAGGCTCAAGTATTTTCTGGTAACGCGCTGAACGCGTTGACAAACATTGTCAAGACTACCACGGATGCGCTCACCGGCGACGAAAGAGATGGCGCCGATGAAATTTTGCTTGAAAAGCTCGTTGATTGTGGCGCCGACGCACATCGAGCGTACATAGAATCAGCGTCTGAGCGTGCGATAGAAGATTTATTCGCAGAGACATCAGAAGACGAGCAAAAATCAGTGCGAGAGGACCTTCGACGCATCGAATCGATTCTTTCAGGCGCGGCGTACGATCCCGTGTCACCTTCTGCGAGCGGCGCATCGGCAACATTCGTTGCCGTGCAACTCGATGTTGAAGATTGCAGCGAAGATCGCGGAAACCTTTCAGCAGAAGTCCTCACATCTTTGATTGAGCGCTTCGACGCGAGCGCGCGGCAAACGTCGGATACACTGGCCATCATGATGAGAGGTAGGAGCGAGTCAATCCCAGATTCCTCCAAGCACGCGGCGATTCTTGCTACCCTAGAAGATGGATTGGATGAGCTAAGGGATGACTTTGTGTGTAGAGGCTTGGCTGAACTCACCACCGCAGTACTCGAGCGCGTAGAAAGCATAGCGAAGACCTTGACATCTGGAGATGGCAACGATGCGGCGCGTGTTGCCTCGCAAGTGCGAGCGAAACTCACAGGGATGGATGACGACATCAAAGTGTTGATCGAAGCCGCGAAAGAAACATCCACGAACGTTGTGCAAGGTGTAGACGCCATAGACGGATTCGATGACGTCATTCGCGTAGCCATCGAGCAGCTCACGCGCGATGAAACGACGTGCATGCGGATGCTACAGGACGCTCGCCGCCAGCTGGCGTGGATCATTCTTTACGCGTCAATGACGAAGTAGTGAAGCGCTCCGCTGCCGCAGAAAGCGGATGTTTTAATAGTAGACAGCGTAAAAACATACCAGTAGCGCATCAATCGATGTATGTACTTTTGAAAACGTGGTACTTCGGCGAAAGAGGTCATGAAACTTGCTGTCGAGGCGAACACGAAAATGAAAATGATCGTGGTATTTGGACAAAACTATCAGGTACGGCGCTTCAATCAATGTACCCGGCGGAGTTTTCAACAATATCTAGAATTCCCGATCGCGCGCGCGCGCGTGCGGCACACCACGACGCGCGCAACGCAGCGACGTGCGCCACGCGAACCGACACGAACAAACAAACACCTTTCACTCTGTCATCATGGGTCCGTGCATGAGCTTGCTCGACGCCGCGGGCGTCAACCTCGCGGCGTTGCCAGCGCAAGGCCCGTACGCGATGTCGAGCGAAGAATCGCTGTCGTTCCTGACGAGCAAGGCGACGTTCGACACTAACGGCGCGGGAAAACCGTTCAGTAAACTCGTGGACTTGCGCGGTGGATCGCACACGCTCGCCAAGGCGTTCGGGCTGTCGCCGGGCGGGACGCACAATTGTTTCATGTACGTCAACAAGGCTGAATGCACAGTCAGCAAGGATGCCAAGCCCTTGAACGGGGCCACGGTGGACGTGAGCGAGAACGAATTGCAACTGTGGTACTGCCAAGGCGCGCCGATCTCGATGCCCGTGGGCTGCGTGAAATCTAGCGGTGGCGCGAACGCGATTCTGCCGCGAGTGCACGCCGTGGACGTGTACCTGGAAATCGATGGCGACGCGCGCACGGACGGGCACGTATGCTACGGCAGCGACGCGAACTTGTCGCGCGACAAGGCGATCGATGCCGCGGTGAAAGGCACGATGGAAGGCGAACTTTGGATGAAGGACTTTTTGAAGAAAGGCCCGAGCGACGGTTCCAAACCTTGGGCCACCATCGTGCAGGACAACCGCTGGGCGTCTGACGACGGGTACGTGTACTTGCCGCTCATGGCGAACGATGTGGATAACGCGTTGATGGGCGACGACAAGCTCACGTACGTGCACAGCTTGATGGCTAAATGGGCGCAACTCATGGCGAAGGTCGGCGCCGGCACGCACAGCTTTTCTATTCGTATTCGTCCGCGAGGCGTGATTTATATGGACGAGGACGGCGAGCCGATGTGCGGCGACACGATTGGCGGTGGAAGTTCCAGAGACTCCAACGATGCCGTCGCCGCGATGTGCGGCGAACATCTCACCGATCCCAACGCTCCGGGTATGAGCGCGACCTGGACGATGACCCTCGACGCCGCGCAAGCGAGCGGCAAGGGCCCCGTGCGCAAGGCTCAAGAGTTCGCCAACTGGCCGGCGGGCGAGATTGAAGAATGTATCGAGATGGCGATGAAATTCGCCAACAAGGGTGTGTGCGGACGCAAGGCAGCCGAGATGGCGCCCAAATCGAAGTGCTGTCACATCATCCTATCCGAAGGCGATCAAGGCGCGGGCATCAAGACTGCGCGATACGGCAACGGCGAGCGCGAGTACGACTTCTTCTGCGCGTGGGCGTTGTTCAAAAGCGCCAACGGCAAGCCGGACTCGCTCGGCGCTCAAATAAAGTTCGTCGTCAAGAAGAAGACGATCGTCAATTACCGCCCAGTGGACGAGGATTGGTATTCCGGCGGTTTCGAAACGGCAAACGCCAGCATCGAAAGCGTCACCGCCTTGACGATCACCAACGCCGAAATCGACGCCGCCATCAAACGCGACGCACAATACTACTAAAGCGTTGGTGCTAAATTATCATACGCATTTAGTGTGACTCAACCACTTCAACGGATCACCACCCGTTGAAGATTCAAGAACACGCTTCGTCTGAAAAAGACGGAACACCATCAAGAAACACTGTGAACTAGATATGTTTTGCTCCTCGAATGAAACGAATCGACCGCAATGTCGGTTCGTTATAACTATACGGTATAAGGCGGTTCATATACTTTTATTATGAACTGGCACTTTTATGTACGTTTTTCTTTTACTTTCGCGTGCTTGTAATGATTACCTCGCACGCATTTATGTTTTACGTGGCGCGCATGGCGCTCCCGGAGTATTATTTCAAAGCTCCTACACTACGTTGACGAGTGTATTCTTTCTCATGGTGGGCATCGACGGGAGCTTTCTCGCGAGAGATTGCTCGCTCTGCCCACGCCTCCTCCGCCTAATACGGGCAGAACCATTCATTTCATTTGTTTCTTTCATTCGTTTTGTTCGTTGCGCAGTTCGTGTGGCTCGCGTCTGAACCCACCGTCTGCGATTACTTGGACAGCGTTGTTCTTGGCACCGTTCCAATCGCGATCGATGGTGATGTCACACATGTGGCACACAAATTCCTTCGAGATGAATGACACGATGACTCGTTACCTAGAGTAGAATTACAAATTTCAAACTAAGAAGACGCTTTGTCGTCTTCCACCTTGTTCCCGTCCTCGTCATCGTCCTCGTCCTCATCAGAAGTACTCGCCGCCGCGTCTCGATCCTCAAAACTAGTTGGAACGTTTTGCTGCAGCGGCTGCGGCTGTCGCGGCTGATACTGTTGATCCATTCTATCTTTATCTTTGACCAATTCTTTGAACTCACGCTCGGCTTCGGCGCGTTCCTTAGCTAATTGCTGCGCTGCGCCATGCTTCTCGCGGAGAGCGTCGATGTTCTTCAGCTCCGCATATTCAGTCGCGACGAAGACCGAACGAAGGGTGTTGATGGCATCCACCCATTCCCGCGCGCTTCGACCGTTTCCTTCCAAGGGAATTTCAAGATCTAATCCTCTTAAACCTGTACTCGTCAAGTCTGATGGACGCTTGAACTTTGGCGCGGGCGGCGCGATATTTTCACCGTCGCCATCAATCACGGCGGCGTCTTCAAACGTGTTTGCTAAAGATTTTGTAAGCGACTTGGCCTCTTGAACGTCATCGAACTGTTTTCTGATTTGCTCCTCGGTCATAAAGACCATGGTGAGACATCTGCTCTCGGGCAAAGCTTTGATTTTCGCCGCGCGCGCTTGTTTCTTGGGCGTCGGCTCGCGCAAATCCTTCTCTTTGGATACTCCAAGCGTAAAGTATTTCGTGCCGTGCACCGCGGAGGAAATGTTTGCAATGCTCACGTGGTGAATGGCCTTCGATTTTGTGCCATGGTTCTTGTGGAGCGTAAACATTTGCTTATATCCATGATAACGCATGTAATAACTCTCGCCAGGAATCTTAAAGTTTGCCGAACGTTTCTTGCTGTGAACGAGAAATGGCACCCCTTCGAGCAGCGCGCGCTTTAGCTCTTGCGCGCGCCGCTCACGTTCGAGTACGACGGCTTCTTTAGCGATTCGCAAGTCATTCCGCAAGGTGGCAATCGTTCCGTCTGCACGTAGCTTTTCATCGTGCAACAACGCGCGAAGTTTCGCGAGTTGGTAAAAATGCTCCGCGGTAGAATCAACCTCCATCGCTCCGCCATTCGCGTGCGTGGCGGCTTGACTGCGCGCCTCTTTATCGCCGACGCGATCGTTCCCTTCGTCGTAGTCGATGAAATACTCGTTGTCCTCCTCATCCTCGTCGTTATCTTCGTCATCATTCTCATCCTCGTCGTCGCTGTTCAAATATTCAGGCTCGTGCTCGAGTGGCTGTGAAGTGTTTCCCTCCGCCACAACCGGTGCCGCTGCGTTCCATCTCGTCAGAGGCGGTAAGATTTCCCACTCGATTTGACACACCATCGTGACCTTCTTACTTCCGCCGTATTTACCAGAGACGTTGTGTGAACCGAGAGCGAGCGCGACGTGATGCGTAGAATTTTGTTTCGCGTCGCGTTTGGTCGCCGCAAACGTAGACTCGCCGATGACAAACAAATCCGGTCCTCCCAGTGAGCGATCCAACGCGCGCACGCGAACTTGGCCTATTTCTTTAACCACATCTCCCGCCTCTAGTGCTTTCTCTATCCATTCGTCCTCCGAAGGTAACGCAAAGTGCAAAGCGACGCCGTAATCCATGAGCTTGGCGTGCGGCCTCGTCGGCGTCTTTTTTCGCTTGCCATTGAACGACACCTCGAAAAAGGGATAACCCGAGCCCATGTAAGGCATACCTTTCACGCTATTTACCCGTACGACTATGGTACCACCTGGTCCTAAGAAATCTAACGAATTCGTCATTTTGCTAAAGAATTTACCTTCGACGTCTACGTACATGCGTCGAGGTTCGAGAAACTTTTTACAGATGATCTTCTCGAGCTGACCCATGATCCAATCATGCAAGCCCGGGACGTCGCTCACCGGTAACCCAACAGGGCGCACAGACACGTCGATTTTAGGTGCGGTCCTAAACGAAACATCCATTCCAGAAACCGCCGGAACGCGTTGCGTGAGGCGCATTCCAACCAACAACTTGCCGCGAAGGCCAAAATCTGTCAAATGCACTGGCACTCGCAACGACGGCAAGGCGGCGGCGAGCTTGAACTGCATCATCAATCGCCCGTGCGCAGAATTCGACGACCAATCCAAATCAAATTCAAACTGTAAATAATCAAGCGTCGGGTTGTAGCGCGTCGTGTATAACTTGACGGTCGGTGGCGTCGCGCCGAGCGTCAACGACGTCAGCGTGACATCCTTGATAAATGACGGTTTTGAAGAATCCAGTCCTTTGAGAATTCCACGCAGCACGTCACTCGCCTGCTCGTCCGCGAATGATCCCAACGTCGCCGTCCACGCGTGTCGCATCAAGTGATTAATCCACTCCATCGCCCCAGTCTCCACCGTGGTGAATTGCGAATCGAGCGCGTGTTTCATCTCCAACTGCGCCCTCACCTTGCGCACGTGTCGCCTCCACAGTCTCGTCCGCCAATGACTCACCACCATCACCGTCAACATCGTCATGAACACCCATTCCCACGTGAGCGCGTCGTCGACGACGCGCGCGCCCACCTCGAGCGCTCGTCGCACCGTGCGCGCCAACGCCGACGTCCGCACGACGTCAACCGCGACGAGCGCACCGCGCCGGAACGACGCAGCGTTCACCATGCGTCCGTCGTAATAGTCGTCGTCGTCCTAATAGTCGTCGTCGTTTTCGTTTCCGTCGTCCGTGTCGCGCACGAAAGCGCGCTTCTGCCGCCCCTCCTCGTCGTCGCTCGCGCGCCAAAGCTCGATTGATTTGATTGATTCGTCACCTCGAGTGAAAGAAATCACACGCAAACAAACGACGACCACCGTCCACGGTCGTGCGTGGACGTACATGTGTACATGCATACTGTTTGCACATAGACATGACAGACAAAAAAAAAAGACCACCACACCACGTGGAAACACCCGACAGTTGTTGTGGCGACACCACTTTTTGCGACCGCCTGACCGCACCCACCGCCGACGGGCGACCTTCCCGTCGTTTGGACGTTCTCGAGCGTGGACGTTGGAGAGGCGCGACCGCACACCACGCCTCACGATGAGCGCGCGATCGGCTTTGCTCGCCTTGTCCAAGCGCTCGACCGCGTTCGCGCCGATGACGGCGCAAACTTTAGGGTTCAAAGCGTATTCCACCGGTACGTCGTCGTCCCGCGTCGACCGCGACCGACGCCGTGGCGCGCGCGTGATGATGATGATGACGATGACGATGACGATGTGGATAGACTCTGCGTGGCGGTGATGACGACATCCATCCAACCATCGAGACGTTCGAACGATCGATGACGATGACGCGTGGGGGCGCTGGCGCGGGTGATGGACGCGAGTGATGGGATGTGTGCGCGCATGTGCGCGCGCGGATGCGGGCGCGGGCGAGGGAGGCGACCGGGCGGCGACGTCGCGCGCGCGCGACGCGCGGGCGACGGAGAGGCCCCCACGAGCGCGTCTCGAATGTTGACTGACGATGTATACGTGCGCGCTCGCGCGATGTGTGATGACGACGACGCAGTTATTGAAGGGTTGAAGTACGCCGCGTCGCACGAATGGGCGAAGATCGAAGGTGATGTGGCGACGATTGGGATCACCGACCACGCGCAGGTACGCGCGCGGCGCCAATGGCTTGGGGGCCCCCAGCAGTCGACCGCGTCGTTCGCCGTCGCGTCTCGGACATGCACTGACCTTGTGACGTTTACACGCTGCGTTGGAAACGAAAACTTTAGGCTGAATTGGGTGATATTGTGTACGTTGAACTCCCGGAAGTGGGTTCCACGGTTGAGAAGTCGGCCACTTTTGGCGTCGTGGAGTCTGTGAAAGCCGCGTCGGATGTCTACTCGCCGCTTTCTGGTGAAGTCATCGCTGTCAACGAATCGTTGGCTGATACCCCGGGTGCGGTGAACGAATCTGCTTTCACGGATGGCTGGCTCATGAAGGTTAAGTTGTCTTCGCCGGGCGAGGCCGACAGCCTCATGGATGCCAAGGCGTACGAAGCGAGCTGCCAATAAATTTGCAATTTGCGGGAAAACATTTCACATTAAACGGCGCAACGCGCCAGTGTATAGCTTCATCTCGGTCGTGCTAGCGCAGCACGCATCGATCGAGATACACGTATACCTGTTTTAACTATCGATCACACTCATTTGATTTCTGAACGCGCATGATGCACGCATCGGCAATGTCGCGTCGGCGCTCTTCAGTTCGTCGCGCCGAGCGACGTCGCGCTTCACTCCTCGTCCACGCATCGTCCTCGCACCCAACCTACGTTGTCGACGGGAGCGCAAAGAGAGAGAAGTCACAGACGGTTGCGAGATGGTATTCTCACCGCGCTCGTCTCCGCCCGATGCATCTACGTCGCATAGCTCGTCGTCGCCAGGCGAAGAAGGCGGCGATGAGCGCCGATCGCAATCCTCCTCGTTTACAACCTCTACGTCCGACACGCGAACGAACGACGCGCCACCGCAACCGGGGTTTCGTCGTGGCGTGCATTTATACGATACCACGAATGTGGCTAAAGCGCATAGGTGTAACGACAGATTAGAAGACGTCGTACAAGGTTTGTTTGAAGGCAATCCGTTGCTTACGGTGCCGCCGGCGTGGAAGCTCTTCACGCAGTGTCTACGTAGCGCTGAGGGTGAAGAGCCGCGGGATCCGTTTTTGTATCATACACCAAAATGGCTCGAAGCTCAGCGCGCGCGTGAACGGGAGAAGAAACATCGCGGGTGGTTTAGCGGCGGCGGCTGACTCGTGTGACAAATATTTAGAAACGCTTTGTAAAACAGTATGGAAACATGATTAAAACGCGCAGTCAACAACTCATTACTTATCCCACGTCGGTCGAACGTCGCCACATAATCCTAAAGCATCCAGCGTGAACGCGTGCTCAAACGCCGTTTGTTTATAGTGCTGGTATCTGTCTGAAGCCGAAAAGTGACCAGCGCTCAGGTCGGTTTTCAGCAACACGCGCGAGCCATTCGTGACTGACTCTCTAAGGCGTGCGGCGTACTTCGCTGCTTCCCAATAAGCGACTCTTGGATCGTGCAAGCCGGCGGTAATCAAAACATCGGGCTTTGCGCTACTGGTAATGTTTTCCATGGGAGAATATCGCGACATGTACTCGTAATACACCTCTTCGTTTGGATTGCCCCATTCGAGCCATTCACCAGTGGTCAGAGGGATTGAAGGGTCGCACATTGACGTCAAAACGTCCACGAATGGCACGCCTGCAACGACACAGCGGAACAAATCTGGACGCATGTTCAATACGGCGCCCATGAGTAAACCGCCGGCGCTTCTACCGGTGATGGCGAGAGAGGTCGGTTGCGTCCAACCAGTAGCCACCAATGACTCGGCGACGTCAATAAAGTCGTGAAAGGTGTTCATTTTTGTCGTGTACTTGCCCATTTTTTCATACCAATCCCGACCAAGCTCACCGCCTCCTCTGATGTGGGCGACGGCGATGGCAATCCCGCGATCCATCAAAGGTACTGCGGTTCTCATAAACGCTGGGTCGTTAGAGATGCCGTACGAACCATAGCCTTCGAGTAACAGCGGCCCTTTGTGCGTGCGCTTGTCCGTTCTATACGCGATGGATACTGGAACCTTAACACCATCGCGCGCTGTGATTTCGAGGCGCATCGTAGTGTACTTGCTCGAATCGAAACCCTTCACGGGAGTCGTCTTCACAGGCTTGGCGTCCTTGGTGTTCATGTCGTACAAATACACCGTCCGCGGGCTCACCAAGGATGAATACGAGACGTAAATCTTCGATGTATCCCACACCTGATTCGCACCAACGCAACGCAGCGTCTCGCCTGCAACGGAGGGATAGACCAATGCGTTTTCACTTGGCCACACAGTCTTGTGCCACTCCTCAACGTGTTCGTTGAGTGGATTGAATCGCAAAACCCAAATCGCGGAAAATCCGTTCTCGCGACCGTCAATAATTAAGTGGTCTTTGCACGCGAAGAAACTTTCCAACGTTCTTTTGTCATCAAAAGTAAACGTCGGTGCATTGGTGCTGTCGACGAGCGGTACCCAGTGCTCTTGCGACACGTCATCGATCGTCGGCGTCATGAGCAAGTCAAAATTAATTCGACCATCCTTGTTTGTGAGCACAAAGAACCTCTCGCCGCGATGTTCGAGATAATAACGATGACCCGTTTGACGCGCTTGCACCAACTTCGGCTGTTGCGAGGTCTCAGACTCTAAATCAATCAAGTAAACTTCATTTGTTTCCGTGGACTCGGATTCGAGCGTCATGAATCGGCCGCTTGAAGATCGACCAAATCCAACGTTGAAGCATTCGTCTTTTTCTTCCAGAACGCACACGTCGTCGGCTTGCGGCGTGCCCATGATGTGTCGCCAAACCTTGTCAGGCCTATGGGCGTCATCAAACGTGGCGTAATACACCTCTCGATTCACCCCGCCACCCCAACTAACGCCGCCAGCGACGCCTGACAGCACGTCTTCTAGCATGTCACCGCTCGTCAAATCCTTGAAGCGCACTGTGTACGTTTCATACCCGGTGTCATCAATGGCGTACGCCAATACATCGTGCGTCGGAGACGGCTTGAACCCACCAAGCGAACAATATTGCATGTCCTTCGCGACGGCATTGACGTCGAGCACGGTTTCAACCGTCTTACTCCCGCGCGCGACGCGACACACGATGGGATACGCCGCGCCCTTCTTCGTGCGCACAAAGTATTCAAAGTCACCCCACGCGAATCTCACATCCTCATCCGTTTCTTCGATCCCAGCGATGATTTCATCATACACCTTTGTTTCCAGCGCCTTCAAATGCGCCGTGTGTGCTTCGGTGTATGCATTCTCGGCGGTTAAATACTCCAACACGCGCGCATCCTTGCGCTCGTCGTCTCTCAACCAAAACAAGTCATCGACGCGTTCGCGCGCGGGATTCATGGCGTTGTCGCCGCGAAACTCGCCTTCGACCACGCCAAACTTTACCACGTGCGGTTTGCGTTCGCACGTCGGAGGCTTCGGTGCGCGCGCATCGTCGGCGGGACACCGCGCGTGCGTCGTTGCCGATGAAGACGACGCCGACGACGCCGACGCGCCTCGCGCGAGCTTTTGCCCGCGCTTGGGCGCGCGACTCGCGAGATTGCGCGCGATGGCGTACGCCACGCCCACGCCGAGCGCGAGCGGCGCGAACGGGCGCATGACGATGACGGTTGCGGTCGCGAGTGCGCGCGAGAGAGCGACTCGCAGTGGCGTCACTCGACGACGACGACGACGACGACGGCGACGACGAGGCATGGCGAGCGGCGTCGCACGCGCAGAGCGAGGAGGTAACGACGACGGCGACGACGACAGCGAACACCGCGCGACGGTGACGGCGACGGCGTCGATGGCAGCGACGTTGGAGGCTGATGCGGCGGCGGCGGTGGAGAGGCTCACAGCGCGCATCGATGCGTTGCGCATCGCATTGCGCGCGCGAGACGATCGCTACGAGGCTGAGATGGCGCCCGGTGGACGGTCGTGTAAGGCGGCGATCGATTCCGATCCGGAATGGCGCGCCGAATACGAGGAGTTGAAGAGACTCGAACGTGAAGCCGCGGGCTCGCCTCGCCACGGGTGCTGCGCGTTTTACGTGTCGAGAAAACGACGGTTTTGTATATCGAGAGCGCGTGATGGTGGCACGATGTGCACGTTGCACAAACCATTTGAAGGTGTTGATGCCGTGACACCGTCTGTAGTCGAGGCGGTGCTTGAACGCGAGGCTTGGAGACGGGTCGTGGTGACGCCTGCGGATGACGGCTCGAATGGCGCCGCCAGCGCCTCGTCTTCAAATTCGGCTGCACGAAGACGGAAAACGAATGTCAATCGTCGAATGAAGAAGATGACAAACCCACTGGCGGTGCAATTTCAAACACCAAAGGTTTTAAATGACGCCTATTGGTCGCGCGCGTACCAAGGCGAACATTTGAGCGCGCCTTTGTTAGTTGACGTCGGCACCGCCAAGGGTGGTTTTATCAAAGCGCTGGCGTCTGACTGTGCCGAGGACTGCACGACGGCTAAAAGTGGAGTGGTATACAATTTATTAGGTGTAGAAATTTTTGACATCCTCGTCGACGCCGCGAATGCGTGGGTAAAGGAGAACGCGTCAACGCTCAAGCGCAGAGCGCATTTCATTGGATGCAACGCAAACGTGTCGTTAACGGC
>Ga0255753_1004133_pt1 | contig 14586 bp, 17 predicted proteins | sample 041ome_10_FD_179953 | JGI IMG/M metagenome (GOLD analysis project Ga0255753, IMG submission 179953) | Coastal salt marsh microbial communities from the Groves Creek Marsh, Skidaway Island, Georgia - 041412US metaG (version 2) | ecosystem: Environmental > Aquatic > Marine > Intertidal zone > Salt...
CCACATATGCGCATATAGGTAGCATTGACTGCTTCCAAGCTGCCCTCAAGCAATTGTAAATATATATCTTGCCTGCAAACCAGTGCTCCTGAAACATTATCTCGCGCATTGCATTTTCTTGCGACATGTAAAATGGTTTGTAACGTAGCGCTATCGTATCCTAATGGTTGAGATGCATAGATAATTTGCATCGGTTTATTAGTGAGATACGTTATTTGTGAAATGATCTTCACCCCCGTGATGGCGATCAAATCTTATCAAATACTGAACGCGGTTTCGAGCTGTAGTTATCACTTGAGGCTAAAGACAACCAATTAAAACGCAACTAATTTTATTTGGGTTACGATTTACAGGGAACTTAACAGTTCAAGATTAGGTTTCGCCAATACCTAAATTAAGCAAAGTATTTCGTCGTTTACTTATAGATAATGTCTGTGTTCAAATCAGAACGGGTATGTAAATCCCAATAAGTATCAAGTATCTTTTGGGTTACTTCACCAGCGGCATCATTACCCAAAATACGGCCATCGACGCGTGTCACCGGTACTATTCCCCCAGCAGTTGTCGCTGTGAATACTTCATTAGCATTTTGCAGCGCCATCGCAGAAATATCGGTTGCCGAACAGGGAATTTGCAATTCACCGCAAATTTCAAAGACTGTCTTTCTGGTAATACCTTCAAGCGCACCAGACTTTGGCGTCACGACCTTTCCATCAATTACAGCAAAGATATTAAACCCAGGTCCTTCAGTAATATGACCACCCTGATCCAATAAAACTGTGGTATCGTAACCATCATCGAGTGCTTGAAACAATGCCGCCGTCATGTCACCCCAATGATAGTTCTTTACGGTAGGGTCTACTGATTGTGCAGATATACGTTGCGTTTCCTTTGCAATGGAAATACGAGCCCCACGTTTTGCAACTTCTTCTGGAATAACCCAAACGAATGGAACAGCCCAGGCGTAAAAGTGATTTTTGCAAGACCTTGGGTCGCGTGTTCCTGGAATAATTGGGGTGCCACGTGATGCTACCATGGATACGTAAGCCGATTTTAATCCGGAGGTAGAAATTAGGTCGACAAGTGCCGATCGAATTTCTTCTCTATCAAGCTCGACGTCTAACCTTAGCTTGCTCATTGATGTCGAAAAGCGCTCCAGATAATCATCTATCCTAAAGAAGGCGCCATTCCAGACGTGGACTACGTCATAAGTGATGTCAGAACGTGTTAATCCCCAATCTAAGACTGATATTTTTGCCTCAGAAATTGGGATGACCTTTCCGTCCATCCAAGCTGCACCTGCGGAATAATCCATATTATTAGACATCTTAATCCGCCCACTTAATCGAGCATCCAATCGAGGGAAGCTGTTGAACAGGCCCTTTACCAGTTTCTTTTATTTGTAACATTGCATCGTAAAGCTCACGGGACAATTCGGTTGCACCATCACGCCGGTTATTTAGCCGCCCACGATATTCAAGTTCCAGTGCCCGATTAAATCCAAAGAAGTCTGGCGTGCATTGAGCATCATATGCCCGCGCAACGGATTGATCTTCATCATGGAGATAAGGGAAGTTAAATGCGTTCTGCGCCGCAAATCTCTGCATATTATCAAAGCTATCGTCGGGATATTTAATCGGATCATTGGAACAAATTGCAATGACTTCAATTCCTTCTTTTTGAAGAGCCTGGGCTTCAAAATTCAAGTCATCTAACGCACTGACGACATAAGGGCAGTGATTACAAATGAACACTACAACTGTGCCATGTTTGCCAGCTAGATCACTTAAATTAAGTCTGGTGTCATCCGTTGATCTTAAACTGAATGACGGAGCAATTGTACCGCGCACAAAATCCATTGTCTGCTTACTCATTTCTTAAAAACATATCGATTGTGATACCCAAGATACTTTCGCCGTTTGACTGGCACGTCAATTAGCCTTTCCCCAATTTTATCTTCGAACCTCCACTGCATGGGGATCATTGAGGGGCACTTTTCAGGAAGTAGGATATGCATCCAGGATGCCAGATCACTGCGTTGCGGACGCTCGACTTAGAGGCACACCTAAGCTTTTTTAAAGTTGTCAAACAGACCCATGCTGTGGTTTCCTCAAAATTACGGTAGTGACCCCAACCTTTGGTTAGAACGCATTACAGTGGTTGTTCTATCAAATGCGCAATGCTGGCAGAGCAGCGGAGGACAAAAATTATGAGTGTGGCAAGAATTAGTATCGTTGAATACCAATCGGTGGATGATGCAAATGTTGGAATAGAAAAGTATAAAAATATTGCGCCTGAAATATTTGCGGAAGCACAATACTTGAATGTCACAATGATTGCGGAAGACACTGCTCATTTCCTGGCAGTATATCCAAATCAACAAGCTGCTGATGAAGCATTACAGCGGAGAAATAAACATGTTGATAGTATGAAAGAACACATCCGCGACGTAATGTACTATGAAGGCGATGTTGAATGGCAGTGGTTTCCTTAGATTTACGGTAAGTTTATTTGGCAGGGCCTTGGCGAATGCTTTTTGAAAAATACAAGCAGTTTTGGGAAGCGGGAGACATAGAGGCTTTCACCTCAATCATTGATCCTGAGATCGAAATTATCATGCATTCAACGGGTGGCGTGATAGACCCCGACCTTTGGTTGGAGCGCATTACAGCGGTTGTCCTTTCAGATGCATATGCAGAAAACATAAGATGCCTTTACGAAAATGATGACATCATGGTTGTTCATCAAATTACAAATTCTGCTAATGGCACGCGCGATGCTGTCATGTACGTCTTTACCAAGACTGACGGCATGCTAACCAGAGTTGAAACAGGCGCTACGCCGTTACCTCCAAAGGAATAATCCTATGAAATATATAGTTAATGCTTTCTGGAAGCACGAAAGACCGATAAACGCAGAGGAAGCAATCGACTATATGATGATAGTTCGAGATACTTTTGACAACGAAGAACACGTTCTTGAAACCATTTGGTATCAAATCGACGAATACACGCATGGTTCCATAGCAATTTATAAATCCGAAGAGAGTTACCATGCGTTCTTGGAAAAAAACACATTTCAAAGAGACTTTGCAGCAAAGGAGGGCGGTGTCACCATGATAGAAGAATATAAAGGACCTGCTTATGCAGTTCAAACTGAGTTGCCAGAGGATAGAACAGCTTGATCGCCCTACAATGCGCACGTGACACCAATGATTGCCAATATCGGCTTGGGCTCCTGGCCACGTCCAGTTTAATCAATGTATCCCCTGAGTGATAGTATTTGTACTTTTAGTCACTTGTGCTGAACACTCACCACACATCACTTCCCCTGTACTAGTAACGATAAGAAACACGTACAATGCCTCACTGTTTGTGTGCTACGACACAGTGAACAATGAAACGTACTTGCATTTCAAACTGGTTCACATAACCTATTGATATTGCTTGCGCAGGTACACGATTGGTGCACGGATAAGGTCATGAAACTACCGCTACCCGCTCCAAGGATTACACGGCCACAGTGACCCATCTTTGTATGACCTAATGATAACATTCTCTAAATTAGCGCTTCCCAAGTATTGGGAAGGAGAGAATGTTGACAATCTAAAATTTATGTTAAAAAGATGTGATTTAAAAAGAAGAATATTTAAGTAATTGTTCAAATGACGATTTAGCCAAATCTACAATGTATTCAGAGTCATTGTATTTAGCCCATTTTTCAATTTCAAAATCCGGATCAAGTATCAACAGTTCTTCATAGCTCCAAAACGCATCATCAAAATTTTCTAACGCGATATCCGCACAAATAAGATAAACGTATCCATCTACATACTCAGGAAGGCGCTCAATCGTGGCTTCTGCAAGCCTTTTCCCTTCTGACCAGTTTTCTTGCATCAAGCGAGTTCCGGCTTCAATTATTATGTACTCAACTGGATATCCTGGACGCAGTCCCTTAGCTTTATCTAAAGCGACGGTAGCGGCGTCAAAGTTACCAAGTTCATTTAGCACTGATGCTTTCAGAGCGAGTGCATCAGCATAACTTGGCTTTAATGACAGTGCTGTATCAACGGTCGTCAATGCACTTTCGTGTTGTCCAAGAATAAAGGTCTCTACTAATGAACGCGCAAAAAGCGCTTCTGGTACATTCGGTCCCAATGCCACGGCAACTCGTGAAGTTAAATCAGCCAAGTAAGTGGAGTGTTCAACTTCAAGCGGGTCGACAGAAGATGCAATAATTGGATCAACTATCCTCGTATGTAATATGGATAAATAACCATAAGGTCTCGCAAAATTTGGATCAATTTTTATAGCGTTATTGAAATGCCGCTCAGCGGCTTCAATGTCCTCAGGGGTTCTCAGGTCAAATCGATAATCACCCTTAAGAAATTCTTCAAACGCTTCAATATTTAGGGTTCCTTGTTGTATTGCATTTTGCAATTCTGCATTTGATAAAGGAACATCAAGATCATTCAAAACGGCAGAAACAAGTTTTGATCGATCTGAAATCAAATCAGTTATATTTCCGGCTTTGGAAAACACCGTTATGTTAGACGAACCGTCCGTTTCAAAAATCGACAGCTCGAGAACTACTTTATTACCTTTGTTAAAAAGAGTTCCATGGATTAGGTGATCAAGTCCGAGCTTTTGCGCTGTACTTTCAACATCTAGACCGTCTAATACCGCAATATTTACGCTAGAACGAGCAAGAACATTTAAACTAGGAACTCTGGCAATCGCTTGAGAAACCTCGCTGCTCAGACCAGAAGCCACATAATCTAGAGCATCATCTCCTGTATCATTAATGAAGGGCAAAACGGCAATTGAACTGGTAGTATACTTGGTAACAAAGAATACTTGATAGTAGGTAAAAGCGGCAGCCATCATTAACAGAAAAGCACAAGCAAATACTGATCTTTTGAATGTTTTACTGAAAAAGCGCCTAGTGGCTAAACCCGGCAAAACTACATCAAACGCATGAATCGACGAATTTTTAATATTTTGTATTCCGTGATCTTTAAAGTCAGTATTTTTATCGTCTAAGTCTGAATGGAACCTCGAAGAGACAGATATTCCACAAGGTTGAGCAAAACTTTCTAGCCTCGATGCAAAATTTACGGCTTCACCCAGTAGATTCTCTGAATCTGCAAAAACGTCACCAGTATCAAGACCTATCCTAAAAGTAAGCTTTTGAAGCTTAGTTCGCTGGTTATAATCCATCAGACGCTTTTGAATTTGAATAGCTGCCTCGAGAGCAGCATCGCTATTGTTAAACTCTGCAAAGACAGAGTCGCCAGCCGAATGGAATATTCTCCCGCTTGAGCTTTCAATTACTTCTGAAATAATATCTACGCATTGCTTTAGCGACGCTAACGTTTCATACTCATTTTTAGAAACAAGTTTAGAGAAACCGACTGCATCGGCAGACAATATGCTTCTAACAAAACCATCACCTAACTCTGACATAATTAACGCCCTCGCAGATTCAATGCAGACAAATTTTGTATAACAGCATAATACCTACGAAACCAAATGATAGCATTCTCAACCATCTGTAGCAGAGCTCTAACTGATATCCTTTCCCATAACCTGTCCCTGCCCCCTAAAACTGATCCATAATTTTTGCTAATCTCTGTTATTTTGAGGAGGATGGTTATGGCTCGGAAACGATATGGCGAAGATGATATATTGCGATTGATCCGCGAGGTTGAGGCGCCACGCAGAAGTTAGTTCTAGAGTTAATCCGCGAATATCCACGCTGCACGCAAAAATACGTTGTGAACACAATTGGCAAGGATCAGGGGCAAGTCGCAAAAGCGATCAACCGTTTGATCGAGTTGGGTCTCATCGTGAAGAAGGGCGTTCAGCTTTCGGCGCAATAGCTATCATATGTGTCATATCTATCATATTCTGCGTCTCAATATGACAAGTATGATAGGTATGACAGGCTTTGTGCCAGATACATGATCTTTGGCCGTGTCGATTAATGATCAAAATCATGGAGATCAGAGCGATGGGATATAGCCTCGAACATACCAATAATTTCTGATTGTGGGATGCAGTCCAGAATACCAGCACTAATTTGTTGTTGGTTCCAGATTAAAGATATTGCTGGGTCGTGAAGCATCGCCCAATTGCTGAAAAAGCGTTTGTTCGCTCGTCTAGTTACTAATTTTTTAATTCCGACATGACGATCGTCACCACATATGCGCATATAGGTAGCATTGACTGCTTCCAAGCTGCCCTCAAGCAATTGTAAATATATATCTTGCCTGCAAACCAGTGCTCCTGAAACATTATCTCGCGCATTGCATTTTCTTGCGACATGTAAAATGGTTTGTAACGTAGCGCTATCGTATCCTAATGGTTGAGATGCATAGATAATTTGCATCGGTTTATTAGTGAGATACGTTATTTGTGAAATGATCTTCACCCCCGTGATGGCGATCAAATCTTATCAAATACTGAACGCGGTTTCGAGCTGTAGTTATCACTTGAGGCTAAAGACAACCAATTAAAACGCAACTAATTTTATTTGGGTTACGATTTACAGGGAACTTAACAGTTCAAGATTAGGTTTCGCCAATACCTAAATTAAGCAAAGTATTTCGTCGTTTACTTATAGATAATGTCTGTGTTCAAATCAGAACGGGTATGTAAATCCCAATAAGTATCAAGTATCTTTTGGGTTACTTCACCAGCGGCATCATTACCCAAAATACGGCCATCGACGCGTGTCACCGGTACTATTCCCCCAGCAGTTGTCGCTGTGAATACTTCATTAGCATTTTGCAGCGCCATCGCAGAAATATCGGTTGCCGAACAGGGAATTTGCAATTCACCGCAAATTTCAAAGACTGTCTTTCTGGTAATACCTTCAAGCGCACCAGACTTTGGCGTCACGACCTTTCCATCAATTACAGCAAAGATATTAAACCCAGGTCCTTCAGTAATATGACCACCCTGATCCAATAAAACTGTGGTATCGTAACCATCATCGAGTGCTTGAAACAATGCCGCCGTCATGTCACCCCAATGATAGTTCTTTACGGTAGGGTCTACTGATTGTGCAGATATACGTTGCGTTTCCTTTGCAATGGAAATACGAGCCCCACGTTTTGCAACTTCTTCTGGAATAACCCAAACGAATGGAACAGCCCAGGCGTAAAAGTGATTTTTGCAAGACCTTGGGTCGCGTGTTCCTGGAATAATTGGGGTGCCACGTGATGCTACCATGGATACGTAAGCCGATTTTAATCCGGAGGTAGAAATTAGGTCGACAAGTGCCGATCGAATTTCTTCTCTATCAAGCTCGACGTCTAACCTTAGCTTGCTCATTGATGTCGAAAAGCGCTCCAGATAATCATCTATCCTAAAGAAGGCGCCATTCCAGACGTGGACTACGTCATAAGTGATGTCAGAACGTGTTAATCCCCAATCTAAGACTGATATTTTTGCCTCAGAAATTGGGATGACCTTTCCGTCCATCCAAGCTGCACCTGCGGAATAATCCATATTATTAGACATCTTAATCCGCCCACTTAATCGAGCATCCAATCGAGGGAAGCTGTTGAACAGGCCCTTTACCAGTTTCTTTTATTTGTAACATTGCATCGTAAAGCTCACGGGACAATTCGGTTGCACCATCACGCCGGTTATTTAGCCGCCCACGATATTCAAGTTCCAGTGCCCGATTAAATCCAAAGAAGTCTGGCGTGCATTGAGCATCATATGCCCGCGCAACGGATTGATCTTCATCATGGAGATAAGGGAAGTTAAATGCGTTCTGCGCCGCAAATCTCTGCATATTATCAAAGCTATCGTCGGGATATTTAATCGGATCATTGGAACAAATTGCAATGACTTCAATTCCTTCTTTTTGAAGAGCCTGGGCTTCAAAATTCAAGTCATCTAACGCACTGACGACATAAGGGCAGTGATTACAAATGAACACTACAACTGTGCCATGTTTGCCAGCTAGATCACTTAAATTAAGTCTGGTGTCATCCGTTGATCTTAAACTGAATGACGGAGCAATTGTACCGCGCACAAAATCCATTGTCTGCTTACTCATTTCTTAAAAACATATCGATTGTGATACCCAAGATACTTTCGCCGTTTGACTGGCACGTCAATTAGCCTTTCCCCAATTTTATCTTCGAACCTCCACTGCATGGGGATCATTGAGGGGCACTTTTCAGGAAGTAGGATATGCATCCAGGATGCCAGATCACTGCGTTGCGGACGCTCGACTTAGAGGCACACCTAAGCTTTTTTAAAGTTGTCAAACAGACCCATGCTGTGGTTTTCTTTAACTGATGTACAAAATTTTTGCGTTGCTAATCACAATTGTGAACTTGCCTGCTGTGGCTCTCGCAGTGACCTACGACTGTTCTGGAGTTTCTGGGTCGATACTCACTAAAGACAAGCAAACTGAGGTAAATAAGTCAGCTTATTTAAAGGCAAATGAAATTCCAAATTTGATGGTAGAAACAAGTGAGAAAAGTGCGCTTTTAACTTTGGGGTCACAAGAAGCCTTCTTACTTGAAAACACGTTACTGTCGTCGGCCTCGGAGGGGTATTTTTCTATCGATTTGCGATCATTCGGAGAACGCTATCTGTTCATACACGCTGACAAAGTTCCAATAAGAATTTTGTACAAAATCGTGAATGAAAGAGATAAAAAAAGAACCGACTACCTATTTGATTGTTTTAGACGTATTTAAACCGCCTGCTTATCGGTCGCGGAGTAAATCTTGGATTTCGCCAATGCTTCTTCTTGCGCAACAGAACGATAATCAGGGTAATCAAAGCAAGGAATAGAATTGTTTCAGTCATCGACTTTTCGTGCATTTGGGACAAAGATCGGGGCGCGGCGATTTCTTAAGATTGTCTCCTGTTGACTGCCATGTATGGGAACTGTCGTTCGAACATTGCCACCAAAGCATTTTTCCAGTGCCCGCAGTTAAATCAGACGGGGTAAGTTCACCATTCAGTGTTGGATGAAAAGCTAGCGCCATATCTGGACGGCTTTCGGCCATACTCATTGGCTTGCGGCACTCTGGGCATGGATTATCCTGCATTTTAACCACTGCATATCCACGCTGCTGCCACTCATGACCATGCTCACATCTCCACCAAAGCATTTTGCCCGTACCTGCTTTGAGATTTTCAGTCGTCCATTCTGCATTTTTTGTAGGATGGAAAAATGTTGCCAGCGTTGGGTGAGTGGCTGCCATGGCTGTTTCGCTTGTGGCATATCTGCCTGAACAAATTGGGCATCCTCGTTGCCCTCTATTATTGATTGTTGCCTGCCACTCATGACCCTCGTCACAAAGCCACCACGCCCTAAATTTGGCTGACTTTGTAAAATTGACTGGTGTTAAGGGTTCATTGCGCGTCGGATGCCACTCACGCGCCAAATCAGGATTTTGCACTGCAAGTGAGTTTTCGGGAAATGGATTAGGAAAATAATCTAAATAGGCACGATAAGCGGCATCATCTAAAAAATCAGCACTTTCCGAATATCTCTCGAACGCCTCTGCAGATATAAGGTTCACAATTTGACCGACTTCTTCTTTGCTAATTGCTTTGGCACCATCCACAAATACGTCTTCATCAGTGATGTATGGTAATGGGTGCTCCCTTACGCGGAGTAATCGCAAACCGTTTTGTGTCAAAATATCCTGCTTGTACTGATCCTTATCCAATCTGTTGCGATGCCACCAAGCACCATCATACTCAATCGCAATATTTTGGTCTTTTAGATAAATATCAACTTCATGTTGTCCGACTTTGTGGCGAGATACCACATTCGGAAAAAGTGCCCTAAGTTCAGCTAAAATACGAATTTCATTTCGTGAGGACTTGTTGCTGCATTTCGGGCAATTGCGTCCAGAGGTCCTGTTATTGATGGCAGCTTTCCAAGTGTGGCCTTTTTCACATTTCCACCAAGCTTGATGATTGGACGACGGCGTGTATTCACTAGGTTGCTTCGTATTGCGCTCGTTATCCCAATCAGCCGCTATCTTGGGGTAGATTACCTCTAAGTTGTAGTTGAGTGAGGGTTTACGTCCCGCGCAAAATGGACACCCGTTTAAGACGCCATCCTGTGGGGCGGCGCGACTGTCTATTCTTGCTGCCCACCTGTGATCCACGCCCATTGAACACTTCCAGTGAACTCTTGCTCCACTTTTCGGCAAGTAGTGAGTTGGTGGGAATTTGTTTTGTTTGTAGTCCCATTCGACGCAGAGCGATGGATTTTCAGTTAGTAAGTTGAAATCTGGAGAGGTTTTCGGCCTCACCGCCTCTGGGCGTCTCTCATTATAGCATATGGGACAACCAGTGCCGTGTGTTCGGTGATAAACCTGAGTAGACCATTCGTGACCTTTGGAGCATTTCCACCAAACTTTGATATTTGAGCCAAAACTAAAATCTTCTGGTTGTTTTTCCTCATTTTTAGTTGGGTGCCACTCCGCCACTAATTCTGGAATGTCTGAAACGTACTTTTTCCCATCAGGTAATTCAGGAAATAAGTCTTTTTGACGACGGCTCATGGGACAATTAATCGTTTGCTGTGTATCATCCGAACATGACCCAACTCCAAACCATAATCAACAATCACATATCCCTCGAGTGCCGCTGTGGGCATCGCAAACTCATGTCGGTGAAAGAGTTGATCAGTAAGTTAAACCCCACTGCTACAATCTACGAGGTTGCCAGAAAGGCCATCCGATGGGATGTTAAGCCTTACTTAAATGCATTGGAGAAAACATGGCTGAGTTTACTGGAAAATGTTTGTGTGGCCAAGTTTCATACAAATCCCATGTAAAGCCCACATTGATACTCAATTGTCATTGTGAAGATTGTCGAAGGTCAACGGGTGCAGTTTATAGTACCAACGTGTTCGTAGAAGATGATAAAGTAGAGATTACTGGTACAACTTCTGAGTACTCACACATTGCAAAAAGTGGGAATACGATGACCAAACATTTCTGTGAAAACTGCGGTTCTCTTATGTTTGGTTACAGTTCAGGGAGAAATAATATTGTTTCAATACGTGCTGGGACGATTGATCAGATCGAAGTAATTAAACCTACGATGAATGTATTTGTTGATAGCAAAGTCATATCTACTCCTATTGATAGAAACCTTGCCATAGCAGGTGGAATGCCAATCGGTACACCTTGGAAAAATGATTGAAATAGTTCGTTAGTCAGTTTGCCGTTCCTGACAATCGATTTGTACTCCACGATAGTCTATTGCTTTTGAAATAAAATCGCCTCTCCAAGATTTTCTTATTTCTTGCCAGACAGGTAGACATGCATCCATGGCCTCTTTGTTATCATACTCAAATATATGACAAAGTTGATGCTTCTCCTCCCTATTCCATATGCGTGTAGTTGTGTATCGGTGTAGTCCCAAGTTATGTAGTTCGGACAAGTAATTATGCTTAACCTTGTCCCATTCAGCGATACTCAGCTTTAATTCGTTTTCACTGAGAAACGTTTGTATCGTTACATTTATAAGCATTATCACATGGCATCTTTGGCTATTTTGTATCAAACATGACCCAACTGCAGACCATAATCAACAACCACATGTCCCTCGAGTGCCGCTGTGGGCATCGCAAGCTAGTGTTAGTCAATTAGTCTTTCCCCAATTTTGTCTTCGAACCCCCACTGCTACGATCTATGAGGTTGCCAGTGTTGATTGAACCATACGACGACCAAGGATAGTGCCATTTTCAATAGGCTAAAGCAGCTTAAGTGGCCTATGGACTTAACATGAACTATATTATTGATATGGCGTCTCTTACTCAATTCATGCTGAAGCAATTCTTCCCATATGCAGTTGCAATAGTATTGGGATTACAAATCAATAATTTGGCGTTTTTACTTTCGCAAAACATAGTTCTTTGGTTGCTAATTGTAGCTCCTATTTGGGTAATTTTGTGTTACGGAACGCGGTTTATTTTTTGGAAGGCAGGTTGGATTGATCACTGGATTAGGTGATTTGAAATGCATTCTACTCTTCTCATCGGAGCGATTTTCTAATGCGAAAATTTGGAACAATCATTTTATTACTGGGATTTACAACGTCCGCTTCTGCAGCAGACTATCTTTGCGATAGCTTCGAGGTTGCATTTGAATTTTATCGATCGAATGTAGCTTTAGAACAATTCGATGCTACTGGATGGAGAGCACAACCCTTCATACTTAGGGATTTTCCAGTCGCGCCGTACATTGAAACAGCAGAAGAAGAATACGACTTGATAAATGTTGCGGATGCCACTAGCGCACTACAGGGTGATCTGTACCTGCATCAAATGAATACACTTTACCAGATGTACAAAATACTTAATCCCCATCCGATCACTGGTAAGTTCACGATATATAATATCCGTACAGAAATATCATATGTAAGCACCTGTGAGCGACGTCAGATTATTCAAAGCTATTAACACAGGTTCACTATTATGGAGTTGGGACAGTGAGCCTTCTTTGCACCATCGGTGGCATCAAAAAACCCAGCGATCTCTTTCGACAGATTGTGCAGTTGCTTACCCGCAGCCACACCTGTCTTGATCGCCGCCAATGCTGTTAGCGGGTCCATGGGGTCACCTTTTACTTAACTTTGCGGATCAGATGCGTAATTCTGACAGAGCAGCGGAGGATTAAAATTATGACCAAACCAACAAACGTTGTAATGCTAGATTTCCAGGATGCTCAGGCCATGGAGGAATTTATTGAGATGTATGAACGCGATGCATCCGAACTCTATGAGGGTTACGAAAACCTTATGTTAATAAGAGTAGACGAAGCCAGTTGCGTTGCTATTTCCGTTTATGTCGACGAAGTCGCGCAAATGCGTGCACATGAGGTTTCTAAAAAGCGTCGCTCAGAAATCACATGGATCAAAGAAGGTTTGCGTTTGAGTGGCGAATTAGTCGTGCATCATAAACGAAACTAGGGCATTCGCATTAGCACCATAATTAGCATTGAAACAATTTATTTTTTAGCCCAACCGTATCGCGCTAGACACGAACGGTAGGCGCGATTACGCACCCCTGCCTCATCAATGGCATCTCCAAAACCACCCAAAAAGCCTCCACCGCCGCGCGTAAAGTTACCTCTACAAGTAACAGTATCATCACCCCACGTATCACAATTTGCATTAAAGCCTGTTGGCGGGCGGGAATTTGTGTATGCACTCGCCGTATTGGACGCCTCTGCACGACAAATAGATTTTGCCTGAGACGCGCTTGCCGATGGTCGATTTACTATAGCTACCAATCCATCTGAACCACTTTTGCTAGATGTATATGCAGGTGCATTTCTACTAGGTCGTTCGTCGCTGTATTTAATATTCATGCCCGACAACGCAGCATTAAAAACCTGCGATGGGGATTTACGCATCATTTTTGCGCTCTCTGCAAAATCCATCAGCGCACGACTAGTTCCTTTACCCCAAATGCCATCAATGGAACTTTTGTAAAATCCCCTTGCCCTTAACACGGCTTGCACTGACATACGCGCTTCAATGCTCACACTTTTAAATGCGGCCTCCAATAAAGCGGGTGTCAACATTGGACCCGTTGCCGTCTGAACTGACTTTACTTGTTGATTTGATTTCGCCTCGGCTAAAGCTGACCGCAACTTTTGAAGTTCGGATTGTAGGTTTGCATTGGCATCTTTGCGCCACTTTATTTCGGAGTTTAATCTCCCAATTTCTTGTTGTTTGGTTGTAAGTTGTGATCTTAAGTTGGCTTCTAATTGTTTGCGCCACTTTATTTCGGAGTTTAATTTTTCAATTTTTTTTTCTAGCCAGCGTATTTCAAAGCCTGCTTCTTGCAATACCTCTGAGTGCGCTTCAACCAGTATTCCCAACTCTGATATAAGCGCATCGTTAGTGTCCAAGGCGTAAGATAATCGGTCAAACAATTCGTCATATGATAAGTGATCTTTCGCAAAAGCGATTGGCGAAACAAAAATGATAATTAAGACGCTTAAAAGATAGTGACGCATAATGCCCTCAACATTCAGCATTATGGTAGTACGTAACTAAATTTTTCTCAATATTGAGAAAAGCATGGCAATGATAGAAGCTGATGCACCGATCATGATGGCCTCAAGGCGTTTCACGCGGGCAAAGACTTCTTTGAACTGAATTTTAACTTCCGTTCTGATTTCCGCGACCTGAATTTGCAAATTATCAATGCATTCCCGCGATACACTTCCAACGGTAAGCTGGCCAATGTCCCTGGAGTGCCGCTTTAAGCATCGCAAACTTGTGGCAGTGAAAGACCTGATCAGTAAGTTGGTCTCATTTTTCTCGCCCTATCGTTAGTATATGCTAACCTTGGCATACCTAACTAGGAACGCTTTCATGCCAGAGATCAGACGAACCATTATGAATACCTTCAAAGATGCGCAAGATTGCCAAATGTTTGTGATGATACTCAAGCAGAAATGGTCTGAGTTCGACGCTAAGTTGAAGGATAAATTTACCGTCGAAATTGCAACAGACGTGAGTGATCCATGCAAGCAGACTGCAGTTTGGACTGCTCAGGAAGTGGAAGACGTTA
>Ga0255753_1004134_pt1 | contig 14576 bp, 10 predicted proteins | sample 041ome_10_FD_179953 | JGI IMG/M metagenome (GOLD analysis project Ga0255753, IMG submission 179953) | Coastal salt marsh microbial communities from the Groves Creek Marsh, Skidaway Island, Georgia - 041412US metaG (version 2) | ecosystem: Environmental > Aquatic > Marine > Intertidal zone > Salt...
TATTTTTAACAACACAAGAGAGTGAGAAAAAACAAGAAGAATAATGTCATCAGGCTGCGCGAGCAGAGCGACGTGTTGTTATTCTCATTACTGCAAAAGATCTTTATCGTCTCGAGCGAACGAAGCGCTTTTAAACTACTCCTCATTGAGGAGTTTTAACGAACGGAGAAGTGGTGGTGGAAGTTCTGGGCTGTTGTTCTCGCTTTTTCGTTCGACATTCATCACGTCCAAACGAATGAAGGGGGGTTTCTCATCGTTGACTCGCGCGGCGGCGGCGAAAGAAGAAGACAAAGATAAAGACGAAGAAGGAGGCGTAACGATGAAGAAGAATAAAAACACGACGAACAACAACACGCACCAACTGATTACTTTTTTCAAGTTCACCGCGCTTTCAAACGCGGAGGATGAAGTGGACGCGCACCGAGAGTTTATCGAGACGAACAACTTGGAAATCCGAGGAAGGATATACTTGAACGAACAAGGCGTGAACGCGCAAATGAGCGGCAAAGGCACGGACGGTGAGACGTACGCGAGATGGGTGGAGAAGAGAGCACCGTTTAACGGGATGCGGATCTCGGTGTATCCTTACCACGAGCACGGACATCCGGATCTGCGTTTAAGAGTGAAACCGCAATTAGTGCAGTTGGAAAACGGCACCGCGCATTTACCGATTGCGGATACATCGAAACGCGGGACGAGTTTGTCGCCGGAGGAATGGCACGAGATGATCGAAAAAGCGAACGAGGATCCAAGCGATAAGGAGAATCCTTTGCTGTTAGACGTGAGGAACGGGTACGAGTGGGACGTTGGGCACTTTAAAGGTGCGCAAAGGCCGGTCCAAGAATCGTTTCGGGAGACGGTGGAAACGAACGTGGACGATAAAATCGGGCCGTTGGCGGATATGCCGAAAGATAAACCCATCATGATGTATTGCACCGGTGGAATTCGATGCGACGTGTACAGCACGGTGCTAAAAGAGCAAGGATACGAGAACGTCATGGTTCTGGAAGGAGGTGTGCAGGCGTATTTTGAAAAGTTTGGGAACGAGGAGAAGCACGCGTGGGACGACCATTTGTTTGTGTTTGATAATCGGTTGGCGATGACGCCGAAAGGAACGCCGGCGGCGGACCTTGGCGAGAAAGCGGCAACGTTGGAATGTCACGTGTGTAAACAAAAGAACGCGCCGCCACCGCACAGAAACTGCCCGAACGTGGATTGTAATCGCTTGTTTTTAGTGTGCGAGGGATGTTCTGAAAAGTTGGACGGATTTTGTTGCCACGAGTGCACGCAAGCGACGCACGTGCGGCCGCAGTTGGTCAATCCAGGGAGGTATAAGAAATACGCGTCGTACGATACTCCCGAGGCGAGAGCGGCCAGACGAGGCGACGGGAGACAACGAAGAAAGCAATTGAGGCTCAGGAAAAGGAAGTTGGCGTGCGCAGAGTACGTGATTAGGACTGTACTCGGCGACGACGAAGCCGCTTCGTCTTCAAACGAATCTTCCTCCGGGACCTTTGCGGCTCGAACGCGTAGTAATAATAAAGTAGAAGAAAACGACGACGAGGAGGACGACGACGACGACGAAGAAAAAGAAGAAGAAGAAGAAGAACCCGAAGAGTGGGATGAAACCGGGAAAGAGAAGAAAATCAAGCCGCAAAATTCGAAATATTTGCGTCTGCGCATGCGATTGGAAGAAGCGATTCCGTTCGTGCAAGGAGACATATCGCCAGAAAAATTAGTGACTGCGATGGAAACGCTGAATATAAATAGAGTTGGAGGAAGAAGCGCGCCCGAAAGAAAGAAGTCCTTGGAAGAAAGCCGAGGATAACTATGTAGTAGATGACAATCACAGATAATAATATATATATAAATTTTTCTTTACATGTTTGCTATGGATACCATACCAGTATTATGTTCATTAAGTTCGATTGTTACACGTAAAACCAACAATGTTATTATTTCATTTGGTTTGTTGTATTAGTAGTTAAAAAATGAATTCGTTCGCCGCCGCGACCCGCAAAAAATCTCTTTCTTTACATATCCTTCTTTTATACAGAGTTGTACGTCCTTTCAATTTGGACGATTCGTTCGCCAAGTTTCGTGTTGCGCAAGTTCGCGGAGGCGTTTTCCGCGTCTTTCCTCCTTCGAAACGCGACCCAGGCGTTACCGCTCGAACATCTCCCATCATCATCGAGCGCTGTTTTCACCCACTTAATCGCACCATACGGTGCAAATGTTGTGTACAACAGCAAGTCATTACATAACGTCGGCAAATTATTTAATTTGAGTCGAAATTCGGCCGCCACCGCGAAATCTTCCCCCGAGGAGAATGAAAGATCCGAATTTTCCGCTTCATCTGCCAAAAACCCCGCGTGGTTAATTTCATCCGACGACATCGTCGATAAGTAGCTGGTGTTATTATGCTTACTGCCACCTCTCTTCGGCGACGATGTGCTGAGATATCGGTTAGATTTCTTGTTGTTCTTGTTCTCCACGTTTGGCTTGTATTGATTGCCATTTCGGACGGATTTATCGTTGTTTCCGTTGTTCGTATTATTCGTCGTCGCATTATTATTTTGTCTTCGTCTGTTTTTCGAGCTCGAATCGGCAAATCGCACCGTTAAAGGCGTCGTCGCACCAACCAAAGTTATTCCATTCGTCGCATTTACCGCTAAAGTTGCCATATCGACCGTTTCGAATCGTATCAACGCTCCGACAGAGGTTGTCATGGAAGCGTGTAACAATCGGCACTCGATGACGTTGCCGAATTTTGAAAACAAACGCATCAAATCATTTTCCGCCATAATAGGCGGCAATCCTTTTACGTAAATATTATCCGATGGTTTCATCTCTATTTGCTGCATCAACTGTTGTTGCTGCTGCGCGATGGCTTCAAACACGATGCTACTATTCGCCGCGTTATTCGCCGTCGAGCTCAACAAGTTATTCACTACCGAATTCGCTTGGTCCGGCGACCCGAAATTCTCCAAACTCACCACCGGTTGCTGCGCCGTCGACGCTGACGCGATATTAATATTTGCCGTCGGAGGAGCTACCCCAAACACGTTCTGTTTCGAAAATTGCGGATTCGACCCGTTTACCGACGTCCCGCTCGAATCCGAGTTTGCGAATTTCACCTCGATCGCCTTCTTATGCATAACCTTCCCGTTCATATTCGCAATCGCATTCACCGCGTCCGCGAACGTTTGAAACTTGACAAACCCAAACCCTCGACTGACTTGCGTCGTCGCGTCTCGAATTACGCAACACGACTCTACTCTCCCGTGTAAGGAAAAAATCGCGTTCAGTTGCAACTCGTCCACTCTCTCTGGTAAATTTTTAATGTAGAGATTCGAGTGCAATTGCACTCGCTGTTGTTGTTGTTGTTGATTATTGTTATTATTATTCGACATCGTCGTCGGGGTCGTTAAACTCGTCATGCTGCTCCTCATCATCGTCGCGTTAGTATCGATAGTATTAGTCGTATCCATCATTCCCATCATCCCTAAAGGACTCGGCGGCGACGTCGCTTTTTCTCCTCCTCCTCCCCAAATTTGAGCGCCTCCAACGGGATGTGCACCCGCTGAGGGCGGCGACGACGAGGAGAACCCTCCTCCTCCTCCTCCACCACCGATGGGAATCGACGGCGAGTAAAAATTTATTCGTGACGGCGACGTCGGTTTTTCTTCTCGTTGGCGTTGAGATTGTTGGTCAAATGCACCTCCACCCACCCCTGCGGTAGGGAAAAAGGAGTTCGCATTGGTCGTTCCTTGTCCTCCACCGTTCTCGTCGTCGATGTACTCGTCGGTTTCGAAATCGTCCACATTCACAGAGATCGTAGGTTTGAGAGGACTCTCCACGCCTGCCCAGGCTTGGCGGTTGTGGTGCATCACGTGCGCGCGCGAGAGAGAGCTTTTGTTGTTCGTTTTTTATTCCCTCGAGTGTATTCCTTCTTCTCTCCGTTGTCCTCTCCTCAATCTCTCGTCGACCAATCCTGGCCCTCGCGCTCACGAGGCGGGCTCTTTGCCCGTGTTCTTTTTATGCTCTTTTAGACTCGCTCTCTTTCCCTCTCTCTCTCTCTTTATATCACCGAGCGTTTCTCTTCCGTCTCTTTCTTTTATCTTTCTTCTCGTTTGTTCTTCTTATAAGGGAGGAGTGAAATTGAGAAATGAATTATCGCGAAACGACGCTTTTTTTTCTTCCGCAAGGGACCGCGAAAAAAAGAGAGAGATCCATCAAAATTCGATTTATTTATTATATACTTTTTCAACAACCGTGTGACCCGGTCAAAACGGTCTCTCCTTTTCGCCTCTTTGGTCTCTTTTTTTCCTTTTTCGTCTCTCTTTTTCGTCTTTTGACAAGCGCGTCAAAAAAGAAGCAGCACCCTTTGCGAGAGAGCAGAGAGAGAGAACGAGCTCTCCTTCCTTCTTGGTGTATTTTCCCCAAGAATAAAAAGTCATCACAGCACGACGACTGCGAGCGAAGACGTGATATATATATATATATACTAACACATACACGCGTCACACAAAACACATCGCAATACTCTACGACTCGCAATGAGCGAAGACGACAAGACGAAATTTTTAAAGTGCTTCGAGCAGTTGAAAGAAGAACTCGTGCGAGATGAAATCGAGGATAATCAGGTCCAAATCGCAGTCGATTGGATACGGGAGATGATTTCGTACAACGTCCCGCACGGGAAATTAAACCGAGGAATCGCAGTCATGGACGGGATGCGAGCTCTGGGAAAAGATGAAGTGTCGGAGAAAGACATGTGGAAAGCCATGGTCGTCGGGTGGGGCATCGAATGGCTCCAAGCGTATTTTTTGGTAGCGGATGATATCATGGACGAGTCAATCACGAGACGGGGGCAACCGTGTTGGTATCGACAACCGCACGTGAAAATGAACGCCATCAACGATGGGATTTTATTGGAGATGCAAATTTATAAGCTATTGAAACGTCACGTGGGAGTGAAAGATCCGGCGTACGCGCATTTGTTGGAGTTATTCCACGAGGTGACGTACCAAACGGCGAGCGGGCAGTTGATCGATTTAATAACCGCGCCGATTGGCGTCGTGGATTTGAGTAAATACACCGAGGAAGCGTACATGAGAATCGTGACGTATAAGACGGCGTTTTATACGTTTTATTTACCCGCGGCGTCGGCGATGAGATTGAGTGGAATTGAAGACGAACAGGCGTACAAAGTGGCGAACGATATTTGCGTAAAACTCGGCCAGTTTTTCCAAATCCAAGACGACTATTTGGATTGCTACGGAGATCCGAAAGTGATTGGTAAAATTGGGACGGATATTAAGGACAACAAGTGCGGGTGGTTGGTGGTGCAAGCGCTGAAGAAGTGCACGGCGGAACAACGGAAAATAATCGAAGAGAATTACGGGAAGGACGACGCCGAATGCGAGAAGAAGATCAAGGCGTTGTACGTCGAGTTGGAGTTGGAGAAGTTGTATTTGGAGTACGAGGAGAAGAGTTACAAGGAGTTGACGGAAATCATGGAAGGCCAATCGGTGTTGCCGAAGGAGTTGTTTTCGAGCATGTTGGCGAAGATTTATAAGAGAACGAAGTAATTATATGCGTATTTTAGAGCGAGAGAGATGATGATGATGATGTTTGCATTTTAAATGATAAAAATTGATGTACTTACGTATTTTACATTACTATAGAAAATTAAATATTGAACCCGGCGGGGCTTAAGCCACCTGGTGAGCTCATTTCACTCATGGGCGTGTCGCCGGGACCGCTATTTCCGTTTTCATCCAACTGGTAAATCTCGTCGTCCACTTGCGACATCGCCTCGAACAAGACGCCGTGATATTTTCTCACCGTCTGTCTCAACTCCAAAAACTTCTTCCCCAACGCTTCCATCTCTCGCACGTGTTCCTCTCTCACTCTGTTCATGCTCTTTTTAAGCGCCAGAATTTCTCTTTCTTCTTCTTCGTTCTTCGCCTTGTTGGAATCCGCTCGCGCTTTCTCCGCCTCTAATGCTTCTTCCGCCGATTTCAACGCCGCCCTCGCCGCTTGTTCCTTCAACTCGCCTTGCGCTTTCAATCGTTGCATGCGTTCGTTGAGCGTCTGTTCCTGTCGTTTCAACTGTTCCAACTTCGCGTCCAACTTCCACGTCTCCTCTTCGTTCTCCGCAATCTTACTCTTCGATTCTTCCAGCGCTTCTTTCATCTTATCGTGTTTCTCTTGCTCTTCTAAGATTTTTTCCATCACGTCGTTCGCCTCTCTCAACCGTTCGCCGATGTTCTCCATCACCCGCCTATCTTCCTCCATTTCTTTCACTTTCTCTTCCAACTTGGCCACTTTATCCTCCTCTATTTTCATCTGTTCCATCGCTTTGTGCAATTCCGGGTCCATCCCTTTACTATTCTTCCTCTCCTCCTCCATCTTTTCTTTCAACTCTTTATTCGTCTTCTCGGCTTTGGCTAACTCTTCCTCCAACTTTTCCAATTGCTCTCGCTCTCTCATCGCGTGCTCTTCCTCCTCGGCGATTTCTCTCTCCTGCCTTGCCAGCACTCTCTCTTGCTCCGCAATCTCTTCCTCTAAAACCCGATTCTCCCTCTCCAATTGTCTCAACTCCTCCTCGTCTTCCTCCCTGTACTCCTCCGTCGCTTTCCTCTTCTCCGCTTGCTCCACCTCCGCGCGCAACCGCTCGTGTTCTCGCTTCGCCTCTCTCAACTTCTCCTCTTCCTCCGCGCACTCGTTGATGATATCCGCGAACTCAATCAACTGCTCCTCTCGAAACTTTGCAAAATTAATCAGAGCGGACATGTTTCGTCTCGTCCGCGTGTATTCCGGTTTCCACACGTCTTTGAACGAAAAATCCTCCACGCCTATTTTCAACATCAACTCTTGCAATCGACTTAAAAACAAAACGTTCGGAATCGCGTCTTCGTACAACTCCGGAAATTCCATCCCGACTTCCTCCGCGATTTCCGGGTCCGGTTGGAACGATTCGTCCTCGTCTAAATTCACGTTGAAGAATAATTCGTACGCGGATTCGTAGACGTGTCTCAGAGATTCGTGCGTCGGGCGGAGTAAATCGCGCTCGGAGAGTTCGATTTTTAATTCTTTCAAACACGAGCGGATTTCGTCGTTGGTTAAGATCGGAAACGAGTACGTGGTTTTGGTGGTGCTCATCGTTTAAATTATTAAACTTTAAAGACTTAAGCGATGATGATGCTTATTATGCGCTCTTTCGTCGTCTTCTTCTTCTTCTCTTTGTTCACAGTAAGTAGCGATGATGTTTAAGTGTGTTTATGTGTGTGCAAACAACGCACTTTTACTGGGGAATGAGGCAGATATTTGAATTTTTCTTGTGCTTGAAACAAGCTGTGAAACAACAAAACCAACAAAAAATGTCATCATCGAAAACATTAGGGACCGGATGATCTTGCGTTTATTTTCAGTAATAATAGTAGTAGTAATACTCGCATTAGTCTTAGTCGCATTATAACAATAGGTGCACAGAATGAATTCGGACGCGAAAAGCCCTCTTTAACCGACGCGGCAGGATTTCAGCGAAGGCGCTTTGACGCTCCCGTTGACGCCGATTAAATCCGAACCGAACCAGTTCACGTTCCCTTCCGCGTTGGAATTGAAACCGTCTTTGACTTTATCCCATAACTTTTTCTTTACGACTTTGTTTTCGCCGTGAATGTCGGGCATTTTGTCCCCGATGAAACCGGAAAAGGTGAGTCGTTCGCCCGGGGAAGAGTTTTCGGGAGCTTCGACGACTTCGATTTTTGATTTATCCTCGTTCGACGCGCAGAGGCACATGCCGTGCGATTGCACGCCTTTCATGTTTCGTGCTTTCAGATTACCGACGATGACTACTTTTTTGCCGACTAAATCTTGAGGGTTTGCGTAATGCGCGGCGATGCCGGAACAGACCGATCGCGGTTCGGGCTCGCCGCAGTCGACTCGAGAGACCAACAACTTGCTCGATTCCGGATCCGGGTGCTGTTCGCACGACACGATTTCACCCACCACCAAATTGAAACCGAGCAAGTCATCGTTCAACGCTTGCGCTGGTCCACTCGTTCCGGCAGCAGCGGACGCTTTCAACTGTTCCACTGCGGACCCCGCGTCGTCGTCAGCCGCGCTCCTTTCGCTACTACTCGTACTGGTACTACTGCTACTCTCGCTATCACTACTACTGCTACTGCTCCCCATAATCCTCGGCGTTCGGAAATACCCTTTATCAAAGTTCTTCGCCTTATTTAATAACTCCTCTCGATCGAACTCGATGCCCCCTTCGTCGATGGTCGATTTCAATCGCAAGCGCATCTCTCTCTCCAGCTCCTCTTGACTCAGTTGCAATTTCCCTAACCTCTCCCACTCTTTCTCGATGTCGATGTCGTTCAATTGCCCGAACCATCCGACGATGGCGTTGATTTTCGGTTCCCAGTCGGAGATTTCTTCCTTTGTGATTTTTATTCGAGCGGTATCCGCGAGTTCCGCCAGGTTTGGGAGAGGAGGTAAGTCCGTCGAAGAGGCGGCGTTATCCACTCCTTTTGGGGAAGACGATGGGCAGGAAGTCGTCGCCCGAAGTCGTCTTCGCGATGTTGTTGTTGTTGTTGTTGTTGCGGTCCTCTTTGAATTGCAGAAGAGCACGTGGGACGACAACGCGTGATGCGCTGTGGTCGTGCATGTCGTGGACATCTTTTTAGAGAGTCTCTCGTCGTGTTGTGTGTGCGAGTAAATTTGAGGCTATTCGCGTGTAGTTCAATGTTACAACAACAGACGCTTTTTTTGTGGCTATTTCATCTAATGCGGGCTACATCGAGCATCATCACTCTCTCGGGTCTCTCTATCTCTCTTTCTCTCTAGGGAAGAATCCCGTGGACGTTCTTTAAGTGCGTGTGCAAATTGAACTTCAACCCAAAGCTCGCGTTACACACGTCACAGAGAAACGTCTTCTCTTGCGTGTGCGTGACGATATGTCGTTGAAGCTTACTGTTATCGACGAAGGCTTTTCCGCAATTTTCCCAGGTGCAGATGTATCTTTTCTCGCGGTGGGCGTTCGCGACGTGGCGAAGCATTCGTGGGCGGTCCAGAAAGCGTTCTAGGCATCCCGGTTCATTGCAAGCGACGACGAGGAGAGACGGATCGACTTTGTCGTTGTAGACGCGACCGCCGGCGGATGGAACCGGGACGGCGAGGAGAGGTTTCACGTCCGACGATCCATCCTTCGATTCGTTTGCTGCCATTGCTACTGTATTTGATTGAAAATTGTAACGTCGCGGCGCGGCAGCTCTCTGTCCGTCGTCCATGCCGGGTAAAATCGGTTGCAACAACGCTTTGTCGTCCTCGTCCATCTCCTTTTTTTCGCTCGTTTCCGGCGGTGTTTCCGGCAACGGCGTCCACGTCGGTCGTTCGCACGATTCTCCCTTTTGCCTTTTCCACAAGTAAACGTCCGATCCAAACTTTTCCGTTTCCTCTTCCTCGTCGAAATCTACGTTCGGCACGCGCGTTTTTTCTTTCCTCCATCGCGTCGCCGTCTTTGCGATGCCTTCTTTACTAACGTCAAAATTCTTCGCCACGACCACTTTCGCCGTGGACGTTTTGATGATACCAATGTACTTGCTCTGCGCCGCCATCGGTCCTCGATTCCGAATAAACCCGTCGACTGCGGCGTTTTCCTCCTCCTCTTTACCTTTCGTCGGGGCGAACTTCCTCGGCGCGAAGAGCTTATTCTTTTGCTTTTGATCGCTGTCGAAAAACGCCGCGCCGGCCACCGCTGCTTTCGAGTTCGCATACGACGCCGGTACCACGTATGACGTCGCCATAGCGCTTCTCGCTTTAGGAACCCCCGAATTATTATAATTATTAGCAGCGTTTTCGCCGCGCTGTATCTTCACCGCGTTGTTGTACAGGCACTTCTGCTTTAAATTCGGTTGCGAACAATACTTGCACTGCCCGCATTTAAACGCCCCACGGCTCGTTCTGTGCATGGTGATGCCATCCGGGGTGATGATTATCGCCGATGTGCCTCTGTACTCGTCCGGGAATGCGATTGGAACGCCTTCTGCGGTGCACTTTTGTTGTTCTTCTTGTTCTTGTTCTTCTTCTTCTCGTCGCATCATCATCGAATCATCTTCCTCAGTGTTCGTCTTTTCTTGCTCCAACAAAAGAGAAACGTTGGATAACTCCTCCTCTTTAGTGCTCTCCTCTCCTTCGTTTTCGTTTTCGTCGTCTTGCGCTGCTGGGCGCTGTTTGATCACAAACTTAAGTCCCATTATATATATCGCAGTAGTAGGAGTAGTAGTATATCTTCTCTCTCTCTCTCTCTCTCTGTCGTTTTTTGTTCTTCTTTTTTTTTTGAGGAAAAGTCAAGAAAAAAAAGAAAGAATTTGGAGTCAAAACAAAGCGCATGTCAAATGCGACAACAAAGAAGACAAATAACGCGCGGTTTGCTCCAAAAACGCGCCGAACACAACGACGGGATCGTTCGAACTTTAAAAGAGGTCTCTTTACACCAAGAAAAGTTAGAACGTATAGGGGAGAGTTTACAGAGAGACTGTCGAGAGTTGAGGATACTTTTATTGCACGAGAATCAGATTGGAAAGTTAGGTAGGTAGGAGAGTTTTTTTAGAAGGACGAGAGATATAAAAAAAGGCGTTTTGTGGTGTTTCGTTTGACTGACTCTCTCTCTCTCTCTCTCTCGCTGTCTCGTATATGATATGCACGACATTAGAGAACTTGAACAGGTTGAAATATTTGAGATACCTCAACGTTTCTCTGAATAACATCACAGTGATTGAAAATCTGGACGGGTGCGAATCTCTGGAAAAATTGGATTTGACTGGGAACTTTCTCGATGTGACGTCGATCGAACCGTCGATGGAAAATCTCTCAAAATGTGAACGTTTGAGGAGTTTGTTTTTAATCGGCAATCCGTGCTTGGAGGAGTTTGAGCGATTGAGGGAATACGTGATTGGATGCTTGCCAGGGTTAGCAGTTCTAGACGGGAAGGAGATTACGGAGGAGGAGCGACGAGAGTGCGCGAGGGAGAAGAACGAGATCGTCGAGGCGTTGAAAGCGAAGATCGAGGAGAAGAAAGCGAGTGGATCGACCGGTTGCGTGTGGAACGCGAAAACTCGGTACGAATCATTTCTAGAAGAAGAGAGAACGAAAAATAATCGAGAGGAAGAAAAAGAAACGTCATCGAGGAAGATTCAAAGTAAGAGGACGTTCGAGCGACCAAAGAAACCGCCGCGAGAAGGCTTCGACGAGCTTCCGGAGAATACCGACGCGATTTTGCAAGTCAACGAAGGAAAGTACGAGTTCACGCTCGGCAGTGAAGGTGAAGATATTGATGCAGATGCGAATACGATCATTCTGAGGGTTCAAATACCGAAACATTTCGATACGTCTTTGGTAGACGTCGATTGTCATTCGGAAATCGTACGCGTGTTGATTAAAGGCGAGTTGCTTTTGTTGCGTTTCCCAGAAAAAGTGCGCGAAGAGACGTGTAAAGCGTCCAGAAGTCAAACAACTGGAGAGTTGAAAGTAAGCGTGGAGAAAACGAAGAAAAAAATGATGGCGAAAGATTTCGTTATCGCTGAGGCTGCGTTGGGATGTATGAAAATAAATGCCGCATCGATCGAGGATTCTTCGAATGATGAAGGAGAAGACCTTGACGAAACTTTTATACCGCCCATAACCGCGTGAAGATGATCAAAGGTAATAATATGTACTAATATAAAATGCATTTCAAATTTAAATGCCTTGCAAAACATCAATCAACGTTTGTCTCTCCTCGGCGAACTGCGCGTCGTCCTTATCTCTCTCCTCGTGAAACTTGCTCAAATAGTGCATCAACTTTTCCTTATTCGCTTCCAAAATGCTCGTTACCGCCGGCAGCCTGTTCGGATTCGCCACGAACACTTTAAACACGTGAAACGCCTCGTACTGAATCGATTTCGCATCGTCTCTCAACAAGTTCATCATCAAGCATAAATTCTCGGCTTTGCTGATGTATTTCATCATGACCTCGCCGCTCGCTCGATCTAATAAAATCTCCCCCAATAACTTTAAGCTTTGCCTCTTGCACACGTAATTCCCTCGTTCCAACAAATCGTTAAACTTCTCAAAGAACCCCTCGTAAGCGTCTCCGATTAAGAATCTCGCCACGGTATCTTTGTGTCTCGTTAAACACTCTCGAAAACTCGCCATCGCGTCGCTCGCGATTTCAAAGTTCTCGCACTGCATGTACTCAAAAAACTTCAAGAAACTCTCTCGCCTCAACACCTTCTCTAAAACCTTCTCGTGCCTGACAACCTCTCGTAACATCGCCCCGTACGCTAACGCGGAACTTTGCTTCTCGTACCCTAAAATCAACCCTTCCAGTTCCTCTCCGTCGTTCCTTTCGCTCAATTCCTCCGCCACTTTATACCTCCCCGTCTCCAAATCTTTCGCTCTCACCAATCCGTTGTACGTCGCCGCCGCGTCTTTCCTCGCTTCAAATTCCAACATCGGTAACCCTTGCGATATCATCCACGGAATGCTTTGCTTCACGCATTCTTCCACTAACTCTTGTATCATTTTCGGATCGAGATCGTGCGTCCCGTCCCCGTGTAATATCGCTCGCGTTTCTTGGAAATATTTCGCCAGAGACTCTTGGTCTTTTTCCAAAGGGCACTTGTTAATCACTCGTTCTAAACACTGGTGGGATTTCGAGGCTAAATCTTTCGGCGTTCTGCGTGGTTTCTTGGAAACGCCGCCGAACAGGGAGGATTTCATTTTACTTTCACTTCTTTTACTTTGTCTTCTTCAAAATCGAGTCTCAGACGCAGACTCTCCGAGCGTTTCAAAGCGTCTTCGGTTAAAGAGATTCGCTCTGGGGAAGTTTTGCGGAATATTAAAGAGATACAACACGTTTTGCGCGCGATGAGACGATACTTCTCGACTAGTGCAGTTTCTTACCCGCTGCGCGATGATGAAAGGACGACTCTTGGAGACGCTTCTTTAACTTCTTCTTCTTCTTGTGTATCGTATCACCGACGGTGCATTCCGTCGTTCCGAGAAGGTTTATTCCTCGTCCTCGCTTTGGGTTTCCGCTTGAAAAAAGTGAAGATTTCCATTCGAGAGCGTCATTAGATACAAAGACACGCGCGCGAGAATAGAACGAGAACAGACTGACTGACAGACCGACTGACAGACAGGACGGCGACGGACGTTTTTAAATCAAAGGAATACTCAAAATGTTGCGAGGAGCGACTTCTTCGTCGTTATCGTCAAAGAGATTATTCGTCTCGAGCAAGAAGAAGGAGAATGCGACGACGCTTTCGAGGAGGAAAAGGAGTGCTTTTACGACGACTTCGGCGTCGTCAAACATGGGAAAAGACTTCGTCGAATCGTTCTTCGACGTCGCAGATTTCCTCTCCGGCGCTTCATCTTTCGGGACTTCCGAACTCGCCGAAAACATCGGGCGAGACTGTTACGTGGACGTGAACGGATGGCACTTGTTCCTGAAAGATATGAAACCTCAGGGAAGTTTCCACCAAGGGTTGGCGAACGTGGTCATTGGAACGATCGTGAAAAACGGGAAGAAGTGCTCCGAGGAAGACATGACGGAGATTTTGAAAACGGTGAAAGTGCCGTTGGGTGGAGGGAAGATGGAGGCGAGTTTGTTCGATTTGATGCCGAAGAGGTGCGTGGATGATTTCGTCGATATAGCGAAGAGATACGCGGATGATTTGTGAAGTAATAATAATAATAATGTAAGTATATATGACATGATAGTACACGCGATCGATAAGCGGTCGCGATTTAAAGAATGGTCTCAATAATAATAACTTTTGATAGTAGTATGTATAATCTTTTATCGTTTTTCGGTGGTTTCCGCCGGCGCGACGTAATCCCATCTCTCTTCCTTGCCCATGCCGGCTTCGACACACGAAGGACCCGGCGTTTGCATCGCGCACTTTCTCTTCTCGATTGCGTTACCCATGCCGTCGTATTTATAACCCGCGCAGCACATGTGCAACGTTTTCCATTCTCCCATATGTTTCACGACTTCCCAATCGTGTAAAATATCCGTCGTTCGACTGCAGAACGTGGCGTACGTAATCGGCAACGGTTGGATGTTCAAAGCGTACGGCTCGACCCCTAACTCTGTGTCACCAACCGGCGCCTGTTTTGCGGCATCGTGCAAGACATTCTGTTCCAAACCGCAGTTCGGCGAGCACATGACGCCGTGCGCTAAACTGGTTTGAATCCATCGAGAGGCGCGCTCCGAGGCTCTGTACCACATTTGACCAGAGTTGAAGTTACTCGCCCCGGCGTGAACGCCGTCCAAGTACTGTTTCGTCCACTCCGGCCCGTTCGTATAGGCGCCGTGATAGTCCATGTAATCTTCTTGGAACATTCCGTCCACGTTCGATTGGCTCAAAAAAGAGTTGGTTTCTGGAACCGAGAAAAGCACCACGTCCGCGTCGACCATGAACATGTTCACGCCGGATCCCACAACGCCCAACGAAATCTTTTGTTTCATCCACGTGAACCTCCCGTACGAGGTATCCGAGTTCGAAGAATCTTCC
>Ga0255753_1004136_pt1 | contig 14572 bp, 20 predicted proteins | sample 041ome_10_FD_179953 | JGI IMG/M metagenome (GOLD analysis project Ga0255753, IMG submission 179953) | Coastal salt marsh microbial communities from the Groves Creek Marsh, Skidaway Island, Georgia - 041412US metaG (version 2) | ecosystem: Environmental > Aquatic > Marine > Intertidal zone > Salt...
TATGCCTGTGTTTGGTTAATACCAAGTTCTTGTTTCATCATTTGTGCTAGATTAGGCAAGTCCTTGTATTGCATTTCTGCAACATCTTCGTACATTTTTTGTATTCTATCAACAACGTCTTGTGCCGCTAGTGTTACTTGTGCTTCTTCAACGTCTGCTTCATTAATTTGTTTTGCTTCGTATGTTTTCTTTTTCATTGACGAACATGCTTCTTCCATTTCTTCTTCGTCTTCATCAGCAGGAGCAATATCCGCCGGAGCCATTGCTGTCATGCCAACGTGTTTCTTTTGTTCGCCTGTACCACCTGCATATGGATTTCTAGTTTCTGCTGTGCCTTCTTTAACGTATGCTGATAATGCTTCTTGCATCATTAGTGCTTGTAAGTAAGCAGGATTATTCTGTGAAGTATGTCTATCAATACTTGATTGTACTTCGTTAACTAGAGCTGTTGTCTTAGTTAATAATGCCTGTGCTTGTTCTAAAGAAAGACCAGATACATCAACCTTACGATTGAAGTAACTTTCCATAAGTTTGCCAACCTGTTTAATTTTATTTGTTGCTAGTTCTTGCAGTTTCATCGTCGAATCCTTTTTGTTGATAGTATTTAGCCAATTCAATTGTGCTCTGCAACATAATTTTAATATCGCCTCTAACAGCAATATTATTAGTTACTCTATCGGCCATCAACATTCTTCTATCTTGATCTTTTGTTGTTTTTAATATTTGACTTTGTCTGTCAATATCAACATCAAGACGTTGTAATCTTCTATCTTGACTCAGTAAATGATATGCTTCTTCTATCCTACCATTGTATTCTAAAATACAATATGCTAGAGCATTACGACTACATGTAAATTCACTGACTTCTATGCCGTGTCTTTTTACCATATAGTAACCGTCTGCTATTGGGGAAATCGTGTAACGTCCAAAAACAATGTAGTCTGATTTGACTTTAACAATGATTCCCGACGAAAGGCTTTGTAGACTTTGAGTGGCTAGAGTCTTAAACTTTTTGTAGCTTTGTGAGGTATTAGTTTTCACTGTATTACCAAACAAACTTAGTTAGTAACCAACCAATGACACCAATCAACATTGTAACTGCGGTGCCAGCCCAAGTAATCAGTTGCGTAGAACGACGACGATCAAGATGTACAATCATATCTTTGATTTCGCCTACTGAACGTTCTAACGAACTTACTTTTTGCTCAACTGTGTCTAATTTAGTTTCCAACGCATCGTACCTCTCGGCACATAACTCTACGTGGGCTTCTAAATTTTCTTTCTCAATTTGAGTAGTACTCAACGCTTTTTTCTCCAAAAGGATATTAAAGCATTAAATCTTTGCTGTGCCTAGTAAGTAGCCTATATGTGCCTATTTTGTGTAATCTATGCTTTGTAACTAGCCTAAACTAGTTGCTTGTTTTTATTTATCACAATCGGCTAAATTACTTGAAAATAAGTATTGGTGTGTTCACCTAACGTGTTGATTGTATTATTGATTTTGGCTGTTTCTGCTAGGCCATCTATGATAGGTATTCCGTTAAAGTCTTGTATTAGACTACCCACAGGACTGTCTTTGCTTCTATAGGCGTCAATTTGTTCTGAGCAAAAGTCAAAACACCATATAGTATATGGAAATAAACTTGGCATGTAGTAATTGCCAAATATATGATCTTCAATCTTAATATCTTCTAGTTTAATAGGTCTGTGTTCTATTATAGGTTGAGATCTTAAAGATATTAATTGTAGGAATGTTTCGTAGTTACGTTGTTGATTACGTCGTATGATATCCTCAGGTGTTTTAGGTTTGCGAGTAAAACCTGTAGGTGTGATATCTATTAATGTATAACAACGTATCATTCTTTTATTAATTCTACTAATACTCTGAGTCTATCTAGAGCTTCTTTGATTGCGGGTTTTTGAGATAATGTTGACCAGTCTTGTTTATACATCCAGTCTCTATAATCTTGAAACTCGTCATCTAGTTCAGTAACTAGTTCACGTTTATAGTGCGGGTCCATAAGTTTACGTCTGTAAATAGTTTTGCCACCATCGGGTGATTCGTAAACCCAAGCAGTTGTATCTCGTTCAAACAGGTCTTGTTGTTCCATAAACGTATTTATAGCCACAAAAAAAGCCCTGCTAAAAAACAGGGCTCTTTGAATAAGTTAAAAACTTATGATAATGTTGCCGCTACAGTTACGCCTGTTACTGCTGGTGTTGGACCACCTTGAACTAAAACGTATGAACCGTCTGCTGTACCTTCAACTGCTACGATTGTGCCGCCTTCGTTTTGAATTTCTGTACAAGCCGCCGCTACTGTTACTGTACCTGTTGCTACTGTACATACGTAAGTAGTTGGACCTAAGCCTTGTGAAGCTGAAACTGTTGCGTTGTTTACTAAAACTGCCATAATAATATCTCCTTAATGTGTGGGATTTTATTTCTTCCCTAAACTTATTTAGTCCAATTTAGAAGTATTTTCAGTGTAGTTTTTTGAAAAAATCTGTTGATGGTCTCACAGGTACATCAATACACTGTGTGGGTGCTACCCATATATCATAAACACCGTCTATGTGTACAAGATCATAGTTGATTATAGTTGTTTGTAGTATTGCGTGTACTTCGCAGGCTGTTTGTGATGTGAAGTTAGGAACAAATGCTTCGTCTTTACACTCTTGCTCACCGTCGACCATCATACACAGGCCAATTAAATATCCCCACATTATGCGTTAGTTGGAGTTACTTTTGTAGCACTCTGTAAAAGCATGTATAAGTCAGAGTTAATAGGGCGTCTTACTGTCTGTAGGATACGCATAATTGCTTGTTTGCGATCCATTTTACTAATACGATTATGCCAGTCCTGCACTAGTCTGCGTAACCACATTTGGTCACTGGTTAATCCTTTAATGCGTCTCTGTAATAACATTAATAGTTGATTGTAATCTTGCTCATCAATCTTACCGTCTGCTAGATCTCTAAGGATACGTTTTATTCTTAGTTCAGGAATAACTAGATCCCAATCATTAAACAGTTTATCTGCGTACTGTCTTTGTTGCATTACTAATGTTAGAAAGTTATATAAGTCTGTCATTGACTGCCTGAAACCACTAAAGTTTTGTTGTTTAATTGTTTCTTTAGCATACTTTACAGCCTTCGGCTTATCAATGTAGTATAGAGCTCTAAGCATCATTAAATGATCAAATACAAGTCCGCCTAATGTAGCTACGTCGGTACCTTTGACTTGATTAAGTCTACGATACATTCTTGATTCAATTATGTCTTTAATAAAGTCCATTATACGTTCTTTGCAAAGTTTGATTTTGAAAATCTTAAACGATCAACATATTTAAGACCACCTGCTACATATCCTTCGTGACCTGACTCGCCATCTATTGTTGCTGATATACCACCACCTTGTTTATCTAGTGATCTAACAATCTGTGTTTTAATAACAGCAATAGCATTAAACACTTTAAAAATTAATTCAACTACTTTCATATTTTCGCTGACATAAGCGACCAGTCTATCACCTTTAGGTTTTGAAACTTTGGTCACTGCCCAGTTAGCAAAGTTGCCAGCCATGTTATTAAAATTACCTTCTCTAACTTTGAAGTTAGCAAACTGTTTCATTAACTGTGGTAAGTCGCTTAACTGTTTTTCTCTCAGTGTCATTGGTTGAAAGAAATTATCAATAGCACGTTGATTACTTTTAACTGTAGATGCAATTTGATCTAATTTGCCTGTTGGTAAATCTACTGTAGGTGTTTCTTTCATTTTAGGACCTACAAATAATATAGAGCCAGTTGGTAATTTTTCTACAGCGTGGAACGGTTGTCCTGAGTCTGTAGGATCTGTTAAGAATGTGTGTATTGCTACACCTGCTTGGCTTCCACCTATCTGTTTGCCTAGGTCTGTGTCTGTGTCTACTGAATATGTTACAGTGTTTGGTGTAAACACATATTTGTTACCTTGCTTCTGTGGTGTACCTACATATAGTAAGTCACCTTTGAAATAACCATTTAAACCTTTTGGTGTTTGTTTTTCTAGTGCTGGCCATAATGCTTTATACATGTTAATTAATTCTGTACGATCACCGCCACGCATCTGCATAATCTTTTCTAGTTCTTCTGGTGACTTAGCAAGTCCAGCGTATGTTTTAGCAGTAAAACCTGACTTGTCTGTTAGCACAAAGTTTCCATCTTCATCACGTCCAAATATAATTGCCGGCTTGCCGTCCCATTTGATTGTGATGTCTTGTGCTGATTTAGGAAGGTTGTTTAATTCTTGTACAGCTCTAAGAGCACCTCTAGAACCATCATTAAAAATCATATCCTCTGGATGTTCAATTCTAGCCGCTTCAACTATTACACTCATGCCTTGATTAACTATTCTATCTCTTGTTCGAGCAATCCAATGCACTTCTGTTTCTACAGATTCAAACTGTAGTCCGTCCTTGGCAAACGTTTCTCTTGCGTCTGCTACTAGTTCTTCGTAGTCATTGTTTTTCTTTGCCTGTGCTATAATAGTTTCTACACTGGCTAGATCTTTACGTGTGCCACCAATTAACATCTTAGCAATTTCATCTGGATTGTTTGATATAACTTTGTTTGTTTCTCTTGATACTAATCCATATTTGTATGACCATTTCATACCTCTGGCTTTAGCAATACTGGCTAATAGAATAGCACGGTGTACACCTTTAAATTCTGAGTCAGGTGATGCGTTTAAGGCAAACTGTTGCCATTTAGGATCACCAAACATAAAGTCTACTTGTACATAGCCGTCTTGTGGGTCACCGTTGATAGGACATTTGTAGTGTACTGAGTCGCCTGACTTAGCAACATCAGTTGTGTTTACACCTTGTGATATTAGTTTATTGTATAATTCTTCTTTGGTATGTTTACTAGCATCAACAGCAAGATCTAAATCACCTGATGTAGGTTTCTTACCTGTTGAGCCTAGCATGTTGTCTAGTAGAGGTAAGCCTGTTAGTGATTCAAGATATTTTACAGTTGGCTTAACGTCAGCAAGATTAATTCGCTGAGTTAAAGGAGTACCCTGTGCATCTTTGAATACGTTTCCGCCTTCATTAATCTTCATCTTTACGTCTCACTGAACGAGCAAACTTTTTAGGGTCTCTTGATTTGATTGCGTTAACAAACTTACGCTGTAAATCTTCTGCTTGTTCGCGAGTATAAAGATTATCAATCTGTTCAAAAATATTGATAGCAGATTGGATAATGTTATTAGCACGACTTTCAACTAAGTGATTTTTGTCCTTGCTAATGTGCATTGAGCTCAATTCATCTAAAATACTTTTTGTTTTACGTTGCATAAGTTAAGTTTCCGTTAGTGATAGTATTTATCGTCATTATACTATAAAAAGTATCCAGACACAATACTTACCGGTTAAATACATTCATGAGTAAATATTTCTGTATACAACCTTTCTATACCATGGAGTATAACATCGATAATACTAAGACTCCTTGCTGTTTGTTAAAAGATAATCCTAGCCCTGATATAGAAAAAATACAACAAGATCTACTAAATGATATAGCGACTCCTGCCTGTCAGGCTTGTTGGGATTTAGAAGATCAGGGATTAGAAAGTGATAGAATCTTACAAAATAGAAATTTTGATTATCAAAGTAATAGAGATATTAAATTAATAGAACAGGACTGTCATGAAGGAAAGAATTCATTACAATCTGTAAAGATCTGGACCAGTAGAAAGTGTAATGGCGCATGTGTTGTGTGTGATCCTTACTTTAGTACTACTTGGGGTTCATTGAAACAGGTATCTATAGAAAATAAAACTAAGTCAATGGATGAACTTAACAACATTGACTGGGCAAATCTAAAACAAATTAGTCTAATTGGCGGTGAGCCATTATATGAACCACGCAATTTTAACATATTGCAAAAATTAATTGACTATAACAATACTAATTGTTTTGTTACTATGGTTACCAATGGTAGTGTTAAACTCAAAGAAAGTCAAATTAATATATTATCTCAACTTACAAATTTAAATTTTTGTTTAAGCATCGACGGCATTGGACCAGTACATGAATATCTTAGATGGCCGTTAAAATGGAATCAACTCGAAAAGAATATAGAATTGTATCGTAGTTTAAATATTGATCTCTGTGCTAGTTATACTATCAGTAATATGAATATTATGTATTACAACGAAACTGTTAAATGGTTTAAAGATAATGATATTCGCTATAACCATAATATTGTACATAAGCCTGCTTGGTTTAATGTAAACAGTTTACCTCAAAATATCAAAGAAAAAATTAACTCAGATCTTTTTTCTGATCATCAAGACCGGCACGACATATTGTTTAATATGTTTTTAAAAAAGATTAAAGAGCAGGACGAGCTTAAAGGTATTAGTATAAACGATTACTTACCTGACTTTGTTAATCTAATTCAAAGTAATCAATAATTTCCGGAAACGTTTGTTTCCAATTAGTTTTTCTTATTGGATCCCATTTATTAACAAATTCTTTTAGTGGAGTAATGTCTGATTGTGCTTGTGTGTTTAACAGAGAGCTGATAGTATTATTATCTATAACATCTCTCAATGCCTTAGGAGTTCTGTCTAGACCCCAAGTACCCCAACAAGGATGTATGTTAATATCTGTAGGGTCTCCTTCTCTGTTTGTTTTTAAGTTTTGATTAATCCACTGTTCTACTCGATCATAATAATAAACATTAAATGGATTAAGTGTATGGCTAACTCTAAATATTAAATTGCCAGGAGCACGTTGTTTTAAATTAATTAAGTTCTGTGATACTTTACTCCATAGTAAAGGCCAGCGAATATATTCAAATTGCTTATCTATGCCATCTATACTTACTTCGTAAAATATATTTTTAAACTTTGATAGATATTCTAAAGTATCATCGTCTAATTCTACACTACCATTTGTTGTAAACCAAACTGTAACATTTTCTGGATTAGTAATACGATCTAAAACAAGTTGATATGTTTTAGTTAAGAAAGGTTCGCCACCGCTAAACTTTACTCGCTGACATCTATCTAAATCGTTTGTGGTTAATATTTCTTGAAGTTCTTCTTCATAAGACAAGTTTGTTTTTATTTCTAAAACTTTTTTATTAGTAACTAACTTTTCCCAAGTTGTACTTAAATGCGGGCCACACATAACACAGGCCGCATTACATTCATAGTCTATAGCAATATCTAAATACGAAGAATCTTTATCAATGATTTCAAAACTAGATTGTCTATAACTATGATGCCCTGCTGATTCCTGTTCCTGACATACTCGACAGCCTGGAAGCCATTCTTCTTTTTCTGTAACATCAAAGGTTCTTAGATCAGGTCCTTTATACCAACAGCAAGGTCTTACATTAAGGCCACTATCAGGTTTTAACATTAAAGATTTTCCGTTGGATAGAAATCTACAGAATTTATTAGACATTATTGCGTTTTAATTTGATTGAGCATCTGCTTGAGTTTATTGCTCTGAAGTTCACCTTGTACTTTAGGTTGATCGCCCTTGGGCTCTGCTACAGGTTTTTCACCTACAGTTGTAGTTGTTTTAATAGACTTCATTAATTCACTTGGTGCCGGTTGTCCGTTGTCTGATTGATGTTCTTCACCTAGGTCTGTAATTCTTAAACTTTCTAAGTTAAACTCTAAGTCTACCTTACTGCCCACACCACTAGACGATCTAGTCTTCATTAACTGTACTTGATATCTACCACGTTCACGCATAGCACGACTTGTAAAGATACCAAACACATTATCAGCAGTATTAATTTTACTTAAACCACCTGCAATATGACTGTGATCAAATTCTACTTCTTCCACAGCCGCTCTGTTTAACTGCGATGCTGTAACAAATATAATGTCTAGTTCTTTTGCTAAGTTTCTTAGTTCCTCAGACACATACTTGTCTTTAACAAACAAATCATTTGGGCTTACTTTAGCACTCACAGGCATAATCAAATCTAAGTAGTCAACACAAAGGAAGTCTACTTTAATACCTGTCTGTACTTCTAGTTCTTTTAAGTATGCTCTAATATCATTAACATTTGACTGTGCTGGCATATACTTGATGCGTAACTTACCTGACTTCTTGCCAACTAGTTTAACTTTCATTTCAACATCTTCAAGTTTCTTAAAGATTTCTTTTGAACTTGTATTAGTCATCATACTATCAATACGCATAGCACAAAGTCCTTCACTAAGTTCTAGTGTAATGTAAACACCGTTAAGTCCTTGCTGACTCCAGTTAACTGCCAAGTTCTGCATAAACAAACTTTTACCCGAGCCTGAACCACCAGCAAATATCTGTAGCTCACCTCTGTTGAATCCACCATACAATGGTCTATCCATAGCAGGCCAACCTGTTGATACCTGTCCGTTTTTACTTTTTAATAGTTCAAGTCTACCTTTAGGATCTTCAAAGTAATCTGTACCCATATCCTTTGTCAGTGATATTTGTACTGCGTCTTTGATTAATTTTTCTACAGGATTGTAGTTGCCTTTTTCTAACATGTCTGCTGACTTTAGAATAGCACGTTCTAGTTCTTGGCGTTTAGTAAAGCCTTCAAACTCTTCCATAAACCATGAATAGTGTTCATCAGTTAAGTCTGGAACATGTGTTAGTTTTGTATTAGTTACTGCTTGTACTTGTTCAAGCGTAGGTATGGCTTTGTGCTTGTCTACATGTTCTTTGATAAACTTAGCCGCTTCTTGTAAACTGCGATCAAAGTTTTCTGGATTGTAGATATTCTGCACACGAATATAACTCTGTGCGTCTTGAAGCATCATCTCCAAGAACAGTTTTTGCATTTCTAATGTGTATTCTGTAGCCATAGTTTATTATATATCTATTTCACCTTTTTTACAAGTCGACGTTTTGCCAATTCAATTTTAATCTTACTGGTTTCACGACTGTTCATAATAGTTATCAATGTACCTAATCTGCCATAATGTTTTACAGCATCATTAACATCTTTGACATGCTCTGGCCAGTCTGGAATACTAACTGCCCATCCTAGTTCTACAGCACGATCAATTAATTTTAGTCCTGCTTCATCCTGATCAGGTACCACTGTTATTTGTTTATGCTGTTGTTTGATTATCTGTGCTTGTTTGTCACTGACTGTATTATGTAGAACTGCTACACCATTTATGCTTAATGCATCAAACAAACCTTCTACTACAATTAACTGTGTCCAATGTTCTTGTTGTAGATCAACACCAAACACATATCCTGATTGCTGTTCATTAATATACTTGGGAGTACGATCATCTAAGTAACGTGCTGACCAACCTACTACATCACCCTCATAAGTGTAAGGAACTACAATACGTTTTGCGTTACGTCCATCAATATCTGGCGATATCATATAAGGATAGTCTTCCCAATCTATACCTCTGTTGCGTAAGTATTCTATAAACTCAGCATCACCTGTTTCTAATAAGCGTAGTTCTTCAGGTAAGTCTTTGTGATCAAATGTTACTTTAACTTCTACTTCACGCTGTTGTTCTACTAGTTGTGCTATGTCTTTGTGTTTAAGACTTTCTAAGTTTATACCTGAAATAGTATTTTGATCTAAGCCCATCCACGATAATAGTTTACGTGCTTTATAACTTAAGGTACGTCCTAGTTTAAAACTTGCTTTGAAGCCACAGTTAAAACAGTGATAACTCCAGTCATCACCATTTTGTTTAACACCGCCACGTTGACGTTTATCTTTGTTTTCACCATTATGCTCACAGCAGACAGCATTAAAACTTACCCATCCACTGGCAGTACGTTTGTGTTTTGCAGGAATAACAGTCGTAATATCTAACATTAAGTTAGTATAACATCATTTATTTTGGATAACAACTGTTTTGATACGATTTCATGCCCAAGTTCATTTGGGTGATCCATAGGAGCATGTATTTCTTTTCTGTCTGGTCTTATAGCAAGATCATCTCTAAAGTTACGATCTGGCCACCATAGTGTGTCTGCTGATAATACTTTTGGTTGTTGAAATAAATTAAACTGTCCTAGTTTAAGATTGCGACTTTTAGATATACCATCAAAGAAATATACAGCCTGTTCGTAATTAAGTTCACTGAGTTCATCTGAATGACTTAATGTAAGATAATCTTTCCCAAACTTTTGCCATTCTTGAGGTATAACAGAACTGCCAAAGTTTACCCAAGTAGAGTGTATGTACTTGTTCCAGTCTGGGTCATCTCCCATTTGTTGATGTTCTGGATTATACCAACTTTGCCTATCGGCGGCTGTCAACCCAACTAGTACTAAGTAATCCTCGTGTCTAATATCTTGACGTAGCCACCAAAGAAAAGTCCACATTGTGCTTTGTAGACTAGCACCTGGGTGTCCATAGTTTTCGTAGTCTATGTTAAAATGGTCAGCAATAAGACCACTAAATGATTTTTTAAGTCTGTAAGGAGTATTAGTGTGATGACAGCATTCATCACCTATTTGAGGTCTGAGCTCAGGATCTATTAGTTCATCACCGTAGACCCAACTGTCTCCAAATACGGCTAATCGTTTAATGTTCAACTATCTAATTTTTACGTCTGTTATATTACCAGATGTTTCTTCAATGTTTAATCTTAAGTAAGGATGAAATCCATTGATATTTATGTAGCCTGTAGTTGATGATGCAGATAATGTTACTGTAGAACCAACGTCATACCATTGACCTGAATCGTCAACAGCACCTTCTACTTGTATGTTACCTGTAAATGAACTTGGAGTGTATTGTAGAGTTTGTAGACCTTGATCATTACCTGTCCAAGTTGATGAATTATATGTTGTCGCATTACCATGATCAGGAATAGTAACTGCACGGCTTGCTGTGTGAAGTGGCATAACTGAATCTAGGATTTCAACAACGCCACGGGCACCGGCATTGTCATCTACAAATCCAGGATTGTATACTGAGCTTGATGATTGTTTGCGTTCTAGACTGTAATGTGCTTTCTGTGCTGATACATCATCTAGTTCTGCTTCTGTTACAGTAACTTTTGCTTTACCTTTAACAGCATCAATCATTTCTAAATCTTTTGATAGTATTAACGCTTCGCCTTCACGATTAATTAATCTAAATGTAACTGTTGTATCTGTTAGCGATACTGGCTTCTGGTCTTGATTAACGAATCTAAACGTTAATACATTGTCAGTGCCTTTATGTAGTTTTAAATCTTTTGCGTACACGGGTGCCCACCTCACTGAAGTTATGTCATTGTTGGTATAATCATTTAATATTACCAACTGATCCTGATTATATAAATAGACTTGAGTATTATACATATAACATATTTATCAACATGTCAAACGATTTTTTTAAACAACTGTCAGAGAAGTATCCATTTATCACTGTGGTGATGTATGGTAATACAGAATACGTAGGTATTGTGCAGAACAGGGATCAACTTGTTACCACAATGTACGACTTTGGCCGTATAGTTGATTTAGAATTAAAACAAAGATTCTTAGAACTAGCAGAAACATGGTGGTGGGAATCAAATCGTTCAATACCAATTAATATTTTCTTACGCGAAGAGTGGGCAGTATTCAAACCATTCTTACAAACATTTATCAATAAAGATCTAGATATATTATACGGTCCTGCTACTTCATTAACAGACCTTGCTAAGAAGCGTACTAAGAAAAAATCAATTACACTTGTCCGCCGAGTTGACTAAGCCAATCCGCTAGTCCATCTCTTGTATCAGTATAGTAATCCTGATACCTAGTCCAAAACAATCTTTGATTATAAGCTCTATCTTCTTTAGTATCATTATACCAATCTTCTAGTCCATATTTGATTTGTTCATGTACTTGATTGACACAACCTCTGAGTCTATCTTCCCAACGTTCTAGTCTAGTCCATGCCCAGTCTGGAACACGATATCCTAGTTTGCGTAGTTCATCATAGTGATTAGCACTGCCTAGAGTAATCCAATTGTGATTAGCAATAATAGGTTTCCAAGTTTTCTCAGTAAAGAAACTATAACGGTGTAACACTGTTGACTCTGCTTGTAGACTAAACCATGTGTCAAAGTATTGTTCTGTAATACATTCACCTGCGTCCCAACGTTGCCAATCTATTAGACTTTCAAATGTTATATCATTCTTTTCATACTCACGTGGTAAACGTTTACCAGTAGTAATATGTGTCCATAGTGCGTTGTCTAATAGACCATCATACTCTAATTGTTTGATTAATTCTAGTCTGTGTGTTCTTGGTCTATTGTTTAAGAATAAGAAGTCATACTTACGTTTGTGATTGCTATAGGCTACATATTTGTTGTTTAAGTTTGCTTCAGCAGTCATGTACATCATATAATTAGTGTTGTAATTATTAATAGACTCTGGTAGCTCTCCTGATGAGATCGTTGCGTAGCGACCGTCTAAGGCACCTTTAAGTAGCCCTTGATTGTCTAGCATACGCATAAATGTATCGCCACCTTCTACTAGATTCTCCAATACAATAGTAGCATTTGATTCTTTAATGTAGTCTAAGAAGTAGGTATCATCATACTTGATTGGTATGACCTGTACGGTGTTGTCTGGTAAGGATTTTAAATATTCTACTGAGTAGTAGCGTTCTTCTCTGATATTACAGATGTCACGTATTCTACTGTCCTTGTGTACGTAAACTTTCATCTAGTAAATTCATATGTAAGGCAACCAGTACTGCGTAACTAACTGCGTGTGCTTTTTTAAAATAATAACTACCGTCATCTGGTACTGTCCAGATATCTTCTGCAATAGTTGCCCAGTCCTTGCCTAGTAAATGTCTTTTACCTGGACGTATAAGTGCTAAGAACATAGCCATTCTAGGAATTGAATTAACTTCTAGATCCTTAATAAGTTCATAATGATTGCCAATGTGTATAATCTTTTCTACAAACTCTGGATCTTTTAATCTTGCCCAATTAGGTTCTTGTGCTAACATACGATTATAATGTTCTTGATCCTTAATCAGTTTATAGACATTAACATTAAGAAAGTCAATCTTAACATAACCTCGATCATCTGCTGTTTCATAATCAATACTAGCACAGTCATTAATTGGGTCATAAGGTATTTCAGTTACGTACACACCTGAGTTGTGTTTGCGTACACCGTCCTCACGATCTTGACGTGCAGAAGTATGCTCAATTAGTTTGAGTATATCATCTCTGTCTGCAAAATCAATATCAATGTCTGACTTAAACTTCATTACCAACCTGCCTGTTTTAACATTTCTCTAACATACTCAGTATCGCCTGGATAGTCTTTTAGCATTTTATGCCAACGATCTGGATCTAAAAACTCATAGACCATTTGTAGTTGTTCTTGGTTAAGTCCTTCTAAGAACTCATGACCTGAATCACAATTAAAAATAGTCCAACCTGTTACTCTACCTGTTGTAATCAAATAACATATCTTATTAGAGTTGCCATAACGTAAGAAATGTTCTGTAGGATTACTTGTATCTTCTGCCCAGTCTACTGATGTTTCTAAAGCACGAGCCATGGCATCTGTTGCTGGTTCTTTGTATATCCAAAACTTTAGAAACTCTTCGTAAAGTTTATCACTGCCCCAATGATCTATACGCTTGTTGTTTTTAAGTAACCAGTCAGCAAAACGTTCTGCATTAACTACACGAGCATTAACACAATAATTGCCAAACTTGATAAATGCTTTATAGTATGCTGATGTAGCAAAGTCATCAAATGTTTTGTTCTTTGCTGAGCCCTGTGTCATTTCATAGAAACGTTTAAAGTTTGTAAAACCTATTCTACTTGCAGGTGTATCTTTGTTTTGAAAACGTTTCTTTTGCTCACAGACGTGAACACTTAGAGTGTTTTCTCTACTAAATTCTCTATCACAAAACTTACACTTATAAGTCTGCTTTGATTCGCTTGTCATCCCAGCCATGTTCTTTTGCTAACTCTTTAATTTCTTTTGGGGTTAATAATGATAGTAATAAGTCCATTTCATCTGACTTCATGTTAGGATATAATTCACTAACAAACTTTCTTACTTTACTTGACGGTGCTTTACCTTCTTTTTTCTTTGCGGCTAACCAATAATGAAACTGGTTACCCATGTTAGGTGATACTGTGGTACACATTAACCACTGTAGTTTTGTGTGCTTGTTTAGATCAAAGAAGTGTTTATTAACAAACTTATTAGTTGCCATCAAGTAATATGCCTGTAGGTCTTTGTTACCACCTACACTAGCACCATATCTCAACATTAGATAAGTTGAGAATTGTTTACGTTCTTCATCTGTAAACTTGTCATAGTAGTCTCGATCTTTACGATCAAAAGCCGCCATTTCATTACCAATGTATAATGGTGAACTTTTATCTGCCATTAAAATACCTTATCGTATTGTACTACTTCACAGTTACGTGATATGTCTTTAACAAAATAAACACACTCAGGTTCTTTGTCGTCACCTAGTGGTATTGTTAACATCTGACCATTCTTAAGTTTAGGACAATACCAGTTAACATCATTGTACACATCTATAATCTCAATGTCAAGAAACGTACTTCT
>Ga0255753_1004144_pt1 | contig 14553 bp, 34 predicted proteins | sample 041ome_10_FD_179953 | JGI IMG/M metagenome (GOLD analysis project Ga0255753, IMG submission 179953) | Coastal salt marsh microbial communities from the Groves Creek Marsh, Skidaway Island, Georgia - 041412US metaG (version 2) | ecosystem: Environmental > Aquatic > Marine > Intertidal zone > Salt...
ATACAATCATCTTTAGATACAATAGAATCTCAAATAACTCAAACATATAATCCAATTGTACAGCCTGGTACTGATACAACTACAACACCTGATATAGTAAAGATTGAGGAGCCTCAAAAGATTGAGATTAAAATGGAAACAAATTCAGGAACTACAATGCAGTTTGAGGTTAAAGTAGAAACTACACCCACTGGTACCGTAAATGTTTCAATGGCAGATAGTACAGGCAAAATAGAACAGATTGCAGAAATTAAACCATTAGAGATGGCTTCAACACCTGAACCAAAAGTAGAATTAAAAATAGAAACTAAATCAGAAAGTACATCTTCTTCTACAACTAAACCTGAAACAAAAACAGAAACAACTACTGCTAAAACAGAAACTAAAACTGAAACAAAACAGGAATCAAGCAAAGAAGAAAAGAAAGAAGATAGTAAAGATAATAAAAAAGAAGATAGTAAAGAAGAAAAAGATAATAAGACAACTACCGTTGCAGAAGCAAAACAAAAAGTTGCTACTAAAATTTTACAACAAATTCTATCTACAACAGACGCTATCTTAATTAACGATACAAAATTAGGTTTGATGATTGCATTAGCAGATACTGAAAACTTTGCAAAGTATCAAGCAAAAAAGAATGCACTACCGTTAGACTGGTATGAGGATGAAGAAATTTATACAGACATGCCACAGCTACTAGACCCAGCAGGCATACTGTATGATATGGCGCAAGACAAAATCATGGATGAAATGATAATGGAACAATACAAATAAGGAGACTAAAATGGCAGAAGTAGAATACAAAGGTATCAAAATAGGCGGAAGTAAGTTGTTACTTGTATTGCCTTTAGTTGGTACTATTATAGGTGGACTTTGGGGAGGCTTTGAACTCTACAACAGATACCTTTTGATGGAACAGAAGATAGATGCTTACGTGGCACCTGATCTTAGTGGCTTTGATAAAAGACTAGATGTTATACAAGCTGAAATGGATATGATACTACAAGAAGTAGAACTAGTAGCAGGAGTAGCCAAAGAACTAAAGAATGACTTACGTGGAGATGTTAGACGCATTGAAACTATTGTAGAAGATACAGAGTCTAAAGTTAAAGAAGACAGTCGTGAACTTAATAGAGATATTAATGATGCTGTTAATTCTATCAAAGAAGATATGAAAGCCTTAGAAGAAAAGATTGAAAAGCAAATTAAACTTGCTTTAGAAAATCCTTTGAGTAATATGGCTACATCTAAATAAAATAATATAACTCCAGCTTAACTATAACGGCTGGAGTTATACATTTCTTTTCAACTAACTTCGTTGATTTGATCTTGTGTAACAACACCCTCATTGATAAGACGTTGTCTATTAGCCATATGCTGTTCTTGCACCATAGCTTTATTTTCTGCATTATAAACAACTGCATTACCAGACTCAACTAACTGTTCACAGATACTTGATTCTCCTAATACAAAGTCACCTAGTATACGCCCAAACTTACCCTTACTGTCATATTTTTTAGTAACTAGTGTTTGCATACTTCCAACAGGTAACCGTTCTTCAACATACCTACCTGCGGCTTTACCAAATAACTTTTCAACCTTATCACTTGTGCGAGACTCTGGAGTGTCAACACCTGCAAGTCTGACACGTTCATCGTTTAACCAAACGCCAAACCCTAAGTCAATATTAATATCAACTGTATCGCCGTCTACTACTCTTACTATCTCTGCTCTATAAGTGTACATGCCTTATTTTCCTTGTCCTTTATACTTTTTGTAACTACGTTTTTTACTCTTGTTCATAGAAGAAAACTTTGTTCTACTGTGATTTCTTCCCTGACTTGTTTTCTTTGGTTGTGTTTCATGTGCTTCAAAAGTTTTGTGTAACTTCATAAGACACCCTTCCATGTGTAGCATTGCTGTCTTTTAACAGCATTTCTACTACATAGATATTTATTATATTAGCTTATAATGATGTCTTAGTGCCAGGCATACTAGCAGGGCCAAAATTGCGACCCATTTGAACAATACATAATCCTGAAGATTGTATTTCAACTACAACAGACCAAGTGCCTGTTTCTCTATTAACATATAGTGCTGATGGTCCTGTAATAACTTGTCCGTTAGGTATTTGAACGAATGCTTCAAATATTGCAAAAGGCTCTTCGCCATATTTTCCTTGTACTATTGCTAGAATTTCATCGTACGGGCCACAGTCTATTAAAGTTGGTAACTTCATCATACTGGGCATTTTATACTCTTCTGATTGTGGTTCTTCAGCATTTAATTTAGTAGCTATTGCTCCGGACAAGAGGATTGTGATAGCAAATAATTTTAGTAAGTTTTTCATATGGTTGCCTTTCTATAGGTAATTAGCGAATGTTTTACTTGCCGCTAATTCAATTGCTTTGACATATTGTTCTTCAGTAGCGTAATCAAATATACTGTGGTTGTTAGCATCTGCAACCAACCAACCACCTCTAGCGATTTCGTCTTCTAATTGTCCTGTTTGCCATAAACTCATTCCTGCAAACATTCTCCAACCGTCTGGTGCGTTGCCCATTGCTAACTTTTCTAACATTAAAGAGTCGCTAGTCATACACACATCGTCTGTAGCAGTTATAGTATTAGTACTAGTCCACTCACTTGTGTGTAATAAGAGTATTGAAGTATCTGAAACTGGTCCACCTTTGTGAATAACTTCATTTTCCAATGTAGGAGAAAAGTCAATTCCTTTAAGAGCTCCAAGGCTAGTACATTTAAACTCACTAGGTTTGTTAAGGATAACACCAACATGTTCTCCGCCCTTTCTAGCTTCATAGATATAAACAACACTATGATGAAACACAACGTCAGTGTCAAGCATCGGTGTTGCAATTAGAAGTTTACCTTTAAGGTCTTCCATTCTAACTCCAGTCTGGTAGTGGTCCGCCATATTTTTTACCTTTGATCTTTTTGCCGCCAACCTTTTTGCGATTGTCACCAATCTTGTGTGACTTACCACCTTCACGTCTACGGTAGCCTTGACTCTTGCATGAGGCCAAAGCACTTGCTCCTAAAGAATCGTTTGAACGATTACTTTTACAAAGTTTTGCACTTGCCGCCGCTTCTTCTAAAGCTTCGATATCTATTTCGTGTATCTTCATACAAATATTTATCTATATTTGTCTGCAGGGTTCCCATGTTGAGAGTTATTGGAACTACCCTCGCATAACTTAAATGTTAATGCCTTGCGTGGTCCACGAGTAGTATTAATACTAATCTCTCCCGTTTTATCGAAGTATTCAATCTTTGTTATCTTAGCCTGCTCATTGTTTTGACCCACAATGATCTGTTGACCAACCTCTAGGTTGATGTTTAAGTGTTTTAAGTTTGACATGGGATTCTCCTTCTTGTGCCGTTGAACAACAGCTTCTGTAATACTATTTATTACAGGCCCCGCTGTACAGTATTCAAATAGTCTATTTTGATTGTTTGGTCTCACTCATGTTTGTAATCTTATTACAAGATCATGGTAAATATCTATATGAATGTTTACACACAGCTAAACGAACCTAGTTTAGATGCCACAAGTAAATGGTTTCCTTGTTTGATAACAGAACCTACACAAGATCAACTTGTAGCAAAGGATCAACCTATACTCGTTACACATATTGATTGCATACGACACTACAAACATGATCTTGCTCCACTATTAGAGCAAACAGTACATTGTATTGGATCAATAACATATGATAGATTAAAAGATATGGGGTTTGAAAATGTTAAAATGCATGGACTTGTTGCAGACGATATTAAAATGAATAGCCAAACTATCCCAAATGAAATAACTTGGTTACATGGTAATAGATACAGTAAAGACTTTAGCAAGTTCAATGGTGTCACTGCTATACAAACGTTCACTACTACTATCAACAACCCTTCAATATCTAAAGTTGTTAATATGTCAAAAGACATCACTAACTTGTTTGTCTATAGCTCACTAGTCTTAGAAGAATTAGAGAACCACGACATGACCAATATCAATTTACACCATGTAGCATCAGCAGAACCTAAGGTTTATAATTGGAAGACCACTACAGAGTTCTATCCTGGTAAAGAAATACCCAAGGCCCCGCTGTAGCACCTAGCCCAATTAGACCTTCATTACCTACCAAAACTATCTTAGGTTGTATTCTTGATGTCTTTCACTGCCTGTCGATTTAATTTTGCCAAAACACTTGACAATGATAATGAGTGAGTATATATTATATAGTATGAACGCAAAAACTACAATGATATGGATTGCTTGTATAGTTTTTTTGGTTGTTATTACAACTAAGGCTATGGCACACGATTCATTCACAGACAAAGTAAATGCTTGGGCAAGTAATGAAAAAGAGAAAACTATTGCATACCAAAAAGAGAGTTGGGCTAACAGTAAAGACCAACTAGGCAAAACTTGGAATTCAATTAAGGCTCTATTAAATAATAAGGCTCAAGACTAATAAAACAAATAGGCATGAGGAGGCCTAAACACATATGATTAAGAAAGCATTTTTAATTTTATTACTAGGCCTCGTCACTACAGGTTGTTCGTCACTACACTCTACAATGGAGTCAAAGAGACTAGAATGGCTCACTAGCGAAAGTCCTGCCTATGGCGACAAACACGGAGACGTCTGTATCTCCTGCGGAGAAAATTTTACTTTTATTCCTAATGAAGAATTAGGTGCTCAAAAACAAGCCAAAAGAGAAGGATTTGATTGGTCTGATACAAGCCCAGACGCTGTCGTTCTACATTATTAATGAAAGGAATACTCTTAATTTTATTGTTCACAGGTGAACTAGAATTCCGATCATTTGATTACAATTCAACATCTATTTGGTTTCCAACTGATGAGGAGAAAGTTCTACATTGTTCTGAACGAGCAGAAGAAATAAGAAACAAGATATCTGAACATTCATTTGATGATCCTCGGGGACAAGGTTGGTATCTAAAAGACGGCACCGGAACTTTTCAGGGATATATCTGCTAATTTGGTAAATTAGGGGTTGACTTTCTCGTCGTCTGACCATATACTGTATATAACAATTAGGCAAAGGAGATAGGCAATATGATAGTACCAAACGCAACGGCAAGAGCTTTTAATAAAGCGGTTTCAAATCCAGAGAACATCAACCAAGATGGTTCAATCAACTGGAACTTCGTAGACGCAGACACTTATGCGGTAGTCCAACCTACAGATAGTTCACTATTTTATATTCACTTTAATAAGTTGGCTGACGATTATTGTTCAGCAAATAATATCAAAGAACCTGTGGAGGTATAAGAATGTTTTATATTTACGAACAATCAACAACCTATATCATTGGAAAGCCAGATCGCAACGGCGTGGCTCGTCCAGATCATCGTCAGTCATATAAAACTATGGCGGCGGCCAAAGCAGGGCTCACTCGAATTGCAAAGGCAGAAGGACTGTTGAAGACAGATCCAAACTATGCAGAATATCGTTATGCAATCGCAGAAGCAGGATATTTTCATAAGACAATTGAAAAGCAGGTAAAGAAGACTTCATTGATGGACAAGACCAAAACATTTATGGAATCGGTAAACACACCTAATTATATGTCGCCATCATCGGAAAGTTATTGGAGTATGTAAATTAGGGGTTGACTTTTGATTAAAGAGATGGTATACTGTATAAACAATAACAAATTAACTTGCTGGAGGGCACTATGTTAAACACAGATCTTAAATTTACAACCGCAGGCACTATGGATTTATGGGAGAAGCAGATGGATTACCATACCACTTATGGCAAGGGTCTTGGATTTGAAACTGTATGGTCTATCTATGACGAAGATGGCTACGGTGAAATCAAATTTGGCAATCCACACCCATTTGGAGCCAATGCTGTCATTAGACATAAATGCGATGTCTTTGGACCGTATGATGTCACAGTTCCGATCAAAGGTAAGAACTGGGGTGATGTTTGGTTAGCCGCAGACAAGGCTATCAAAGAGTCAGGCGACTTGCATCACATCTTTATCGAAGGTTTTGATCTAAACGAAGCAGGTGAATTAGAAATGTTTACGGGGTCATAATGGTAGAGATTTGGATTTTTATCACTTATTGTTTAGGAACGGCTATGGGCGTCTATTTTGGATTTCAAATAGCGAACAAACAAGTCGTTGGCCGAACTATTGATAATTTAATCAAGAATGGATATCTTCGTTCTAGGCGATTGCCAAACGGTGAAGAAGAAATTCTTAAACATGGAGAAGAATAGATGAAATGGATGTTAATATCAATGATATTAAATAGCCCAATCACCTACTCAGATCAAACGGTATGCGAACAGGCATTGGCTCAAGTAAAGACACAAGACGAAACAGCCATGTGTATTCCGGCAGGCCAGTCTGAAGAGGAAAAAATGGTGCTAAATTTCTTTAATTTAATTGAAAAACTCAAAGCAAATTAGGGGTTGACTTGTAAGGCAATTGGCCTTATACTGTATATATTAATTAGGCAAACAGAGGGAAAATAAAATATGAACAATCTAGTCACAAAGGCAAGCGAACTTATCTACCAAATGGATAACGATCAACTCAATCAAACCATTGAGGCAATCAAACTCAAACGAACACATCTTACCAAGCAGGCGGCACGATCAATGATGGTCGGTGACATCGTAGGCTTCACAGGTAAGTATGGTAAACAGGTTTCAGGCAAAGTCAAAAAGATTGCTCAAAAATATGTCACAGTTGATTGTGGTATTGATGGCAATTGGAGAGTACCTGCAAACCACCTAACCAAGTTAGGTATTGGTGAAGACGTCTAACATGGGACCTTATTCAGAAGAAAAACAAATTCATCGAGCAGAAAGTATCAAAACTCTGCTCGATAACAATCCCCAGATGGATGACTATATGAAATCTATTTGGTTAAAACACGCCAAGAATATTGCAATCAATGAAGATGAATATAATGCAAGAGTCAAAGCAATCTTTTCTAATATGAAACGAAATCTAATATCATGCTAGTTCATGGTCAAAAGGTAAGGATAAAAGTCGAGAACGGTATGTATCCTTATCGAGATAGGTATGCCCCTGGAGTCAGTTCAGTATCAAACGAGTTCAACTTCTATGAAGGTGAAGTTCGATACGAAAAATGGTTCAAACCTAATGAAGTGGGCTTAACAACTGGACAACCTCATTTTCCAATGCGGGTTATCCAATTAGAAAGGATTGTTGAAGTAGATGGGGTGGAAAGATCCAAATCGTCAAAACAATCGCTTCAAACCGGAGGTCATAGTGAAGTCATTCGACGAACTGTTAAAGGTTCGAAAGGATCATTATACCAAGTTGAAGTCGGAGGGAATGGGAGATCATCCTGCTCTTGTCCAGGCTATCAATTTCGTAGCCATTGCAGGCACATCACAGAACTCCTCGAAGCGATCGCGGCGTAAACCAAAAAATTAAATTAGGGGTTGACAAACTCTACTTCTGACCTTATACTATAAGAACAATAAGGCACAAAGGAGAGGCAGATGGCATATTATACCTATACCAAAGATCCAATCGGATCGTTCGTTGAAAAAGACGCTGGTAATACTTTTGAATATAGTCTTAATGACGATGATCCTTTATACTTTTTTATGGACTACCCACACAAGGTTTGGGTAGGTGGCGGAGGTGTGGCTGGCATGACTGGTTGGCGATATGCCAATGTCCGTAAGACTGTGGCTGTGATCGTTGTAGACGAGGACGAGAAAGGACTGCCTGTGGTAGAGAAGTGGTACATCAAACGTCATCGCAAATACGGATTTGGAAAGGCGGCGTTTCCTTTTTGATACTTGTCGTTTTACATCTCTTAATAATATTCATGATTCCTATCGGAATGATGCTGGTGTGGAACAATGAAACTCCACCAAATAGAAAGAGATAATTGACCCAAAATCGTGTAAGACAAACTCCATCAATTAAAGAACAGATGACTTGGAAAGGACCCGGGTGTGTTGGCCTTTCGTGGATTGGTAAAGGAAAACAACGATCAACAGTATGGAGTGATGGTGTAAGCCGCCCATGGCCACTGTTATATAGGTTCTTACCTACTTCATGGGTCTCTTGGAATAGCAAAGGGTGCCTTCTTAAAGTATTAGACAAAGGAAAATATTAATGAGCAAAGATACAACTTCTGAAGAAGATCAAAAATTAATGGAAGAGTGGCTAAAGAAAAATGAAGTCACTGTCTGTCCACCATGTCAACGAAGTGATCCAGATGAGATCAATTTTTATACATGGGGACGCAGACCTAAGAAAAAAGCACCTCCAAAAAAAGCCTCACCAAAATAGGTTGACATTTGATACATTAGGCCTTATACTATAAGAACAATAAGGCAAACGACTAGGAGGCAAATATGTTCAAAGCTATTCTTTTTATAGCAATCGGAGCCGTAGGTGCATATCTTTATATGAACCCAGGTGACGTAGACGGTGCAACTGAGATGCTCAAACAAGGCATCAACAAAGGTGCAACCGTGGTTCAAGAACTGACAGAACAGTAAAGGCAAGAGCATGGATATCATCTTTGACATCGATGGCACTTTAATGGACATCGAGCATAGAAAAAAGTTCGTTGAACAGAAGCCAAAAGATTGGAATTCGTTCCGTGATTTAACTTCTGAAGACACTCCGAACTTAGATGTCTTTGCGGTGGCCATTGCATTGCAAAAAGCCGGCAACAGAATTTTGGTTGCCTCAGGAAGAAACAAATCACAAAGAGCAATCACTCTCAAACAATTGATGGGTCAAGGTTTAGTATTCCAAGAGCTTTATCTTAGAAGCGACAACGACTATAGACCTGACTACGAGCTTAAGAGTGGAATGCTTGATAAGATGCTTGAAGCAGGCTACAACCCCACATTGGTATTTGATGACAGATCAAGTGTCGTTGATATGTGGAGAAGTAGAGGTTTGAGAGCAGTTCAAGTCGCACCAGGAGATTTCTAATGAGTATGAAACCCGAATGGTCTATGAATTATTCATGGACTCAACCATATCAAATTAATCAACCATTGACGTTCCGTTGTGTGTCTTTACAAACCATTGCGGTTTTAGAGGCTGTTGATAACATTATTGAGTCCATGACTTCTTATCCTGATGCAGAACGGATCATAAATAAAATCATAGGAGATATGAAATGATCAAACCAGAAGATATTACCCCAGGTAAGTCATATGCCTGTAAATTTAAGGCAGAGATGATGCTTGATATTTACGGCCGTCCGCCAGGACTATCTGATACTCCGTTGAAGGGTCCAGGTTGGTACGAAGGATTTGGTCTTATTCAAACTAGAGATACCAATACCAAATTGTTTGAAATTATCGATCAAGAATCCAATAAGAAAATGGTTGTTCCTTGGGATCAATGTTGGGATATTGATGAAGCGGAATTGGTAGAATAAGAACTTGACTTTCTGATGTTTAGACTATACTGTATAGGCTACATTAAACAAACAGAAAGGCATATATGTCATTAGGACCAAGTCCAACACAGGAACAATTAGATAAACAAGAATACCTAAATAAAAAATTGAAAGAGTTCTTAGACAAGGGCGGAAAGATTGAAAAGATACCCGAAGGCATGACCGGAGAGATGTATCGAGAATCAAAAGGCATCAAAGTCAAAAAGAACAAAAAGAAACCTAGGAAAGTAATCTAAGGAGAGAGCATGGTAAAATTATTCGTTTTTGAAACCGATAAGGAACTGATTGAAGTTAATGCTATGGACTTCAAAGATGCTTGTCTAACATTAGAAGAACAAGAACCTTCTATTAAGGTTAAAGATATTATATCCATAATGGAATACACCTGTCCTCAAATAGGTGATACTATCCATTAAAAGAATAAGGAAGTGTGCCTGAGCGGTCGAAAGGAGCGGTTTACTAAACCGTCGTAGGGGTGACTCTACCGTGGGTTCGAATCCTACCACTTCCGCCAATTAAGTGTGGGCCTTTAGCTCAGCGGTAAGAGCAGTGGACTCATAATCCATTGGTCGAGAGTTCAAATCTCTCAGGGCCCACCATTTTATTTCAAAAAGATGCACATTAGAGGTTGACTTCTAATCTGTTTGACCTTATACTGTATATATTAATTAGGCAAACAGGAAGGCACAACGACATGGCATATATCAAAACAGAAGAAGTAGCACAGATTCGCAAAGAACTCAAAGAAGCATTTCCGCAGTTGAAGTTCGGCGTTCGTAAACATCACCATTCATCAGTAGGCGTGACAATCAAAGCAGGTACCGTTGACTTCAGCGATATCCTAGATGACAACGGCTATTCACAAGTCAATCAATATTGGCTGACAGAAGATCGTGTAGGTAAGCACGTCAAACTCTTTGAAAAGATCATTGACATTATCAAGACAGCACCTGCGAAAGTGCCAGGCGGTCGTGCATGGTTTGATGATAGTGATTCAATGACAGATTACTTTCATACCGCGTTCTACTTCAGCATCAATGTTGGTGCTTGGAACAAACCCTATGTCTGTTCTAAGGCCGCTAAGAAGGCGCCTAAGAAGGTCGTACGAAGCATCAAACTTCCTGAGAATGCAACGATAAGCGATGCAAGTGAACAAGTGGCTCGCATGACAGCAGAAGAACAAGACAAGTTCGTAGATGATATTGTAAGTCGCTACCCTAACTTGGCAGACACATTAATGACCAAACTAGGCTTTGGGCTATTAGAACAAGAAGGAGAATAACAATGGCAACCTTTGCAGACCTAAAATTCGAACCACATAAAGTATCACCTGGTGGAGTTCAAGCTCTGCTTAGAATTGGTAAATTTGAACTATCAGTGGTTGATCTAAAAGGCAATGGCCCCAAGTATGAAGTGGCTGTCTTTGTAAGAAATCACTTCGTGCAACTACCTGGCATTCATCCTAACTACGGCGAGGAAGGTAGTGACGATGTTATCCATTATCAAAACGCAGATGAGATCACAGAGATTATGAACAAACTCAATCAAATTAACCTAGATTTTGTTGAGATCTTTGGCCAAGCTGAAATGGACTTTCGGTAAAATATTGCATTGACTTTCGCAGAGAAATATCATATACTGTAAAGATAATAAACAATAACAAAGAGGGCATATATGGAAACAAGGGCAAAAATAGACTTTTTTTACGACAAGAACGAAGACTGGGAAAGCACATACAATAACCAGAACTTCTTTGAATACAATCTACACAGAATGAGATATCTGGTTGTAGACACAGAACTAAAGAACAATCCGTTTGAAGGTTGTGTGGATCTAGAAACACTTGAGATCAAAGACCAACTGGCCTTTGAAAGACTCAAACACTACTCACTCAAAGACCTATTAGATTTAGGCTATCTCAACGAGTGGGATTGGATAGGTGACGACTTCGAACATATGTGGCAGTATCTGGCTTTCATTGCAGATCACGACAAGACATTTATGTATAACACAAGGATCATGGGTGAAGATGAATACATGGACATCTATGGTTATAACATTCCTGAAAAGTATCAGCAAGGTGAACTTAGAGAGGCTTACCTAGCAGGACAATCAGATGCAGAAAAAGGATTGAGTTAATTAGAGGTTGACTTTATCCTAAACGATGCTATACTGTAAAGACAATAAGGGCTAACACAAAACAAAGGAGGGCAATATGCCAAATTGGTGTAATAATACAATCACAATCACAGGTTCAACAAAAACAATCAAAACTCTATGGGACACGGCCAAAGAGGAAAATGGTCTATTAGAGGCTATGGTTCCGATGCCAAAAGAGCTGAACGATACCACATCACCCACACCCGAAGACAAGTCACAACCTATGGTTGACGGTGTTGACAACTGGTATGATTGGCACGTCAAATATTGGGGAACCAAATGGGACATTGACACAGAAGGATTAGAATACAAAGACAATGGTGATGGTACGAGTTCTATCACAGGTTATGCAGACAGCGCCTGGAGCCCACCCATTGAAGCCTTTAGCACATTCTGTGATGACATGGACGGTGTCTTTGCTGAAATCATGTATTTTGAAGGTGGCATGGGCTACACCGGATGTTGGAGTTCAGAAGGTGCAGATGACTACTATGAATATGGTGACTGTGAAAACGCAGATGCAGTTGAAGACACAATCCCCAGCTATCTTGATGAGGAATTCAACATTTCAGAGTCAATGAGAGAATGGGAAAGCGAACAAGAAACAGAAGCAGAAACCAAGGTACGAGAACTTGTGGTTGAAAAAAAGGCTGTGAACTGTGAATCCAAAGAGACTGTATGACAGTAGGATATGGATTTGGCTTGTTGGCCCTAGGCTTGTTGGTCATACTTGTAGGCGGACTAGCAGTTTGGTATTGTATTAACAACTATCTTGAAGACGAGGAATAGCACAATGACAGCACCAGTATTTGAAAAAGGTTATCCATCATATGAGGCTGTGAACGGAGTCGACATCTGGGAACAGGTTATAGAGCAGATTAAATCAGACATAGAGCAAGGTGACGTGACAGCCGTCTATGAAATGCTTCAACGAGTGCCCAAAGATGTTCTTATTGCATATCTACCCGAAGCAGGGCTTGATAAATAATAGCAAGGAGAACACTATGTCAAAACTCAGTCAATTAGAACCAAGTCTTGCTATTCGTGTAGACAAGAGAATCAGCAAAGAACCTGCTCGTCTAAGTCACATCTGGAAAGAAAAGATGGCTATTAGAAACAAGGTAGCAACAGGACGTCTAGATCCAGGAGTAGGATATACTGTCAAATGGGACAACCCCGACCTACCCAAAGGTGAAGATGTCACTGTTCGCACATTCAAAACCATGGACGAAGCAGTGGCCTATGGAGTTCATATTGCCAAAACTGTGGACCTAAGACGTGAAGCAGATCATGCCAACAGCCTAGCAATCCGCACAGGATACAACCCCATACCTGAGCCTAGTTCAGTGGTACCTGTGGCAATTGAAACGCCCTTTGGACTTAGAGAACTCACAGAAGTTGATGTATGGCCAGAACGCTATAGCACAGACGCATTCAACAAGGACAAAAAGATTACCCCAGATTTAGACAAAGTCAGAGGATTATAACCCATCGAACTAGCAAGCCATTCAGAGCCAGAGGTCGGAAAGCAAATTTTCGACAGGCTGTATAACGCAGAGCCACGAAGTGGTAGCGGTCGCGATTTTTGTTCCGAGAGCAGGCTCTCTACACCAAAAGTCGCCAGACCCATCTATGCCCCACCATCCACCCACATTATTACACTCGGTGCCCCAAGGAGGACCTACCATGCGTGACGACAACGATCCTATTCGCTATACCATAGACGAGGATACCATCAAACTCTTAGAAGCAGTCTTAAACAACAGTGAAACACTGGCCGACTGTCAGTGGGACGCCGATTCAGCGGACGATATACGACTCCTCAATCGTGAGCTGGGAGAACGCTTTGGTATAGAGTATACCAACCTCGAAATAGAAGAAAGCGAAGATGGTGACGGAAACCTTACCCTTACCATTAAGGAGCAAAGAGAAGCGGATGACCGTGGACACTTTCGCCCCAAGCTGATTGTTGACAATGACACAGATGGTTTCGGTGACAACGACAACTAACTCATATCACAACGACTCAGACTTTTTCACACTATATAGAGTTGACGATGCACATGATGACTGTCTTCATTGGCTTGACTGTATCAACTCTAGTGCCAATACTCCTAGCACACACCAGGAAAAATAGCTCTTACCCAAACTTTCTATATAGTATAGATCACATAGTAGAGTCGACCATTGCATAGTCAAAGAGTCAAACTAGCGTCTGACTCTTGATTTAGCGTCTAAATAGTGCTATAGAAAGCATAGGCCCCGCTGTAAGGGTCTTGGTAAACACAATGAAACAGACTAGATTCACACTATACACGAGTGACACAGACACGCTCTACATATGGGACACCATGTTGGACTATGCTATAGGGCGTATAGTGGACAGAGACCGTGCTGAGACTATAGTAGAGGCTCTTAATCTGCATGGCAGTGGTATGACTGTTCATTAACCTTCAAAGTATTCAAACTATGCCTGTCGCCACCCCTGTCAATCAAATTATTCTACCCTAGCAAAAATCAAATTACCGTTGTAAATCGAGCCAAAACCGTGGGGCCATGGTGGGGATGGTGGCCTCGGGTAGAAGTTGGAATGCCTCGTCCTGGACCATTTAAACCATATTAAACAATGGCCCCTTCGGGGCCTCACTGTGACTCTACTATACTATATGGACCTTGACCTCTCTCTACTATAGCTATAAGGCTCACTACACTATACGCATCAATAGGCCTCACTACTATACTATAAGGGTCACTACTGAACAGTTCACTAGGTTGATCACTAGGGTTGCTCACTACTATACTATATAGAGTATCTTCTTCTTTGTGTGATGGGTTGATGGCTTCGAGGTCATCGGTGGTGATCAGAGGAGAAAGGTGGTGGTCAAAGCCAGATCTGGTGTCTAATGGTGTCGACCTGACTTTCT
>Ga0255753_1004156_pt1 | contig 14525 bp, 15 predicted proteins | sample 041ome_10_FD_179953 | JGI IMG/M metagenome (GOLD analysis project Ga0255753, IMG submission 179953) | Coastal salt marsh microbial communities from the Groves Creek Marsh, Skidaway Island, Georgia - 041412US metaG (version 2) | ecosystem: Environmental > Aquatic > Marine > Intertidal zone > Salt...
TTTGGGGCTTTTGGCATAGCGATAGCAGAGTCCGCCGGTACGGAGTTCGCAGTCATGGCCGTCTCGGGTTTTGTCATGGCTTGTGGGGGTCTTGCCGCAATTTATGACACCCTTGTGGAACTCGAAGAAGAGCTTGGTGTAAAGCTTGCAATCCTTGCCGTACGGGTGGTGATATTTTTCGGAGGCTTTGGCCTCATTTCTGAGTTGTCAGGGGGAAACGCCTATCTTACTGCTGCGATGACTGTAGTTATATTGACGGCCGTATTCCTGTACAGTGCTAAAGACAGTGAACCACCCCGGGGTTTTGCGGAGGCTGATTGGTTTTAATCATGCAACTGTTAAGCATTCCTGCTGACTACGTTCGTGTAGTGCCTCAAACTCTGCCGGTGGAATATGACCGATGGGTTCAAGCAGACGTGTTTGGTTAAACCAATGCACCCAATTAAGAGTCTCCCACTCCAGCGCCTCGACTGTTTTCCAGGGACCTTTCTTGCGAACCAGCTCCGTTTTGTAAAGGCCGTTGATCGTCTCAGCCAGTGCATTGTCGTAACTGTCGCCGGTGCTGCCCACCGAGGGCTCGACTCCCGCCTGCATGAGCCTCTCGCTGTAGCGGATGGAGACGTATTGGGCGCCCCTGTCGCTGTGATGGATCAGTCCGCTCTTCTCGGGCTGCCTTGCATAAAGCGCCTGCTCCAGGGCATCAAGAACAAAGTCCGTCTTCATGTTGCGGCTCACCCGCCAGCCCACGATAAACCGAGAGTAGACATCGACGATAAAGGCCACATACGCAAAGCCTTGCCAAGTCGAGACAAAGGTGAAGTCAGCCACCCAAAGTTGGTTGGGACGCTGAGCCGTGAAGTTGCGGTTGACCCGATCCAGAGGGTTAGCCGCTGCAGGATCAGACCAGGTGGTCCTTACTCCTCGTCCTCGCACTTCGCCCTTGAGTCCAAGGTCTCGCATCAGGCGCTCCACTGTGCAACGGGCCACAGCGACACCCTGCCGATGCATTGCTCGCCAGACCTTCTTGGCCCCATAAACTTCACGGTTGGCTCGCCAAAGGCGGTCAATCTCAAGCTTGAGCACTTCATCTTGCTTGGCTCTGTCGGATCGAAGCTCAGGCCTGCGAAGCCTTTCCGCATGACGCCGATAAGCAGACGGGGCGACTTGCAGAACCCTGCAAGTCGGCTCAACCCCAAAACGGCTTCGGTGCTCATCGATGAAGGCCCACGCTACTTTAAACGGCGGTCGAGCTCCGCCTGGGCGAAAAAAGCGCTCGCGAGCTTCAATATCTCATTGGCTCGTTTGAGCTCTCGAACCTCACGTTCGAGCTCCTTGACCCGAGGAGCACTGGCTGCATCGTCGGCATCGGCCTTACCTTCGGCTTTGGCAATTCAGTTCTTAAGAGTCTGGGCTGTGTAGCCAATCTTCTGGGCCACCGACTCAATGGCTGCCCACTGAGACTCATGATGTTCACGCTGCTCGTAAACCATGCGAATCGCTCGCTCTCGCAGCCCCGGGGGATACTTCGTTCGTCTGTTCATGGCTCCATCTTCTCAAAGGTAGGAGCCTCCGCAAAACCCGGGGTGGTTCACTCGCCAGGCCGCTCTACTTTTATAACCCGGGCACCAAGATCGGCAAGCTGTCGAGAGGCAAAAGGCGCCGCAATGGCGTGTTCAAGTGAGACAACGGTGATACCGGATAGAGGGAGTATCTGCGGGGGCGCTGCCACAATAAATCTCCAAAGGGGTTTGTGAAGATTCCCCGAGCGTAACGCTGAAAAAGCTCATACGTTTAAGTTTCTACCCCGTTGCTGAAAAGCTTGGCTTTTCTGGGGCTAATTTTGTCTAACGAAGTTCTTCCTCGGCCTTTAACTGGTAACAAGTATCAGTTCATTTTCTATTTCTCCAATCCCTTCTACAGCCACCCTGACCTTGTCGCCAGCACGCAGAAATTTGGGGGGTTGGAAGCCAATTCCGACGCCCACTGGCGTGCCTGTCGCGATAATGTCTCCGGGTAGAAGAGTTATACCAGCCGACAGCGTGGAGATAAGGGTCGGAATGTCAAAGATGAGCTCGCTAGTTCTTGAGTCCTGACGTAACTCTCCATTCACCCAGCAACGAATAGACAAGTTTTGTCCATCAATACTTTCTTTTGTGACTGCAGCTGGACCCATAGGACAGAAGTCATCGAAGCTCTTGCCCATATGCCATTGTTTATGACGATGCTGCCAATCCCTGGCTGTAATGTCATTAACTATTGTGTAGCCCCACACGGCGTCCATAGCATCCTCGACTCGAAGGTTTTTACAAGTTTTTCCTATGATTACGGCTAACTCTGCTTCATAGTCAATTGACTGGGAGACCTCAGGATTCGGAAGGCGAACTTTGTCAAAGGGCCCCACAACCGTCTCAGGAACTTTGGAGAAAATGATGGGGTCGCTTGGTAGGTCATTGCTCCCGGTTGACTTACCTGCATCGAATCCGCTTTGAGTGAATTCTTGCGCATGCGGCTTGTAGTTAAGTCCAACACAAAAAATATTTCGTCGAGGATGTGGAATTGGAGCAAGAAGCTCAACCTTATCTGCGGGAATTTCTTCTATGAATGGCGGTGTTTTACCCCCTCGGGCGTGTATATCGATTAACGCTAAAACGCCTTCTTGAAAGGTTTGAATTGGGAGGTCAAATACTTTGATTAACGCTTGGTCCAAAACACCCAATTGAGCTTGATTAGGGTTGCCTTTAACGCTAAAGCAAACTACTTTCATTGCACGCGCTCCTTACTTGAATTTTTATGAACTCTTATGAATCCTCGTGTAATTTCTATTAGCTTTTGTTTCAAAAGAGCCCACACTTGTTTAACTTGTTAAACTCTTAACTGACAGTTTATTTAGATAAAGCAGTGGAATCGTTAGATTATGACAGACCCCAAAATCAATAAGATCTTTCAAGAGCGTTTACCCCGAATCTATGCAGCAGGCGCTGATTTCAATGATGTGAGCGAAGTACAGAGAACGGTAGAATCGTTAGACGATTGGGCTTGTGTATGGGGAAAGATAGGGCAGCGTTACTTACAACAGGCAGAAAAACATGTCTCGCGAAATGAGTCTGTAAGTGCAGGTGAAGCGTACTCACGAGCAGCGCTTTATTTTCACTTTGGTCAGTTTGCCTATTTTAAAGAATTAGCCGTCAAGCAGCGATTGCAAGCACTTGAAAATCAATCGTATGAAAAAGCACTCCCTCTTTTAGACTGTAATGCATCTTTATTGCATATCCCACATAAAGAGTTTGTTATTCCTGCAATTTTAAAGTGCCCGACCTTAGATAAGCCCAATCCTTGTGTGATTCTCATTCCAGGGGCAGACTCAACAAAAGAAGAGTTTCAAACATTAGAGAGGGTCTTTCATAAACGAGGGTTTGCAACTTGTAGTATTGATGGCCCAGGCCAGGGTCTTACATGGCAAGCTTCAAAGCTTTGTTTTGATTATGAGCACTCTGTTTCTAGCGTCTTAGATGTTATAACGAAGCTCCCTTTTATTGACAAGTCTAGGATTGCGCTTTGGGGTAGGAGTTACGGCGCCTATGCCTGCCTACGAGCTTCGGTTGATTCGAGGCTGTCAGCTGCAGTCGCGATTGGGGGTTTTTTTGATTTACAGGATATTTGGCCGAGAATGCCTGAGTCCACCCAAGAGTCGCTTCTGTATGCTATGGGGTTCAGCTCGAATGACCCGTCAGTTCAAAGTGAACTGAGTCGATATACGCTCGATAATCATCTCCAGAACGTAAGGTGCCCTGTCTTAGTTGTTCATAGCGGCGGTGATGAGGTTTGTCCGGTTGAAGAAAGTATGAGAGCTATTGCTTGCCTTAAAAACAAAGAGTCTAGGCTCAAGGTGTTTGATGAGGGTAACCATGTCTGTGACAACATTCCGCACATTGTGAGGCCTTATATGGCAGATTGGCTTATGTCCACTGTTAATTTTGGTTAGGAAAATCCTACTTTTTTTCGTATTTCGTTTGTAGTTGGAGATATCAGCAAACCAAGTAAATCGAGTGCTTGCGCCTGATTTTTCGAGCGCTTACTAATTCCAGCAGAATAGATGGTCGATAAGTCCAGTCCTACTGGAAGCGGAGCCACCCAGTCAACTCCAGGCGTATTTAAAATCTCGGTAATTTGAGTACATCCCAGGGCGGATTGCTCTCTATTCTTTGCCATAGCTGCCATTGCAGTCTGCCCATTAGGGAAGATACGAAGAGATTGCTCTACATTGGAAAGAACGCCGAGCTTGGCGAGAACGTTTTGGAAATGGATTCCAGCGGTTGCCTTTTTAACGTCAGCAGTGTAGATGGCTTCAGAGTTTAAAAGGGCGTTACGTACAGCGTCTGTTGAATCAAGTGTTGGTGCGATGTGACCAAGTGGAACAGCAAAGCCGGTTACAACCTCCCCTAAATCGCAACACGTTTCTGGAATCAGCAAATCAAGAGAGGCAAGCTCTTGGATGAGCTTCTTACTCAGAATAACAACATCAACGTACTCTCCAGCCACCACACGGTCAAACATGCCCCCAACTGCACCGAACTCGCCTTCAATTTCACATGACGAAGACGCTCTTAAGCTCTCTCTAACGGCATTAATAAGACCGTTTGCAGCGCCACCACTTAACATTTTTAAAATGGTCATTAATTTGACTTCCTTTTTGGGGTTGGATGACGGTCATTCATTCTAGCTATTTATAGCGGCACTAAAAATGGCGTCGCGAGTCAATGGCAAATCTTTTACATGGGTTCCTATTGACCTAAAAATCGCATTGCCGATTGCGGCTACGGTTGGGCCTTGTGCTGCCTCTGCGCAACCCATTGGTGGAAGTTCAGGCCTCGGGATAAGTTTCACGCTTATTCGTGGTATTTCACTAAATTTAGCAATCGGATAGTCAAGCCATGAATCAACTGCAACTTGGCAGCCTTCGAACTTTACAGCCTCAAGAGTTCCCCAGCTCATAGCCTGAATGATACCGCCCTCAGTTTGATTGATAACGGCATCTGGGTTTATGACCTCTCCCGCATCCAATACCGAGATAATCTCCGAAATTTTCATTTCTTCAGAAAAGTCGATCCTAACAATTACGGCACAGTAAGCCGCTATGTTCTTGTACTTTGCAAAACCAAGCCCCCAACTTGAATTGGGTGTTTCGCTGAAAAACCCTGATGATTCCGAAAGCTGTTTTGTATGCTCAAGTACCGCCCTTGCCCTTTCGTCAGTAAGGTGCTGAAGCCTATATTCAAATGGGTTTTGGCCCGCTCGAGCAGCAAGTAAATCCATAAGGGTCTCAATGGCGTAGACATTGCCAAACGCTCCAAGACTTCTCATGGAAGAGGTTCGGTAAGGCAGGTCATGGATTATTCTTTTCCGAACCCGCAGGTTTAATATGTCATACAGCGGCACGGCATTTCGATCTGCCCCACCCCCACTCTCAAGTGGAATATCATTCGAGCGGCTAGGAAGAAACGCTTTTTTTAAGAAGGCCGCCGTCCTGAGGTTAGGTGATCCATTACGACCTGGACGATTGCCGTGGGATGCACTATTCACAAGAACGTCAAGCCCAAGAATAGAGCCATCATTACTCAAGGTAGCCGATAATTGAGTAACCATAGCCGGCCCCAGAGGTGAATTTTTAAACTCATCGGCCCTACTCCACACAACCTTAATTGGTGTGCCTTCAAAACACTTTGCAAGCAAACTTGCATCCATTGCAGCGTCGTCCGCTCCGTTATGTCCGTAACAGCCTGCGCCGGGCTTATGTTGGACAATGACTCTTTCGTTAGGCAGGCCGAGCACTTGTGCAATTGCATCTCTAAGGGGGTAAGGCCCCTGAGCATGTGACCAAACCCTTAATAACTGATTTTGGAACAACGCCACTGCTGCTGAGGGGCCGATCGAGCCGTGACAAAGAAAGGGTTTTGAAATTTCATGAGTGACTTTAGTCCCCGCCGTGTCATGAACAGCGCCTCTCTCGAAGACCTCTGTGATTGACTCCTTTGAATTTCTAATAAATGTTAAAGGGTTACGATCTTCTTTGAATTCTGGAACATCCCATACCGCCTCGCGTGCAGCCCAGGTTAGGGCCAGGTCAAGATAATGGAATGAGGCGGAGATAACTCCTACAACATCACCGTCACGCACGACTTCCTTAACACCCTTTCGCTTACTCAGCGCCTCAATATCCAAGGATCTCAACTTTGCACCATAGCAAGGCGGATGAAGAATTCGCCCATACATCATGCCGTCCATCTGCATGTCATGAACGAACGAACTTGTCCCTATTCGGCCGGGAAGATCAAGGCGAGGAGTAGAATTTCCGGCTACCTTACGATCTTGCGGTGATTTAGGGTTTGCGTAACTTAGAATAGGGCTTGTCCAATCAACGTAGGAGATGACCGAACTAATCTCCGCAGATTTTCCAGTATGAGAATTAAAGATTCGTGCATCCTTAATAGTCACTTGGGCTCTGGGGCATTGCATTATCTTGGCCGCTTCCTTGAGTAATAGATTGCGCGCTGCAGATGCGGCAAGCCTGAGAGCCATTCCGCCTTGAGATATAGATAGGCTTCCCGAGGTAAATCCCTCGTTTGGCGATTCGTCAGTCTTTGTTTCCGTGACGATTACTTTGTCTAGGGGGAAATCGAGCTCTTCAGCTGTGATTTGCCCCAATCCGGTAAGGTTGCCTTGACCAAGCTCAACTCGACCTGTAAGAACAAGGACCTCTCCCTTCCCTGTGAACTTAAGCCAATCGCTTACTTTTGGAAATAAATCTAAGATAGGAGGTGCTTTCATAGATCTGGTTCCTTGCTAGCAAGTAGATCTTGAACCACTTTTAATATCCGCAGGTGCGCTCCACAGCGACACAGGTGCCCGTCGAGCTCTAAAAGAACTCGATCTTTACTTGGTAATGGCCTTTCTCTAAGTAGTGATTCAATGCGAATGGCTATCCCTGAAATGCAGTATCCACATTGCGCGGCCTGTTCTCTGACAAGGGCCTTGAAAATGGGATGCCCTTCGTTCTCCGATAACAACGACTCTGCTGTTTCAACCTTTTTCCCAACAAGTTCAGAAACCGGAACATCGCATGACGTCACGGCTTTGTTATCCACAAGAATTGCGCATGCCCCGCAACTTCCCGAGCCACAGCCATAACGGGTTTGCATAAGCTTGAGATGGTCCCGGATGAAAAACAGTGCAGGCATATCGGCTACATCGGGATCGACGGGGACTGAAATGCTGTTGACTAGGATTGTTGTGGTAGAGATGTTGAGCTCCAATCTGTTAAGGCATGGCAAAAGCCAAAGCGAAGTACACGATTTCTGGAAAAGTCATTTGACGCAACTAGGGATCTCGATAATACAAAAAGAAATTTTTTTATGCCCAAATTAAACGGTAGTTAAATTAAATCGCAAAAAATTATGAAAAATGTTGGAGGAGACTGAAAATGCTTAAAAAAATGTTCGAAAGACCTGTGGCGCTAAAGTCCAGAGCAAGCAAGATTTTTAGGGCGGTAAGTTTTGTCCCGCTATTTGTCTTTGGGTCTTTTTCAAGCCTTCAAGCAGAGACGACGCTTTCAACCCTTACGGCCCTGCCAACTAAACATGCCCTCGCTCAGAGTTACATTAAGCATTTCATAGAGCCTTTAAATGCTCAGGGCAAAGGAATTGTAAAGATCAATCTTCTGGGTGGGCCGGAGGTCACGCCTGCACAGAGAGCGCCTCAGGCCATGCAACGCGGGGTGGTGGATATTCTGTGGATTCCAGCTGCGTACGTTGCTGGCATCGTTCCAGAGGCTCAAGCCATGATGCTTCAAACTGTTGGCATCGAACAGCTTCGGTCGGGGTCGGGGTTCAGCACATTTGAAAAGGTTTTTTCGGAACGGCTCCAGTCAAAGCTTCTCGCCTGGGCAGAGACGGGCCCTGGCTCAGGTTATTACCTTTACACGAAGCCTGAGCCAAAAATGAAGGATGGTGTGGTCGATTTGACAGGGTTGACCATGAGAACTACTGGTGCTTACCGCCCAATTCAGGAGGCCTTAAATGCGACAACTGTTGCAATACCCTCTGGTGATGTACCTACAGGTTTGGAGCGGGGTGTTGTACACGGTTTTGGCTGGCCAACAGTGGGCTTAGGCTCAATTGGGCTCGCGGAGTTGATTAAGTACAGAGTGGAGCCTAAGTTCTACAATCTCGCGAATGTCGTTCTTATCTCCAATGAGAAGTGGTCCTCGCTTCCTGCTGAGGCACGCAAGATTATTGAAAAGGTGGCTAAGGAGTATGAATTGGCATCTGTCCAGTACATGATTGATCAGAATAAGGCAGATATAGATGTCGCGAACAAAGCGGGTGTTAAGCCTTTGGTGATGTCGGGTGAGGACGGGAAAAAATATCTCAGGATCGCGGAAGACGCGATGTGGGAGGTCGTCGCAAAGAAAGTTGATTCTGCTGAGGCCCGTCGTCTGAGGGACGTCATTTCAAGGTAGAAGTTTTCTGCTGACGAGAGCCTTTTCTGTGCGGCTATTTCATGATTTGTTCGCCTGGTGGGGAAGGGCTCAAGCCTTCCTCATCAACGCGTTTCTTGTTCTTGCCGGCGTACTCGTTTTGGCAGCAATATTTCTTATCATTATTGATGTCTGCATAAGAGCACTCGGATTTAAGCCACCAGGCTACACAGTAGCTGTCGTTGAGTATGTTCTTCTCTATTTTGTCTTGTTATCAGCACCTTACCTTGTCCGTACGAAGGGGCACGTTCTGACTGATATTCTTATTCAAAGATTACAAGGCCGTTCTCGTAACTTCGTAGAGAAGTTTGTTTATATCATCTGTATTTCTATTTCCCTTACCTTCGCCTTTGTCGGGGGCGCTATTTGTGTCGATAGCTTCCAAATGGGATACACGGACGAGCGGTCTATCGACGTTCCCTATTGGTTAATGTATGCGCTTTTCCCTCCAAGCTTTCTTCTTATTGCGTTTGAATTCTTGCGCTATTTGGTAGGAATCGATTCAATGTATTCCAAGCGCGACAAGTCGGAAGTTGTCTGATATGGAGTGGTACTTTGCGCTAGGTATCTTACTTCTTAGTGTGGTTGTTCTAATGATGATTGGCGTGCCGGTTGCCTTTGCTTTTATGGCGAGTAACCTGCTTGGCGCGGTCGTTTTTATAGGCGGTTCAGCCTCCATCCTACAAGTTGTTGATAATTCAACGTCACTTATTACCCGATTCCAGCTTGCCCCTGTCCCATTCTTTATTTTCATGGGCTCACTTTTTTTCCACTCAGGCCTGGCGGTTCGGGTGTTTGATGCGCTTGATCAGTTACTTGGGAGGATTCCAGGGCGCTTGTCGTATCTTACAGTTGCTGGTGGTACGGCTTTTTCAACACTAACAGGTTCGAGCATGGCAAATACAGCGATGCTCGGGTCGCTTATGGTTCCTGAGATGCAACGTCGTGGGTACCACTGGAAAATGTCACTTGGCCCCATCTTGGGTACCGGAGGTCTTGCGATGATTATTCCTCCTTCGACGCTCGGGGTACTTCTTGCTTCGTTGGCTGAAGTCGATGTCGGTAGGGTTCTTATTGCCGGTTTACTTCCCGGTCTATTGCTGGCTGTTTTCTACACGGGTCTCATAAGCTTCCAAGTCTGGCGACACCCAGATAGAGCTCCAAGTTACGAGACAGAAAAAATATCCGCAAGCCAAAAGCTTTACCTCGTTTTTGCGAATATTCTTCCAATGGGTGTTGTGGTTCTTATGGTAATTGGGCTAATAATTTTTGGCATTGCAACACCAACAGAATCAGCGGCATTTGGAGTTCTCGGAGTCATGATTCTCGCCTTGGTATTCCGCTCATTGACTTACGCTGTGATCAAGACAGCGCTTAAGTCAACTGTGGTTGTAAGTGGGATGGTGTTTTTCATTATTCTTAATTCAAGTATTTTTAGTCAGCTCCTAGCTTTCTCAGGGGCAAGTGCTGGCTTGTTGCAGTTTGCAATATCTTTTGACGTGTCGATCTATGTGATGCTTGCCTGTATTTTGTTATCGCTTTTATTTATAGGCATGTTCATGGACCCGGTTTCAATGATGCTTATAACCATCCCCATCTTTTTTCCGCTAGCCAAGGCCCTCGGGATTGACCCGGTTTGGTTTGCCTTATTTATGCTTATGGCGTTAGAAATGAGTCAGACTACGCCGCCGTTTGGGCTCTTGCTTTTCGTTATGCTTGGTGTGGCGCCGAAAGGAACAACCCTTCGACAGGTTTCAGTTGCTGCTGCGCCTTTCCTTCTTTGTGACCTTGCATTAATCATTTGTATGGTTGTATTTCCTGTCCTTGTTCTTTACCTTCCAAGCGTTATGCGCTGAGCAAGGTTCCCCGTAGGCGTTTACGCCTAGCAGGCAGTCACACCCTAATGTAAGCCGTCAACAACAATATTGGTGAAACTACTAGATGGCGACTTAATAAATACATGAGATAGTGATCAAGTGATTTCTTTCGATTGCAAATTTTCTTTTAACCGCGGCAACTCATAACGGGGATACGTTTTTGCGACAGCTTCGGTTTTTCTTTCCGTTTTTTGTCGTTGGAGCCATTTGGCAGGCCATGGCCTTATCGGGGCTGTTTCCGGAGCGTCTCTTACCTACCCTGCAAATCATAGCAACGGCTCTTTTGGGTTTGATTGAATCGGGCATCGTCTTTATTCATGCCTACCAAACCCTTGTAAGGCTCATCTTGGGGACCCTACTCGGAGCAGTCTTTGGAATTGCATTGGGTCTGCTTATGGGAACCAATAAGCGGGTGGAAGATATTTTGTCCCCCTGGGTCAGTATTTTTGCGCCAATCCCAGGGTTGGCCTATGCGCCGTTGTTCATGTTGTGGTTTGGCCTAGGTAATGTCTCAATTGTTATTTTGGTTGGTTTCGTCACCTTTTTCCCTATAGTTCTGAACACATGGGCCGGGGTGAAGGGCGTTAAAGAGCTCTGGGTAAGAGCGGCGAGATCGCTCGGAGCAGGGGAGCGCGTTATTTTTAGGAAAGTAATTTTCCCTGCCTCCCTTCCTCATACTCTTACGGGGCTTCGCCTCGGCCTTGCTCAGGGTTGGCGCATTCTTGTTGCTGCAGAGATGTTGGCTGCGGTTCCGTGGGGTCTTGGCTGGCTTATTTTTGGGGCACGAGAGTTCATGAATACGGACATTATGCTTGCCGGAATCGCTGTAATTGGACTCACCGGGCTTCTTCTCGAGCGCGTGGTGTTTAAAAAGATCGAGCAATACACTGTAGTTCGCTGGGGGATGATGACAGCATGAATCGCGCACAGGGAGCTAATTTGTATGCAGGGGCGGTTCGTGGACTTTTATCCTTAGTTGTTGGGCTCTCGATCTACCAACTGGTTTCGGAGTCTGGATCTTTTGCCAAGGCCTTGATGCCCGAGCTTTTAGTGATCTTTAGAACGTTTGCCGACATGGGGCTTGACGGGACCATGTTTGCTCATGCTGGGCATACCCTTATCCGGGTTCTCATGGGATGGGTTCTTGCCATTGTTATTGCAATACCCCTTGGGTTCTGGATGGCAAGAAACAAGTCAGTGGAAGAGTTTTTTCTTCCCCTCGTTAGTGTTTTTATGCCTATCCCCTCTTTAGCGTGGGTTCCAGTTTTTATACTTTGGTTTGGCCTGGGTGACACGACAACGATTATGGTGGTGTTTTATGCCGCATGTTTCCCAACGGTTATAAACACCTGGACGGGGGTTCGCTCGGTATCTCGTCTATGGATTCGAGCGGGACAATCCTTGGGGGCGAATTCAAGTCAGCTTTTTTGGTCTGTCATCATCCCAGGGTCTTCTCCGTTCATTATCTCGGGTGTTAGGCAATCCTTTCAAAGGGCTTGGATTGCAGTGATTGGGGCAGAAATGATTGCTGCTTCCGACTGGGGTCTTGGCTGGGTTATTTTTGACTCAAAAGAGTTCTTAAGTACCGACGTCATGCTTGCCTCAGTTTTAGTTATTGGGATTATTGGTTACCTCTTTGAAAAGTTTTTCTTGTCTAAACTCGAGAAGCACACCGTGGTTAAGTGGGGCATGCTAAAGAAGCAAACGGAAGAGTCTTGAATATGCAGCATATCGAAATTGACAACGTCTCACTAGAATACTTGACAGACTCACAGAGTGTTCTGGCACTTAAAGAGGCAAGTATAAACATTGAACAGTCTGAGTTTTGTTGTCTAATAGGACCCAGTGGGTGTGGCAAGTCCACCTTGCTAAATATTCTTGCAGGCTTTTTGACCCCTACACAAGGCGAAGTCCGAATTGCCGGTCGCGCGATTCAGGGATACGGAAGTGACCGGGGTATCGTTTTTCAGGACTTCGCGCAACTCTTTCCATGGCGAACAGCGCTTGAAAACGTTGCCTTTGGCTTGGAGATGAAAGGTGTAGATAAAGCTACTCGGGAAGAGAAAGCCAAGGATTATTTAAGTCTAGTAAAGCTCGATGGGTTCATTCATTCTTACCCCCATCATCTATCGGGTGGTATGCAGCAGCGAGTCGCAATTGCTAGGGCCCTCGCCTACGATCCTGAGGTGCTTCTCATGGATGAGCCTTTTGCGGCGTTAGATGCTATGACAAGAGAAAATATGCAGATCCAGTTGGCGGAGATCTGGGCAAAGACAAAAAAAACAATCATCTATGTGACTCATAACGTTGCGGAGGCCGTCTATCTTGCTGACAAGGTGGTAGTCATGTCTCCTCACCCGGGCCAAATTCGGGAGATCGTGGTCAATGACCTTGCTCGGCCCCGAGATGCCCTTAGTCCCGAGTTTGTCGATATCCAACGGCATCTTACGAGCCTCTTGATGGCGAGTCATCATTAACGCTTTTTTGTGGGTGGTTTGGGAGGAGTGGTGTTGTTTTAACTAAAGGAGAGAGCAAAATGAGTAAGTACGAGACAGAGACAAAAAGACGGCAGATTCTTCTGGCTTCTGGGGCCGGTTTAGTAATGTCAAGTTTGGGAATCCCGGGAGTGGCTCTCGCCAATACGAAGCTTCGCCAAGGGTTTCAGACGAATATGTGGGGTATGCCAACCTACTACCTCTTAAAGTCCGGCGCACTGAAGAAAGCCGGTATTGATTTTGAAGAGTTTGCGGTTCCGTCCGGTAATCTCACCATGCAACAAATGGTTGCCCGGCAGGTCGATCTTGGTACATATGCAGGCCCCTCTTTTGTGATTGGTCATGATAAAGGAGGTTTGGTAGCCATCGCGGTCATCGAGTACGTTGGAAGAACGGCGAGCGTCATGGCACGAAAGGAACTTAATATCACCAAGGTTGAGCAGCTGAAAGGACTTAAGATCGCCAATCAGACAGGCTCGTCGATCGCGAATATTTTCATGAACACGATCGCCCCTAAGTATGGCCTGTCAAAAGAGAGCTTCAGCGAAATACGAATGAATGTGAACGACATGGTTGCTGCAATGGCTTCCAAGACTGTCGACGCCATGGTTAACATTGAACCCTACAACTCCATAGCAGAGGCAGACGGTCTTGCCACAATGGTTGTAAATTACTATGACTTTGACCGTATGCCCGTGGTCATGGCAGCCACGCCAGAGTTCATTGAAAAGAACCCAGATATGGTGGTGAGTTATCTCAAGGCATGGCTAGATGTCGCTAAAGATTTTGAGACGAACCCCGCCAAAGTGTCGAGCGTTATTCATGACTTTTATACTTCGAAGGGTTACACCATCTCGAAGCAAACTCTGCAAAAAGCGCTTGCAAAGATTGAAGTTAAGCCACAATTTCCTGCCGATTTCGGAGGCTACATGCAAGAGCAGGCCGAAATTCTGTTAAAGGCGAAGCGAATTAAGGCCATTCCTGATTGGAAGAAAGCTCTTCGCCCTGAGTTTATGCAGAAGGCATTAAAGGCTTAAGGACCTTTATTTGGAAGTAGCTTGTAAACTTCGGCTGGCCTCGAACAACAATCGTATCGAGTCTGGTTGAAGTTTGCGAGCAATGAAAACAAGTCTACTGTCCCGATTCTCCGAAGGCCATTCGTCCAGCTCAACGGGAGGGTGAAAAATATGCTGTACTCCTTGTATAACAAGGGGGCGCCCATCAACGTTAATAATGCCCTTTACTCGAAGTAAATCAGCCCCTCTTAGATCGGTTAATAGTTCAATGGCCGCTGAAAATGAATCCCATTGAAATGGCTCTTTAAAGACCAGGCTGAATGTCTCGATACCAGAAGGATGGCTGCGTTGAGAGAGCCCCAAGTAGCGCCCCTGCGTCTTATCAAGTTCTTCTTCTGTTTCTGTAGTGGGAAGTCCACTGAAAAGACGCTGATAGGCTTCACTTGATTTCCGACTTGACAAGCCAAGACCCAAAATCTCTTCCGGGTTAACTAGACCTTGCGTCACGCATTGCTGTTCTGCATTTTGGTTAAGACTTCTAAGCGTGTCTCTTAGGGCTGAGACCACTTCCTCTTCAACAAGATCTGTTTTAGTGATGAGGATT
>Ga0255753_1004172_pt1 | contig 14497 bp, 15 predicted proteins | sample 041ome_10_FD_179953 | JGI IMG/M metagenome (GOLD analysis project Ga0255753, IMG submission 179953) | Coastal salt marsh microbial communities from the Groves Creek Marsh, Skidaway Island, Georgia - 041412US metaG (version 2) | ecosystem: Environmental > Aquatic > Marine > Intertidal zone > Salt...
GCGGTCGGCGATCAGCTTCGAGTGTTTCGGGATTGGGTGCTACATAGGACAGTTGCACATCCGGCCAGAAATCGGTCTTGAAGGTGCGCCAGTGGTCGTAATCCTCTGGCTTTTCAATGGTGTTGTCCTCGCCTTCCTCGAAGGACATAGCGAAGCACCAACTAATAGCCTGTTGATCCATAGGGTTAGCAGGGCCTGGAAGGGCAGATGGCTCACCTGTCTCGGACTGACTCTCTGCACCGATGACATGCTCAACCCCGCCAAGTTCCAAAACATCACCCAGCTCAGTGCCGTCGATAATGTAATCGCCTGCGAGCATGAGCGTGCCGTATTCGGCGCTTTCGACGGTGACTGACCGAAGCTTGTCGCCATCGGTTTCAACTGCAGTGGGTCGCGAGTTTAATAATACTGTGAGTTGGTCGGTGGCATACCATGGCGCGAGCATCTCATCTATAGCAGCAACGCAGACACGGGGTTCGGCACAAATTGGGCTTACGTCACCCATGCCAGGGTTGAGTTGCAGTGTGTCGCGCGCCGCCTCAGTTAACCGATAGTTACGGCGGTAATATTCACGGATACGACCACGCAATTCTCGGTAGCTATCGGTTGCACCATGATCTTCAATCCAAGGGTTTTCATCGGGCGGAACAGCTTGCGTAGTCATCTGACCGCCGAGCCATTTGTATTCTTCTGTCAAAATCACCCGGCGACCAAGCTTGAGTGCAGCGAGTGCCGCCGCGACCCCACCAAGTCCACCACCAATGATGACGAGATTTGCTTCTAAATCTTTCATTTTTCTATCCTTTTACTCCCGAAAGCGCGAAGCTCTCGATAATTTGGCGTTGTGCCGCGATGTAGACGATAAGGGTCGGAATAACCGCGAGGGAGGTAGCTGCTAGTTGCAGATGCCAAAGCGGCAGCCCGTAGGCATCAGTGAAATTCGCCAGTGCCAGGGGCAGTGTGAAAAGACGGACGTCACTGATAAATACTAAAGGTTCCAGAAATAGGTTCCAGGAATTGAGGAAAGTAATAATACCCACTGCTGCTAGTGCTGGGCGTGAAAGAGGTAACGCAATCTTCCACCAGACCCCAAAGCGTGACAAGCCGTCCAGATAGGCGGCTTCTTCAAGTTCCTTTGGAAGGGCCATGAAATATTGTCGCATCAGGAAGGTGGCCAGCACACCCTGCGACCCGAAAACAGGCAGCAAGACCAGTGGTGCGTGTGTGTTCATCAATCCCAACTCACGCATCAGGAAGAAGTTGGGAATTATCGTCACTTCTTCTGGCATCATTAGCGCCGAGATCAGAAGGAGCAGCAGCAGTGCAGATCCCGCGAAGCGAATCCGGGCTAGTGCGTAGCCCGCAAGAGAGGCAAATAAGAGAGTTAGACCTGATACGAGGGCGGCGATATAAAGTGAGTTTACATACTGTCGTGCAAAGGGTTGATAGCTAAACACTTCGAGGAAATTTGACCAGCGCATTGTATCGGGTATCAGAGTGGGCGGTGTTGCGAAAATCTCCGCTGGGCCCTTGAAGGCTGCCGACAGCATCCACAGCAATGGAAAGACAAAAGGTACCGAGGCTATTGCAAGCATCAGATACCAGCTGACTGTCTGGATACGGGAGGAAATCATTGCAAGCCTCCCTTTAAGCGAAGTTGCAGGCCTGTCAGCGCTACGATCAGAAAAAACATGATCACAGCAAGCGCTGATGCATAGCCAACATTAAAGAACTCGAAACCCTGCTCATAGATAAAGAAGGCCAAAACCATAGTGCCGTTTTCCGGGCCACCGCCGGTCATCAGGTAGATGTGATCAAAAACTTTGAGTGACCCGACAACCGTGACAATCATGATCACAAGCGTTGTTGGAGTTAATAGCGGCCATATGATGCGGCCGAAGATTTGCCAGCGCGAAGCTCCTTCGAGTAATGCGGCCTCCGTATAGTCACGTGGGATTGATTGTAGTGCCGCGATGTAAAGGATCATGTTAAGACCGACGGTTTTAAGAACGCGCGTTACAATAACTGCAACCATCGCCCAGTTCGGCTCGCGTAGCCAGTTTGGCCCATCAATGCCAACTATGGCTAGCATTTGGTTTACTGTACCGGTCTCACCTTGTAGAAGAAATTTCCAAACTATTGCCCAAGCCACTGCAGCGGTGATCACTGGTGCGAAGAAAATAGTTCGAAATAAGACCTGTCCTGCGAAAGGTCGAGATAATGCCATTGCGAGTGACAGCGCCATAACCATGTTCAGAGGAACCAGTCCGGCTGCAAAGACTAATGAATTACGAAATACCAGCCAAAAGTCTTGGTTTTCGGTCAGTGCATCAGTGTAATTTTCAAAGCCCACGAAGCTGGTTTCTTGTGTGAGCAAGTTCCATTCTGTTGCGCTGTAGCCAAAAACGGCAATGAGGGGACCGAAAAAGAAAATCAAAAAACCAGCAAGGGTGGGGCTGACAAACAACCAGCCAGTAATAGATTCTCTGCAGCGAAGGCTAATTATCGGCATTTTATAACTATGCTTGATTGACTTCCCAATATTGAAAGTTCTTAAAGAAGTGGCTGTATTGCCCTGCACACAGATGCCATGACTGATGGTATCACGGCATCAGCCTGCCAAAGGGCGTCAAATCGAGGACGCATGGCAGCTTCAATTTGCGGATAGGCTGGGTGGCTGGGTAACACACCGCCTTTGCTGATTGCGGCAGCTACGATCTGCATTTGCTCGGCTGAAAAGGCAGAATTGGAGTTCAAGAATGCATCACCTTCCAGAACCGACTTTCGGGCAGTAGGGAAAAACTGTGCCATAGTGGCAGAGTTCTTGGTGTCGGTCATATATTTCAGAAATTCAGCTGCAAGCTCGGTATTTTGGCCGCGCGCGAAGGCCACAATCGCTGCTTGGCCGATGGTTGGTGACTCCCCTGATGGACCGCTTGGGAGTGGCGCGAGGCCCCACTCAAAGTTGGCTTCATCTAGGTTTGATACACGACTAATCTGGTTGATTGTCATCGCTGCGCCCCCCGTGAAGAAATTAGCCTGTTCACCAGGAGGGACTGTTGACTTATCGTCGAAAATCATCTGATGGTAGAGAGTTATCGCCTGAATCGCCTCTGGGCTATCAAAGCCGCATTTGCCATTTACCCAAGCCTCGCCACCATAGGATCGTACAATTGGTATCAGTGTGTGCATTATCCGGCTGTCATAACCTAAGCCGTCTGGGCTCTGGAAGCCGTATACGCCGTTGGCTGGATCGGATAGCTTTTTGGCAGCTATTCGAAGTGCTTCCCAGGTCCAAGAACCCTCCTTAACCATTTGATTGGGTGTTGCAATTCCGGCCGAACTGAACATAGAAGCGTTGTAATAGGTTAGATAAGGCGAAGTTGAGAAAGGGATACCGTAGATGGCATCACTCGACTGCCAAAGCGTCATAGCCGACTGTGACAGGTCCGAAAAATTGTATGCAGCATCATTTCTTAACTTATCACTGACATCAAGTAGAACACCTGCATCAACGAAGATAGGCGCTGAGCTTTCCAAAAGCCATCCCAGATCGGGAGGATTACCGCCAGCCAGCTGAAGGGTCAGTCCCCTCACGTAGTCGCTGAACGGAATCGTCTCGAAATTGACAGTCACACCTGGATGAGTCGACTCGAACTCTTCGGCGATGTCATTCAGCATCCCCAGATGAGCATCGCTGCCGGTCCATACCGTCATCCGCAGGTCCTGAGCGAAGGCCATAGAGATGGAGAAGGCTGTCAAAGCTGTTGCTAACACAATTTGCTTAATCATGGAGATACTCCAAATTTTTAGTAATTGCTCATTAAGACTACTGGGAGCAGCCCCGCGCAGATATTGGCCAGATTTCTTGGAGAACGCCATTGCGATAGGTATAGAAGAAATCGTGAAGATTTACTGTTGGATCGCAGTGCGGAGTGATTATTTCGAGCTTATCACCCAATAAAATTTCTCGAGACGGTTTATTGAGCTGAACGATGCCATGCTCATCGCCTGCCCAGTTGTAGACCACACCCTCAATCTCTCGAAACTGGGGCACGCTTTTGTCCGATGCGAGACATTTAATGCCTGCATCGACAGTTATTTTTTGAGCTTGAGGCTGACTTATGACTGAAACCAGCACGAAAAGCGAAGGTTGAAAATCTTCAAAGATTGGCCCCGTGCGACTGGCGATGTCTCGATACTCTATGTCCATGAAAGCATAAGAGCCTGCCTGCACCTCGGTAAGTATTCCAAGTTCCGATTCAATATCGTATGTACCAGTTCCGCCGCCCGAAAAAACCGGTACAGGGATGCCATCGGCCTCAAACATTTCACGGGTTTGACGCCCCTTTTCCATAATGTTGGCATACGTCGTTCTTCGCTCTTCGTAATTGTTAATGTGCATGCAGTCCCCGGCATACATCTGCAGCCCTTTAAACTGGAGTGCGTCACAGTAGTCACGAATGTGGCGTCCAAGTTTGAGAGCCGCATCGAGAGGTTTAATTCCCGTCCGTCCCATACCAGGATCAAGATCTATCAAAATACCAACGGTACATCCGGCGGCAGCTGCTGCCGAGTTAAGTGCTGTCGCGGTTTTGATGGAATCGACGACGATTTTCAGACTACCGTTAGTGACGGCCAAGCTGACTAAACGTTCAATCTTGTCCTCTGTAGAAAGTGGAGACGTGATGAGGATGTCTTGGACGCCAGCTGCCTGCATGATTTCAGCCTCACTGACTTTGGCAGTACAAACACCGATCGCCCCTCTGGCAATCTGTTGGTGAGCAATAGTCGGACACTTGTGCATCTTCGTGTGGCAGCGAAGACCAAGACCCTTTTCCGACAAAAACGACTGCATCCGGTCGAGATTGGTTTCGAAAATATCGAGATCAATCACCAGTGCGGGCGTCGGCACATCAGTGAGTGCGATCGGCTTGTCGAGTTTGATCGCCTCGAATTCAACCCGCGCGCGGCGATCTTCTATGAACTTGGCAAGTGTCGGCATTTTAGGTCATGGCTTGCTGAACTTCAGGGTCATACGGTCTGACTCACCGATAGCCATTGTCGCCGGATTGTCAGTGGTCGATGGCGGCAGACGCCAGACCATATCGCCGACTACAGGCTGATCTTTGCGATTGGCGTTAATCTCGGAAGCATTCTCAAGAATGAATCCCGCGTTCTTGAACGCATCGATAACACGGCTTTGCTTGAGGTAACCATTGTTGCCGTTGGCCCAATCCTCGTCAGCATTTTCAGGAGCGCGGTGTTGCACGATGCCGACGATGCCGCCTGACTTCAGAACGCGAAACGCGTCAGCAGCAGTCTGGTCAAGATACTGTGGATCGAAACGATTGGTGTGGTGGAGTGATCGAATCAAGAGCCAGGCATCAACTGTGCCGTTCAGGCTTTGAGGAAGCCCAGGAAAGAAATAGGCTTCAGTCTCCGGGGGATTGTTGATGTCGCCGTAATCCCTAGCGCTCTCGGGCCATTCGGTCAGGAATGACTGTGCACCCTCCCACTGCGATTTATAATCATCGCCAAATCTAGCCTTAAAAAACCATTCTCCGTAGCGAACACCGATGTACTTACCTGTGGGCCCAATCAATGGAACCAAGATGTCGCCGTACCAACTTCCAGGCAGGGAATCGATTACGGTCATTCCTTCCTCGATGCCGAAAAGGCGAAGCGTTTCTTCCGGGTGACGGTACTGATCTCGAGCGCTGGCTTCGTCGCTGCGTGCGTCGATGATATTACTCAAACGGTCGTGACTATGGCCGTGATTATGACCGTGACTATCAGCGTTTACCGAAAGTGCGGTGAAAGACATTGCGGTGAATAGACCCGCTGAAAATGCAGTATTAATTAGTGTCCTCAACATTGCGAAGTTCCTCGTTGATAATCGCATGGGTATTTTACACATTTGGGCACAGATGCACGGTTAGTTTGACCTCCGCATTGGATTAAGCCCGTACCGTTTACCATTGAGCGGTTTCCTTGAGCGTCGAAACCGAGTATTTTGGGAAGGTTTGCCACCGGGTTTGCATTGCTCGGTTTCCGTCTTTTACTTCTAAAAAATAAGATCTCTATTTGTCGATATGGGTATTCACATGACACGTTTGATGTATTTCACGCTTATTAGCTTATTTATTTTTCTTCCTTGGGGTGTGCTTTCTGCAAATAGCATAGCCGAAGAGCCCTCAATAGAGCCGCTGGCTGATCGGATGGGAGCATTGGTTGACTCTGGGCAGTTTGCCGGAGTGGCTACCGTTGTATGGAAAGGCAATGAACTCGTTGACCGCACCGCTCTTGGTAAACGTGATCTCGACACTGGCGCGTTAATGCTACCAGACACGATCGTACGTATTTATTCGATGTCAAAGCCAGTTACAGCGGTTGCGATGATGGTCCTTTATGACCAAGGAAAATGGCAACCTAGCGACCCCATCACAAAGTATCTACCTGAGCTTTCAGATCTGACTGTCTTCAAGGAATTAACTTCTGATGGTGAGCCGGTTCTTGAACCATTGAGTGAATCACCCACTTTTGAACAGCTCCTGACTCATACGGCAGGTTTTAGTTATGGCTTCACTCCTGACTGGGTTGATCAGTACTACGACCCTGCCGACTTGTTTGGGTCAGCCAATAACGAGGATTTTGTCGCCAAGGTTGCTCAAATTCCACTTGCATTCCAGCCAGGTTCCCATTGGCGATACAGTATTGCTATGGATCTGCAGGGGGCAATCATAGAGAGGTTGTCAGGCATGTCCCTTCGCGATTTTATGAAGAAGAATATTTTTGATCCGTTGGGGATGAACGACACGGACTTTTATGTTCCACAAGAAAAAATGGAACGTCTTGGAAAGCTTTATGTATGGAGCGGTGAAGCTCTGGATCTCGCCAATGAAGCAGAGCACCTATTGCCGCTCAACAATCCACAGCTTTTCTCATCCGGTGGGGCCGGGCTTTTTAGTACCGCTGACGATTACGCACGACTGGGTAGAATGCTGCTGGGACAAGGTCAACTAGAGGGTGAACGTATTATTAGTGAGGATGCGGCAAACCTGATGATGTCGAACCACCTGTCCACCGAAATCTTGAACGGAGGTTACGGCATAGGTATTCAACATATTAGGCCCGGGTATCAATACGGATATAACGGCGTTGTCGTGACCGATCCGGAGTTGGCCAACGTGGATCTGGGTCGCGGTACCTATCTCTGGGACGGTTATGCGAGTAACTGGTTCTGGGTTGATCCTGAAAACAACATCGTTTTTGTTGGCATTGTGCAGCGTGTTGTAGGAGAGGATGGTCCGCCAGTGCAGCCACTATCACAGTCAGTAATCCGAGATTACTTTTTTCCTGCGGAAGAATAGCTCCATGGGTTGAGGCCAGTATTGTTAAGAAGGAAAAATCACCACGTCATCTCCTTCCTGCCATGGCTGAAACTTGGCCATGGCCTTTATAAAGTATGGGTGCTCCAGCCAATGTTGAAGCCACAGCTGTAGGTTCGGATAAGGTAGGCTGTAAAAAACATCGCGATCCACATAGGCGAATTGTCGGATAAACGGCATGATCCCAACATCTGCAATTGTCGCGTTGCCCCCCAGCAGGAAAGAGTTTTTAGTCAGCAATTCCTCTAAAACATGTAAAAAGGCTTCACCGCGTTGCCGATATTCTGTCTGGGTCATTTCGAGATGACGGTCGGCGTATTTATAGCGATCCAGCCAATGTTTAAATTCGTTGTCGTTTTGCTCGATCAGCGCGGTGGCCTGTTGCAAAACCTCTGCATCCAACAGTCCTTGTGGATCTTGTTGCTCAAGCGCCCACACCATTATCACCAGGCTCTCTTCAATCACAGTCCCATCTAAAAGCTGTAAAACAGGAACCGTGCCTTTCGGGCTAATCGCGAGCATCTGGGCCGGTTTGTTTTTTAGAGTGATCTCCCGCAGTTCCACTTTCATCTCCGCAAACAAAAGGCCGAGACGGGCACGCATGGCATAGGGACAGCGACGAAAAGAGTAAAGGCGGTGAAATGAAAAATTCATAGTGTTTTTCGAAAATAATATTTATATAGTTAATTTGGTCTGGCATAAAATTTCAAATATACTGTATTTATGTACAGTATAACTAAGATTGCCATTCCCTCAGATAAGCAGACTTTAAAAGTCAGGCTGCCTTTGTATCAGAGCGTTATTCCTGCTGGCTTCCCATCCCCGGCTGATGATTACGTAGACAAGACTATAAGCCTTGATGAGCATCTTATTAACCGTCCTTCGGCCACATACTTTGCTAGGGCAAAAGGTGACTCTATGGAACGTATAGGTATTTCGGATGGTGCACTTCTGATAGTAGATCGCTCTTTGATGGCCTCCCATGGCGATGTGGTCGTTGCTAGCGTAGATGGAGAATTCACCTGTAAACAGCTGGATCTTCATCATAGACAATTAGTGTCAGCCAATCCTAAATATAAACCGATTAAGATTACTGAGGGTACAGAACTACAAATTGAAGGAGTCGTCATCCACTGCATCAACTCTTTCCGGTGATGGACTTCTGCCTGGTTGACTGTAATTCCTTCTACGCCAGCTGTGAGCAGGTCTTTCGGCCTGATCTGCGAAATAAGCCTGTGGTCGTTCTCTCTAACAACGACGGATTTGTAATCGCCAGAAACCAGCAGGCCAAAGCGTTGGGTATTCCTGATCTGGAACCTTACTTTAAGGTTGAACACATTCTGCAGAAGAACAGCGTATCGATCTTCTCCAGTAACTTTCCTCTATACGGCGATCTGTCAGATCGGGTAATGACAACACTGAGAGAATTCGCTCCCCAGGTTGAGGTCTATAGCATAGATGAGATGTTCCTTTCTTTTTCTGGATTCAAGGAGGGGTTGCATAGCCACGGTAGAGCCATAAAAAATACTGTCTGGCGAGATGTTCGGATTCCCGTAAGTGTTGGCATATCTTCGACAAAAACACTTGCTAAGCTGGCTAACAACGCTGCCAAAAAAATTCCCAAACTGGATGGGGTCTGTTTACTGGAAACGGAGCTACAACGGCAGTGGCTTCTAAAAAAGACACCTGTCAGCAAGGTTTGGGGTGTCGGCCGGCGTTACACTCGCAGGCTGGCCGATATGCAAGTCTATTCTGCCTGGGATCTGGCGACGTCCAATTACAAGATACTTCGACGCCGTTTTAATGTCTGTCTGGAGAGAACTATTGCCGAGTTAAACGGCCTAGCTTGTATTCAGCTAGAGGAACATCCGGATGACAAGAAACAGATTTATTGCACACGCTCGTTTGGCAAGAAAATCACTGACTTAAAAGATTTGCAACAAGCAGTCAGCGTATATGCCAGCAGGGCTGCCGAGAAGATGCGCATGCAGAAGCATTTGGGACTGGCGTTGCATGTGTTCATCCACACCTCTTCCTTTGAACCAAATTACTACCACAACAGCCTGGTCATTAAACTTCCTTACCCTACGGATGACAGCCGCATTATCATCGAAAGGGCCAAGCAGGTTGTTACTCGCATTTACAAGCCTGACTGTCGATACCTGAAAGCTGGTGTGGGAATCATCGATATGGTTTCTAAACGCCACTACCAAGCGGATTTATTTCAAGGCAGACAGCCAGAGAAAGTCGATAAAACGATGATTGTTTTGGATCAGCTTAACCAGCAGTTTGGCCGAAATACGGCTTTCTTTGGTGCTGAAGGGGTGCAGAGAAAGTGGCGCCTGCGCCAGGGATTCAAGTCACCTGAGTACACCACCAAAATTAGTGAAATCCCTTTAGTACGATGTTAGCAAGAGTAGAAGAGCCGCCCACGGTTAATTCATGGGTACCTTTCGACGATTCCTTCGGCAGCGCTCCGAACAAAATTTGACCTGATCCCATTCATTTGCCCATCGTTTTCGCCAAGTGTAAGGTCGCTGACACACCAAGCAAGTTTTTTGAGGCAGTTGTTGTTTAGTTTTGCCCTTCATTGTCCTTAAGGGCATCGATTTGCTTCAGCACATCGTCGGCCTGTTTACTCAATTCTGAGTATAGGCGGATGTCGCCCGAGCGCTGCGCTTCCATGCCTTGCTGTAGAAGTTGACGGTATTGATTTTCCAGCTTGACGGTCGGATTGGATTTAAATAATGAAAACATACTGTGTCCTTTGATGGGTTAGAGGGGGATATCGATTAATGAGAGCAGCTTTGGCAGCTGTAGCGTTTTTCAAAACGGCGGTCCGCCCAGCGGGAATAAATTGCATCGGCGATGGGGCGAACAGGCCAGACACGCAATAGGGAAAATAATGGGCCGTAAGGCGTCTTGCTCCAGGCATATACATTGGCATCGAGACCCACGAGCCATTGTCCATCAGGAGTGCGACAGTGGAGTCGTTTTAATAGGTCGCTTTTCTCTGGAAGAGTCTCTGCATGTTGACTCTCTGAAACCCCGTGAACATCTACGAAAGATATTTCGTTATTCGATAATCGTTTCAGAAGAGCAATTTCCCTATTGCATAAAGGACAATAGCTGTCGAAGTAAAGTTGTGCTCTCATGAATAGTTGCCCGGGAACAATTATAAAACTTATACGGATCTTGATTGGATTAGGTTTTATGCAATCTAGCTCATCTGGATTTAGATGATATTGCCTAGAGAGAAAGCCAAAAGATTAGAGGACTTTAATCTCTCAACTCTTGTATTGTAGGCTGAGGCCCCGTCAAGCTGGTTTAGGTCTTCTGCTTTGCTGTTGGTTTGCATAATAAGTATGTTCCTTAAAGGGTGATGATGAGAAATAAAAATTCATTTCTTATATCAACACCATCAAGAATGACATACGATCAATCCCAAGAACGATTCACCCAGCGGGTGGAGCCATTTATCAAGTGGGGTCAGCTTTCGCCGCACAGCAACGTAAAATATAGTTGCATTCAGAGGACACCACTCATGACAGATCAGAAGCTAAAAATGAAATCTCCTCTCGTTTTTTTATTAAGCGCTAGCTTATTACTGACTGCTTGTGGCGGCGGTGTTGGCCAAAGTCCTGCACCAACTTCCTCTTCACCTAGACCAGACAGACCGTTAGTGGGTCATTTTACTGACAGCCCTGTTGAAGGGCTGACCTACATGACTGAGTCTCAATCAGGTATTACGGACGCCAGTGGAGCATTTAAATACAAGGAAGGTGAAACGATTCAATTCTCGATCGGTAATCTCTTGCTTGGCGCCCGGGTGGATGCTGTTGAAGAGATGACGCCCGTTGATTTAATTCCTGGAGTTGTACTGCCCACTACAACGTCCAAAGTAGAAAATCTTTTCGAGCAGATTTATCAGACACCCGCCCCACCAGAAGCTCTTGCCTTTAACAAGCTTCACAATATGGTGACATTTTTACAAGCACTTGATAGCGATAAAGATGCGAGCAACGGCATTACCATTGCTGCTGGAATCGGCACCCTTTTAAATGCCGAGATTGACGTTGAAGGGATAAGCCTTGATTTCGATAAGGACTATTATAGTTTTCGGAGTGATTCTTTACTTAAAAGGGTCTTAATGGCAGCCCAGTCACAAAATCTAGTGGATTCAGCATTTGTTCCTTTACCCGGTCGAGCGTTGGATCATTTTTATGATGCTCAAGGTATCAGCCATTCAATAGTGCTTCAGGGTACTACTAGTTACGATACTAATGGTGATGGCATAGCTGACAGTATCTACACCTACACCTATGACAGTAATGGGAATCGACTAACAGTCAGTAGCGATACTAACGGTGATGGCACAGCTGAAAGTATCTACACCTACACCCATGACAGTAATGGGAATCTACTAACAAATAGTTACGATAGTAACGGTGATGGCACAGCTGACAGAATCTACACCTACACCTATGACAGTAATGGGGATCAACTAACATACAGTCGAGATACTAACGGTGATGGCACAGCTGAAAGTATCTCCACCTATACCTGGGACAGTAATGGGTATTTACTAACATACAGTTACGATAGTAACGGTGATGGCACAGCTGACAGAATCTACACCTACACCCGTGACAGTAATGGGAATCAACTAACATTCAGTAGTGACACTAACGTTGATGGCATAGCTGACTCCATCAACACCAACACCTATGACAGTAATGGGTATTTACTAACATTCAGTTACGATGGTAACGCTGATGGCACAGCTGACAGTATCTCCACCTATACCTATGACAGTAATGGGAATCAACTAACATCCAGTAACGATACTAACGGTGATGGCACAGCTGAAAGTATCTACACCTACACCTATGACAGTAATGGGAAGCTACTAACATTCAGTTACGATGGTAACGCTGATGGCACAGCTGACTACATCGACGCCAACACCTATGACAGTAATGGGAATCAACTAACATCCAGTAGCGATGGTAACGGTGATGGCACAGTTGACAGTATCACCACCTACACCTATGACAGTAATGGGAATCAACTAACATCCAGTTACGATACTAACGGTGATGGCACAGCTGAAAGTATCTACACCTACACCTATGACAGTAATGGGAATCAACTAACATTCAGTTACGATGGTAACGCTGATGGCATAGCTGACAGTATCTCCTCCTACACCTATGACAGTAATGGGAATCAACTAACATCCAGTAACGATAGTAACGCTGATGGCATAACTGACAGAATCACCACCTACACCTATGTGCCGGGTAGCTTCATGGGTTGGCTTTTATCCCAGTTCGACTAGAAGAATTATGCTGATTGTCTAAGAGAGGGCTTGGCCCATCGTTTACTCAAGAGGAAATGATGATGACAGGCAAAGGCCCTCATCGTGCTTGTAAATTCACGTAACCTGACAGCCAGCTTCTAGTAACAACATAGAATTTCTTGGAAGTCACAGAACCTTTCCTGATCTTTAAACAAGTTCCTGAGCATATGCCAATTCCAAGAAAATCAATGTATGTATTAGTTATTTTTCTATTTCTAATATCTTTAGCAATCCTCTCGTTAAAAAATACTCTGCAAATTAAAATCACTGAAATAGACATTTATGTTGAAACACAACAGGAAGGACGCAGTCTTTCTGGAATCAGCTTAGCCCTTGTGAGCGACCTTCATCTGAGGAACTCGTCTAGCGGAATAGAAAACTGGCAACAGCTAATTGACTCCATAAATAACTCAGCAGCCGACTATGTTCTTCTCGCCGGAGATTACATTAGCAATATCAATGACCTGTCCCTTGTCCGAGAGTTACAGAACAAATTCATAGACTCTCTAACAGCAATAGAAAAACCTTATGCTCTTGTTCTGGGTAACTATGAAACATGGACAGACAGGCAAAGTTGGTTAGACGCTTTTGCGGCACAGGGCATACCGGCCCTAGAGAACCAGGCAATTGTCTTAGAAGGCGACAAGCCTATCTGTGTGATCGGTATCGGAGACGCCTATACAGGGTATGACAAGAGCATCAGCATCCCACCTGATTGCTCCCAATACCCAGTAATCCAGCTTACGCATGATCCGGCTGCTGCATTTAGGGCCGACGGCTCAGGTATTTGGTTGGCCGGTCATACGCATTGTGGTCAAGTGAGACTTCCGCTGCTAGGGCCTTTGTGGGTTCCTAGTGAAGCTCCTAAAGAATCGCACTGCGGATTGTATGAGGATGAAGTAAAAAAAGTTTTCGTATCTAGCGGCGTAGGTAGTAGCATTTTACCGTTGCGGTTTTTAGCTCAGAGTCAAATTGAAATCATCACGTTTTATTGAAGTAGTAGCATTTTTCATATTCATTTCTTCTGTTGCTCTGGCAGATGATTCTGAATATAGCAGCGTTAGAGATAATATTTTTTGGCCCTTATTATATAAAAATAATTACGAAACTCTTTACTGCGCAGAATTTAAACCCGCAGGTGAAAGAGTAACTATTGAGCACGTATACCCAGCTGACTGGATAGCTAAAGCACAAGGTTGCACAAACCGAGACAGTTGCGATGTAGAACTTTACCGACTTGCCAGTTCAGATCTTCATAATCTCTGGCCCGCTCTTCAAAGGTACAATAGCTCAAGAGGCAATCTGCCTTATGGAGTTATTAGTGGTGAAGAGCAAAGATTTCCTGAAGATGATTGTGACTTCGAGAGAACTAGTGGCGCTAACGCGATTGTAGAACCCAGGGATGCAGTCAAAGGGCAGATAGCTAGATCAATTCTTTACATGATTTCCAGCTACAACTTACCAGAACGTGGACAGTTAGAAATTATGGATCATTGGAATAAATCCTACCCCCCGAATGATTTTGAAAAAGCTCGTAACGAGGAGATAGCAAAACTCCAAAGTGGGCAGAGGAACCCATTCATTGATTTTTGGAATAAGCCTTGATCTAAAGGTCTGCCCTTGATTTTATTTATGTTAATGGATGCTGCTGGATAAAAAATTGGTGGAGGCGGGGGGAGTTGAACCCCCGTCCGTCGATCCGCCACTGCAGGCGCTACATGCTTAGCACCCTCTATTTATTTAG
>Ga0255753_1004179_pt1 | contig 14490 bp, 14 predicted proteins | sample 041ome_10_FD_179953 | JGI IMG/M metagenome (GOLD analysis project Ga0255753, IMG submission 179953) | Coastal salt marsh microbial communities from the Groves Creek Marsh, Skidaway Island, Georgia - 041412US metaG (version 2) | ecosystem: Environmental > Aquatic > Marine > Intertidal zone > Salt...
GATTTGGAGTAGATCTTAGTGTAACTAAGTGCTCCACAGGTTGATGGGTAGGGCCATCTTCTCCAAGAGCTATGGAGTCATGCGTATATACAAATATGTTTGGTAACCCCATTAGAGCAGATAGTCTTACAGCATTTCTGGCATAGTCAGTAAATACTAGAAAAGTAGCGCCATAGGGCTTAATGCCACCATGCAAAACCATGCCATTCATAATTGCAGACATACCAAACTCTCTAACACCATAATTTATGTGATTGCCGGAAGGATTTTCATTTGAAAATGTTGAGCTTGATTTAGTAAAAGTATTATTTGAAGGGGTAAGGTCAGCTGATCCTCCAACAAGTTCTGGAAGCTCTTTAACAAAAAAGTCTAAGCATACCTGAGATGCTTTTCTTGTTGCCATTGGGGTATTTTCTGAATCACATTGAATAAGAAAATCAATGAATTTTTTATCGAAATCTTCTGGCATCTTTGAAGTAATTCTTCTGTTTAGCTCTTCGTACTTTTCAGGATTGCTTGCTTTATATGCCTCCATTTCAGCATTCCATGATTCATTTAAACTAGTTCCTTTAGATTTTTGATCCCAAAAATCATAAATTGACTTTGGTAATTCAAACGGCGCATATTCCCATCCAAGAGCTTCTCTAGTTTTTACAATTTCTTCATCGCCAAGAGGGGCACCATGAACATCTGATGTTCCAGATTTATTGGGGGAGCCAAAACCAATTGTTGTTCGACAAAAAATCATAGTTGGTTTTTCAGACTCATTTTTTGCAGCAATGATTGCCTGATCTATTTCCTCAACGTTGTGACCATCCACTTCTATGGTTTGCCAACCATAACTATCAAATCTCATTACAGTATTATCAGTAAACCAATTTTTTATCTCTCCATCAATTGAGATTCCATTTTGATCATAAAAGCAGATTAGTTTTCCTAAATTATGTGTCCCAGCAAAAGAACATGCTTCGTGGGATATTCCTTCCATAAGACAACCGTCACCCAAGAATGCATAAGTAAAATGATTAATTGGCGAGTGTTCCTTAGAATTAAATTCAGCTGAAAGTATTTTTTCTGAAATTGCCATTCCAACAGCATTAGCAATCCCTTGGCCTAATGGTCCTGTAGTGGTTTCAACCCCGCAATCAAGATCATACTCAGGATGACCGGGGGTTTTAGATTTTAATTTTCTAAAATTTTTAAGATCATCCATAGAAATCTTATAGCCAGTTAAATGTAACAAGCTATAAAGAAGCATTGATCCATGACCATTAGATAAAACAAAGCGGTCTCTGTTGAACCAATGAGGGTTTAAAGGATTATGATTTAAATGATTTTTCCATAATGCTGTTGCTATCTCAGCCATTCCCATTGGCATTCCTGGATGGCCAGAATTAGCTTTTTGAACAGCGTCTATAGAAAGAAATCTTAAGGCGTTTATAGGTTCGGAATGTTCCAATTTTTTCCCCATTTATTAGAAATTACACAAATAATAATAGTATTAACAAGAAATTAATAGATTAAAGATACCTTTTTACTATAAAATACGCATTCAAGTGATTTATCTTTTTTTTACACATAGTTTTGTTAAAAAAACTTATTTTGCACAGCATCTTTATTTGAATTGGAGGGAATAAAATGAGTTATATTTTTACATCAGAATCAGTTTCAGGGGGTCATCCAGATAAAGTCTGCGACCAAATTTCAGATGCAATATTAGATGCTTATTTAGCAGAAGATCCTAATAGTAGAGTTGCATGTGAAACTATGATCAAGAATAACATGGTCTATATTGCTGGAGAAATTACTTCTTTGGGGAGTCCTAATCTTGAACTAATTGTAAGAAAAACAATTAATGATATTGGATACAATAATGACGAGTATGGTTTCAATGGCGATACTTGTGAATTTACTAATCTCGTATTCGAGCAATCACCAGATATTTCTCAAGGTGTAACTGAGGGTGAAGGAGAAAACTTAGAACAAGGTGCTGGTGACCAAGGATTAATGTTTGGTTACGCATGTAAAGAAACGGATTCTCTTATGCCTCTTCCAATAGATTTATCTCACAAACTAGTAAAGAGACAAGCTGATGTAATGAAAAGTGGAGAAATTTCATGGCTTAGGCCTGATGCTAAGAGTCAGGTTAGTGTAATTTATTCTGATGATGGAAAAACTATTGAAGGCTTATCAGCTGTAGTCTTGTCAACACAGCATAATGAAGACGTAACACAAGAAGAAATAAAATCTGAGGTCATGGAAAAAATAATAAAACCAGTAGTACCAGAAGAATGGCTTTTAGATTCGACAAATATATACATTAATCCAACAGGTAAATTTGTTATTGGAGGTCCTGTGGGTGATTGCGGGCTAACGGGAAGAAAAATTATTGTTGATACCTATGGAGGTATGGCTCGACACGGTGGTGGGGCGTTCTCTGGTAAAGATCCATCTAAAGTCGATAGGTCTGCAGCCTATGCAGCAAGATATGTAGCAAAAAATATAGTTGCAGCTGAACTTGCTGACTATTGTGAAATTCAAGTTTCATATGCTATCGGTGTTGCAAAACCAACATCTATTCATGTTGAAACATTTAATAGTGAGAAAATTTCTAAGGAAGCTATTGTAAGAATAGTTGAAGAAGAGTTTGATTTAAGGCCTAAGAGCTTAATTAATATGCTTGATTTAAAGAGGCCCATATATTTACCAACTGCTGCCTATGGGCATTTTGGAAGATCTGATATTGACCTTTCTTGGGAAAAAACTGATAAAGCTGCAGACATTGCACAATAAAAATTAAAAGGAAAATTAAAAATGGAAAATGACTATAAAGTAGCAGATATTAATCTTGCAGAATTTGGCAGAAGAGAAATTTCGTTAGCTGAAAATGAAATGCCGGCGTTAATGGCCTTAAGGGACAAGTACCGTGATGAGCAGCCGCTTGCTGGCGCAAAAATAATGGGATGCATACATATGACAATCCAGACAGCTGTTTTAATGGAAACTCTTGTAGACCTTGGAGCTGAATTAAGATGGTCATCCTGTAATATTTTCTCTACACAGGATCATGCTGCTGCTGCAATGGCAGCGAAGGGCATACCTACATTTGCATGGAAGGGTGAAACTGAAGAAGAATATGAATGGTGTATAGAACAGACTATTTGTAAAGATGGTAAGCCGTGGGATGCAAATATGATTCTTGATGATGGTAGCGACCTTACATCTATGGTTCATGCAAAATTTCCAGATATGCTAGAAAATATTCACGGTGTTTCAGAAGAAACAACTACCGGTGTGCACAGACTAAAAGAAATGCTTGAAAAAGGTGAGCTTAAAATTCCAGCAATCAATGTTAATGATTCAGTAACCAAAGCAAAGAATGATAATAAATATGGTTGTAGGCATAGTCTTAATGATGCTCTAAAAAGAGGTACTGACATGTTATTGTCAGGTAAAAAAGGTTTAGTAATAGGCTATGGCGATGTGGGTAAAGGTTCTGCAGCCAGCCTTGCACAAGAAGGAATGATTGTCAGTGTTGTTGAATCAGATCCAATTTGTGCCATGCAGGCTTGCATGGATGGTTTCGCAGTTGTTTCCTGTTATAAAGATGGCGTTGTAACAAGAAAACCTGAAGATATAAATATGCAGATCATGGGCGATATTGACTTGGTAGTTACTACAACTGGTAACGTAAATGTTTGCGATTCAGCAATGTTAACTACACTAAAAAATACTGCTGTTGTATGTAATATTGGCCATTTCGATAATGAAATAGATACAGCTTTTTTAAGAGATGAATTCTATTGGGATGAGATTAAACCTCAAGTTCATAGAATTTTTAGAGATACAAAACCTGATGGAACACCAGATCTCTCAAGTAAAAATTACATAATACTATTGGCAGAAGGTCGATTAGTAAACCTAGGTAATGCTACGGGCCACCCAAGTAGAATTATGGATGGATCTTTTGCAAACCAAGTATTAGCGCAAATACATTTATTCAAACAAGGTTTTGCTAATATCAATGACGAAGATAGAAAAGCAGAAATGATTACTGTTGAAGTTCTTCCTAAAAAACTTGATGAAGAGGTTGCCTCCTTGATGGTTGCTGGTTTTGGGGGTGTTGTAACTAAGCTGACCAAAGATCAAGCTGATTACATCAATGTTCCTCAAGAAGGTCCATTTAAAGAAGAAAGCTACAAATATTAGTCTTAATCTGTGCAATTATGGGCATAATTGCCCATAATACGCATTATGAATTTAATCAAAATTATATTTAGTTTGCTAATCTTGGCTTCTATTTCTAGCTGTGGTGTAAAAGGCCCCTTGGTTAATTCATACGTTGTTACAAAAATACAATGAATACATTTAAATACATAGCTGGCAGCCTGCATTGTGAAGGCGTTGATCTTTCAGTACTTGAGAAAAAATACGGTACGCCTTCATATGTTTATTCAAAAAAAACTATAGAAGAGAACGCTAAAGCATATGTAAATTCATTTACAAATACCAGAAACCTCGCCTGTTTTGCAGTTAAATCACTTAGCAACTTATCAATATTAAAAATTATTAAAAATGCAGGTTGTGGGTTTGATATTGTTTCTGGTGGAGAACTTCACAGGGTCTTATCTATAGGCGCAGAGCCAAAAAAAATTATTTTTTCTGGAGTAGGCAAAACAAAGAATGAGATTCAACAAGGAATTAATAGTGGAATTTTATCTTTTAATGTTGAGTCTGAATCTGAGCTTTACAGAATTGAAAAAATTGCCGGTGACATTGAATCTCCAGCACCAATTTCGATAAGAATTAACCCTGACATTGATTCGGGTGGGCATGACTATATAACCACTGGCAGAAAGGGTGACAAATTTGGAATTTCTGACACAAGAAAGGTTATTGATTTATGCAAACATGCGCACCAGTCAAAAAATCTCAAAGTAGTTGGACTTGCCTGTCACATTGGATCGCAAATTTTAGATCTTGACGGATTTATGAAATCAGCTGATAAAATTTTTGAGTTAGCAGATGAATTAGCAAATTTTGATATTTCACTAGAGTTTTTAGATCTTGGAGGAGGTCTAGGTATTTCATATGAAAATGAAGTCCCGCCATCACCTTTAGATCTTATCTCGTGTCTTGAGAATAAATTTAAAAACAGAAGAGAAAGATTAATATTAGAGCCAGGAAGAAGTATATCTGCAAATGCAGGAGTTCTCCTAACTAAGGTTGAATACATCAAAGATAATTTTGTGATTGTTGATGCTGCTATGAATGATCTTTTAAGACCCTCGCTCTACAAAGCTCATCATGATGTATGCAATGTCAAAGATAAGCAAAATAATTTAAAAAAATGGACTGTTGTCGGCCCAGTGTGTGAATCATCAGATTTTCTAGCAAAGAACGCATCTCTTGATGTGCATGAGGATGATTTAATTGCTTTTAAAAATGCTGGTGCTTATGGTTTTGTGATGGCATCAAATTACAACTCAAGACCTAAAGCCTGCGAAATTCTTGTCGATGGAGATCAATCTAAGATTATTCGACAAAGAGAAACTCTTGATGATCTTCTTGAAAAGGAAAAGATTGAAAATGATTGATTTTGATAAGATGCATGGCAATGGCAATGACTTTATTGTTATTAATTCAATAGAAAATACTTATAAATTATCAAAATCAAAAATCAAGAAGCTGTCAGATAGAAATTTTGGTATTGGTTTTGATCAAGTAATTTTAATTGGTCCGCCCACAAAAGATAGTTTTGATTTTTCAATTAGATTTTTTAATGCCGATGGTGGTGAGGCTTCAATGTGTCTTAATGGAATAAGATGTGCTGCTTCATATGTATGGCGTAATAATTTTGCTCCCAAAAAATCCATTACTTTTAAAACTAAAAACAGGCATGTGTTATGTGAGCCTTCTAATAATCAAGTTAAAGCATTATTAGAAATACCATCACAACATATCGATGCAAAGCTTCATTCAAAACTTGCAAAATTAATTTCAGATAAATTTGACTTTGTGGATGCAGGAAATATGCATCTCTGTATTAAATCATCCTCAATAAAAAAGAAAGATTTAAATTCAATATATAAAAATCTTGAAAAATTAATAAGGCCTTTTGGGTTTAATGTATCTATATACAAAATATCAAAGAATATTGCTGAAATGAGAACTTATGAGAATGGCGTTGGTGAAACATTTTCTTGTGGCTCGGCGGCTTTAGCGGTTACATCCTTGTGTATTAAAAATAAATTTAAGACTATATCTCCTGGAGGAGAACTAAATTTTATTAAAAAAAATAATGCTAATATAGAAATGATAGGACCAGCTAAATATATATATTCAGGAAATATAGATGTCTAAAAAATTAAATTCAAAAGATGTCGAATTATTTTTACTCGACAATATAGATTTTTTTGAATCAAGAGAATCTCTTCTTAGCGAAATGAAATTTAAAGATTCATCAAGCTCCACATCATCCCTGCTTGAACGACAAATTAATAAGCTCAGAGATGAACAGAAAGACTTAATTGATCTTTTGACTTCTTTTATCCAAACAGCACAGTTAAATGAAGATTTATTTAACAAATCGAAAGAGCTCACTTTATCTATTCTAGAAGCTTTAGATAAGAATGAGGTTATAAATACTGTTCAAAATGATTTTAAGAAAAGTTTTAACGTAAATAACTGTCAACTAGATTTTTATTCAAATTCTGAAATAGATGACATTGAGCAAAAGACTGGTATGTCTTTTCATAAAGGTGCTATTCATTGTGGATCTTTTTCCAATGAAAAAATGGAGTTCTTGTTTAACGATAATAAGGTTGAATCATTGGCTATAGCTGTTTTAGTTAATAAATCAGAAATAGGTTTGCTTAAGCTTGGTAGCTATGAAAGAACTAGGTATCTTGGAGATGAGGATACAACTTTTATAGAATATATAAGAGATATCTTAGAAAAAAAATTCCAATCGATAAACAGCCTTAATGCCTGATAAATATTTTGTTAATAAAGATATAGAGCTATATATAAATTATATTTCTGAAGTTAAAAATCTTTCAAAAAACACCTCTAGCTCCTATCAAAGAGACTTAAAAAAATTATCTAAATATTTACAGTCCATAAATATAGAGGCCTATAATGAAATCGATGACTCAGCATGCTCTGGATGGCTTGGAAGTCTTTATGCATTAGAAAATAATCCTAGAAGTATTCAAAGACATCTCTCATCTGCTAAAGGTTTTTTTAAATTTCTTAGAAAAAATTTTTTAATTGACTCATCGCCTTTTGACCTAATTACAGCACCCAAGGCCCCAAGTTACTTACCTGAAGTGCTATCACCTGAAGATGTAAGCCAATTGCTTAATTTTAGACCAACTGATTCTCTTGAAATACGTGATCTGGCAATTGTTGAGCTAATGTATTCATCGGGATTAAGGGTTTCAGAGACTGCAAATATTAATTTAGAGGACTTCGAAGAAGAAATGTCTTTTTTAAGAGTTTTGGGCAAAGGATCTAAAACTAGGTTAGTTCCAATTGGACGATATGCCAAGGCCGCTATAGAGAATTGGATTTTAGAACGTTCAAAGTACTCTGATAAATCTAGCGCCCTATTTATAAATTTGAAAGGCTCAAGGCTAACCGTTAGAAGCATACAATTAAGATTAAAAAGATTAGCATTAAAGCAAGGACTGCCACCAATTCACCCTCATATGTTAAGACATAGCTTTGCTACACACATGTTAGAGTCAAGTGGTGATCTTAGAACTATACAAGAATTATTAGGTCATAGCTCATTATCTACAACCCAAATATATACTAAATTAGACTATCAACATCTTGTTAAAATCTATGATCAAGCGCACCCAAGAGCAAAAAAATGACTAATAAAATTAAGATGATTACCTTTGATCTTGATGATACCCTGTGGGATAACAAGCCCATAATAACCAATGCGGAAATTAAAACTAGAAAATGGATTGAAGATAGGGTTGGAACTATTAATTGGGGAGACTTAAATGACTTTCTCCAACTAAGAGAAACTCTTATAAGGAAAGATAAAAGTATTGCATGGGATATAAGCAAACTTAGAATTGAGATTTTTAAAGAAAAGATCAAGGGCCTTGTATCTACAGATGATATAACAAAACTTGCAGAAGATGCATTTGCGTATTTTCTTAAAAAAAGACATGAGATTGAGTTATTTCCTGGCGTAGAAGATGCTCTTAAAGTTCTCTCAGAAAATTATATGCTTGGAGTTCTAACTAACGGTAATGCAGATATTTATAAACTATCAATTGGCAAATACTTTGAATTTTCAATTAGTTCTCTTGAGGCACAAGATAGCAAACCCAGTAAATCACATTTTGAGTTAGCTAAGAGCCGTCTTCCCAATCTGAAATATAGTGAAATGCTTCATATAGGTGATCATCAGATTAATGATATTTTTGGTGCGCATGCTCTTGGTATAAAAGCCTTATGGTTTAATAATACGAAGGCTCAGTGGGAGCAAGATTTTGAAAAACCAGATCAGTTTTACAATTGGTATAGTTTAGCGAAAATTATTGAGGAAAAATATGAATCAAGATGAACTTTCAAAAGCCATAATTAATATTCTTAAAAAAGAAATGGGTACCATCAAAGATATCTTGCCCTCTGATCTTTTACAAAACTTACAAAAAGTTATTGGGCCTGAAATAGAAAAGCTGATTGAAAAAAGTGGTTATATTTCTAGATCAAAATATAAAGCCTTAGAAAAATTAGCTAATAACTTAGAGCAAAGAATAATTGATCTTGAGAAGAAAACTAAAGAGTAACTATATACTTTGATAATTCTTTTATATCACTTTCAGATAATGCTGCTGCTTGTGCGTACATAAGAGCACTTTGCGGACCTCTTTCAATATTATTCTTATATTCATTGAGAGCTGCTGCAATATAATCACTATTTTGACCCTTGAATGAAGGCCCAATTCCACCTTCGCCTTTTGCACCATGACATGCGATACAGCCGGCATAAAGCTTTGTTCCTTTAGATGCATTCCCTGCATCCGCAATCATCGCAACTTCACCACACTCTTGGCCCTCAATACAAATATTCACATTAAGATGAATTCTTTCTATAACAGATTCGTCATACTTTTTGCCATTAAAAAGAAATATTGCGCATAAGGGTAAAATATATAAGTAGTATTTATTTTTCATATTATTCTTAAGAGTTTGGTTTTTGTAATGCAACAACATGATCCAAGACCTTTAACATCTCAGCTCGAGACCCTTTTGATTCAATTATATATTTTCCATCAACAACAAGCATTGGTGTTGCTGATAATAATAATTGTTTTGCATGTTTTGCATCACGATTGATTTTTTGTTTAATGGTAAAAGAGTTTAAGTACTGCTTGGTAATTTCTGGGGCTATACCAAATTTACCTAGGAAATCTTGAACTCTTTTTTCAGTTTGCAGCATGTTCCCCTCTTTATGCATTGAAATAAATACAGCTGAATGAGTTGAATCATCAAGCTTAAGAGATTCAATTGTATAATAAAGAGAAGCATGTAGTCTGTGCACTGGGCTCCATGAAACTGGCATTTTTCTTAATGTTACGCTTGAGTCCTGTTCTGCTGCCCATGAATTTATACTCGGCTCAAAAGCATAACATGCATAACATCCATACCAAAAAGACTCAGTTACCTCTACTATTCCATCTTTCTTTATTGGAAGGGGATTATCTGCAAGTCTATAGTCTTTACCAAGTTTATATTCGGCACTCACTGAAATTGATATGATAATCAGAAATGAGACTTGTATTAATCGAAGAAATCTAATCATTTATATAACCCATGCATATAGTTTGCCAGTGCATCAATTTCTTTATCAGTAAGATTTTCTGCAATAGATTGCATAACTAAAGATTGTTCTCCAGCATTTCTTTCTTTGGATCTATAAGCCTTTAATGAAGAAACTAAGTAACCAACCTGCTGCCCTGCAACTGATGGATAGTTTGCTAAATTATTACCATCCCCATAAACAGAATGGCACGAAGTGCAAGCAGGTATTTGCTTTTTAATATCCCCAAATCTATATAACTTGGTTCCAAGTTCAAGCAATTCTATATCATTTTTTGCCTGACCTCCGGTTGAGATTTTTGAGCTATAAAAAGCTGCTATATCCAATAAATTATTATCATTGAGAGACTGTAAGTATGGTGTAACTGTCATCATTAATGCATTGTTCCTTTCACCACTTTTAAAATACTTTAACTGTTCGTATAAATATTTTTCATTTTGTCCTGCTAGCTTCGGCCAATCAGTATTCATGCTATTACCGTCAGTGCCATGACACGCAACACATGACTCAACAAGAGATGAACCAGCAGAAGCATCTCCTGACTTAAATCCTTGAGGCATATCCTCCGGGCTAAGTGACTTCTCAGCTGCATACGTATTAAACGCTAAACTAAAAGAAGCTATTAATATCAAAAATGATTTCATAAAACTAAATAAGTGTGTCTTTGTGATGTGTATTATAAACATAGGTTGGTATGATATAAACGATTAAATGAAAAACCTTTTTAAAGATACAAAATTCATGCTTGGTGTAACTAAGTATAAAAATCTACCAGAAGATGTAGGTGATGAGATTCTTTTGGCAGGAAGATCTAATGCTGGAAAATCGAGTGCCCTAAATGCGTTAACAGGCAACCCAAAATTGGCTAGAATCAGTAAGACTCCAGGAAGAACAACTGAGATAAATTTTTTTGAAGTAAATGACTCTCTTAAGTTGGTTGACTTACCAGGATATGGTTTTGCAAAATCTAGCTCATATAAAAGAAAAGACTGGGCTCCTCTGCTAGAGGAATACTTTGCTAAAAGAGAGTCCCTAAGAGCTGTTGTTATTTTTATGGATATAAGACATCCATTAAAAGAGCGTGATAAAGATATGATTGCTTTATGTAACAATGAAAATGTACCTTTCATACCTGTATTAACCAAAAGCGATAAACTCTCCAACAATCAAAAAAATAAAGCTCTTTCTCAAGTAAATAAAAATATGGTTGGGGTCGAAGCTATAACAGTATCTTCAAAAGATATCACTGGTTTTGACAAGCTGTCTAAGGAAATACTAAACTTTTCAAGTGCTTGAATACCAAAAGCAGGATTGTGAATTAACCTTAAGAGAAGGCTTGGATTGCTATTACCAATCTTTTCCTGAAACAAAAGAAATACTAAGGGATAGCTCTGAATCTGGATACCTGTTACGTGACCATGATTGTACGCATGTAATTTTTGGCCTCGACATATCAATTGACCAGGAGGCTATATTAGATACATGGGTCCTTTGGGGCACTTCTTTTAAATGGAAATATCTTCTAGGCTATGCAAAGCTTCCACAAATCAAGGGCCTTCAAAAAAGACTGATGAATGAATTAGGAATCAAGGGGTTCTTAGGCCTTTTTTGGAATACTCTTCCAATCAAAAGAAAAGTTTTCTTTAGAACTCGTAAAATGAAAAAGAAATGGCCTTTCCAGATGCCTGAGGAGTATTTAGGTATGAAAATATCTGATCTAAGACAGGTGCATGGTATCAATATACTTTCAGAAGAAGAGTTGAATTACATACCAACCAAGTGGTCGGGCTCTATAAACAATTAGAAATTCTATCTCTAAAAGATTTTAATGTGCTTCATTCCAATTTTGTCCTATTGCTGCGTCTGCAATTAAAGGAATATCAAGCTTTACAGCTTTTTCCATCATATCCTTCATGAGATTTAAAATTTCTTCAGCATCTGCTTTAGGCGTTTCAAAAATTAGTTCATCATGCACCTGCATAATCATTCTTGTTTGAGGTAGTTCTTTATCTAAAAATGTACTTATATCTATCATCGCTTTCTTAATTATGTCTGCTGCTGAGCCCTGTAAAGGTGCGTTAATAGCAGCTCTTTCTGCCGCTTGTCTTCTAAGGCCGTTAGCAGCATTTATTTCATTAAGATACAGACGTCTTCCCATTATGGTTTCAACAAACATATCTTCTTTTGCTTGAGCTTTTGTGTTGGCCATATAATCTTTTACGCCAGTATATCTTTCAAAATAAGTATCTAAATATTTTTGTGCATCTGCTCTGGGTATATCTAGCTGTCTTGTTAGTCCGAAGGCTGACATTCCATACATTAGGCCAAAGTTAATTGCTTTTGCACTTCTTCTTTGCTCAGATGTTACATTTTCTATATTTACTCCAAAGACCTCTGCAGCTGTTGAGGAATGAACATCTAGTCCTTTATTAAAAGCATTTGTTAAATTTTTATCTTTTGAAAGATGCGCCATGATTCTAAGCTCAATCTGTGAATAATCTGCTGATATCAAGACATTCCCCTTTTCTGGAATAAAGGCTTCTCTTATTCTTCTTCCTTCTGAGGTTTTAATTGGTATATTCTGTAAATTAGGTTCTGTAGACGAAAGCCTTCCGGTTGAGGTTATAGCTTGTTGATATGAAGTATGTATTCTTTGCGTTGTTGGGTTCTCAATTTTAATAAGACTGTCGGTATAGGTTGATTTAAGCTTTGCCAAAGTTCTATATTGAAGAATAATTTTTGGTAACTCATATTCTTCTGATAGTCTTTGAAGGGTTTCTTCATTTGTTGATGGCTGTCCTTTAGGAGTTTTCTTGAGAACTGGTAACTTAAGCTTTTCATACAAAACTTCTAGGAGTTGCTTGGGTGAGTCTAAATTAAATTCTTCACCAGCGATTTTGAAAGCCTGAGTGCTTAGATCTGATATTTTTTCTCCAAGCTCTTCTGAGTGAGCGGCAAGCTTTTCTTTGTCTATTTTTGCTCCGTTTTGTTCAACCTTGGAAAGAACATGGACAAGAGGATACTCAATATCTTCAAGTAATTTTTTTTGTGTTGGTTTGTCTTTAAGCAGTCCCTCAAGTTTGTTGTAAAGTCTTAAAGTTATATCGGCATCTTCTGCTGCATAGTTAGTTGCAACATCAATTTCAACCTCTGAAAAACTAATTTGTTTTGATGCGGTGCCGGCAACATCACCATACTTTATTGTTTCATAATCAAGATAATATGAAGCTAACTTATCCATACCATGTCTGGTTGCAGTACTATTTAGAACATACGACATAAGCATAGTATCTGCATGAAATTTATCTAACTGAATCTTGTGCCTAGATAAAATTGGAATATCAAATTTTAGATTCTGGCCAACAGCTTTTTCCTTGTTTCGCTCTATAGCATTGCCAATAATTTCAATTACTAAATCTAAACTTAGTTGATCGGAACAGCCTTCATAGGTATGGCCTATAGGTATGTAACATCCAGCTCCTTCTTTAACAGATAATGATATACCAACAAGATTTGCTGTAACTGTATCTAGTGAATCTGTTTCAGTATCTATTGCATAAACTTTACATTCATCAAGATTTTTGGCCCAGGCTTGTAGCTGGCCTTTACTAAGAACAGTTTCATAGTTTTTGTTTTTCTCTTTGAGGGTTTCTTTAGCGTCAGGTTGTTTAGAAGTATTTTTTGGTAATGCTTTGAACTCTAGTTCAGCAAAAAGCTCATCTAATCTCTCTTGATCGTTATTAAGCTGGAGCAAACTATCAAAGTCCACACCGAGTTCAACATCATCTTTCAATGATACAAGTTCAACATTTCTTTCTAAGTCTGCAAGAGAGTTGCGTAGATTTTCTCCAACAACACCCTTAATCGATTCAGCATTATCTTTTATACCATCTAAATTCTTATATTCATTTAGCCACTTAGCTGCTGTTTTTTGACCGACCTTAGGAACCCCTGGGATATTATCAGAACTGTCTCCAACCAGAGCAAGCATGTCTCTGATTTGATTTGGTTGAACACCAAATTTTTCAAATACCTTATCTTCAGTAAAAATTTGATGCTTCATTGTATTCATAATTGTTATATTTGGATCTTCAACTAATTGCATCAAATCTTTATCCAAAGAAGATACAACCGCTTTAAAGTTTTTTTCTTTTGCCTTATTTACCAAAGTTGCAATTACATCATCTGCTTCAACTCCTGAAATCTCTATAAGAGGAAATCCAATTGCTTTACAAATTTCCTTCAGAGGCTCTAGCTGCTCCCTCAGGTCATCAGGCATCGGCGGTCTGTTGGCTTTATATTCTTTATATATTTCACTTCTAAAAGTTTTTCCCTTAGCATCAAAAACTACAATTATTGGGGATCCTTCGCTATCTTTTTTTAAAGTCATCAGCATGTTGGTGACTCCCTTGATTGCTCCCGTAGGTTGACCTTTTGATGTGCTTAGCGGAGGCATTGCGTGATATGCACGATATAAATATGAAGAACCATCAATTATAAAAACTCTATCTTTCATATTAATTAAATTCCCTGTCTAAGGTGTATTCTGTAAAAGTATTTCTTATACTATTGTAAAACGAGTCTATTTTTATGTTTAAACGTCTTAAAAATTTTACCATTTCAGTGTATCAAAACTATTT